>Ga0078972_1004386_pt1 | contig 38878 bp, 22 predicted proteins | sample YelNatPaOPGAMG01_FD_67568 | JGI IMG/M metagenome (GOLD analysis project Ga0078972, IMG submission 67568) | Hot spring thermophilic microbial communities from Obsidian Pool, Yellowstone National Park, USA - OP-RAMG-01 (SPADES assembly) (version 2) | ecosystem: Environmental > Aquatic > Thermal...
AAAATAATGTTCCGAATAGAAATTTGCTGTTTTTTCTTTTATGAATATTATATATTAATATCGCTAATAAAATTATAACCAAAATAAATGAAATTATAAGTATAGATGATGACAGTTTATATTTTCCTGTTGTGAACGGATAAATACAAGAAAGTTTGAGTGGTAAAAACATTTTCTGTAAATAGAAAATAATTCCATAACATGCATTAAGAATATTACCAATAAATGTGAATGATTGTTCTTGCCTGATATTTCCTGCTGATTTTTGTGCTATAATTGTTATAATACCGAAAATAAATGATAATATGAAGAACGGTAGTTTCTTGATTACAGTTACTGAATTAAATTTTTTTTCAATAAAATAGTCATATAATAATAAAACAAATGGTAGCGTTACTGCCATCGGTTTTGATAACAATGATAGAATAAAAAGAAGTAATGATATTGTATAAAATATTTTCTGTTTTTTCGTTGTATAATAGATATAACTTATAATTGATGCTAAAAAGAAAAATGAATACAGAACATCTTTCCGTTCTGAAATCCAGGCAACTGACTCAACATGCAGTGGATGTATTCCGAACAGTAATGAAGTTAAAAATGTAACAAATTTATTTTTGCTTATTAATAATAACATCCAGTAGACAAGTATACAATTGAATAAATGCAAACCGAGGTTTGTTATATGATAAATTTTTGGATTAAGTTTAAAATATTTATATTCAATAGAATAAGATAGAAAAACAAGTGGATGATATAGATTCTCTTGTAATGAAGTAAAAATATTTAATACATTTTTCCACGATAATTCAGTAATTTTAGTATTTTCTACAACCAATACCTTGTCATCAAAATTAGTAAATTCATTATTTATTGACGGTAAATAAATTATACCAGTAATAACCAGTATAAGACAGATGTAAAAACTATTTTTGTTTTTCATCTATTTATGTTCTGCAATAGATTAATAAATTTGGGGTTAATATTATAATTGTGTTTTTGTAATAGATAAACATCCTGCCAGGATTTGTTGTATTCTTTTTTCATATAATAAGCAACAGCACGTGCATATATTGCATCCCAATATTGAGGGTCAATTCTTATTGCTTGAGTAAAATCATTTATCGCTTTATCATATTCGCCTCTCATAGCATAAACATCACCGCGTTTATAATATCCTTTTGAGAACAACGGATTAATTGCAATTATCTTACTGAAATCATCAATTGCTTTCTCATACTGTTTTTGGTCAATATAGACAAGACCGCGATTGAAATATGCTTCAATAAACCCTGGTTCTATTCTTATTGCTTCAGTATAATCAGAAATTGCTTTCTCGTATTGTTTAATATCAGCATAAGCGTTCCCACGATTACAGTATGCTTTAGCAAAATTAGGTTTCAGTTTTATTGCTTCATTGTAATCGTCAATTGCTTTCTCATATTGTTTCATATCAGCATAAAGTAATCCTCTACTATGGTATGCTTTAGCATATTTATTATCTATATTAATTGCACAATTAAAATCATTTAATGCTTTTTCATATTCTTTGTTATCAGTGTATACGATACCACGATTATGATATGCAACAGATGATATATCTGGATATTTTTCTATAACATCTGTCCATAAATTTAAACTATTTTTCCATACAGTGCATCTATTGTATGTTATAACAGAAAAAATAATGGATATTAATAATGCTGTTATAATAGTAGTTGATTTAATTAACTTATGTATTTTATTGTTCATAAAACAAAAATATAGTCCTTCAGCAAAAATATAAAATAGACCTATTGACGGTATATACATATTACGGTCAGAAACAATCATTTTACCAACAGGTATAAATTGTAATATGGGTAATATTGTAACAAAGAAAAAAGTAGTTCCAAATAATATCTTGTTTGTATATTTTCGTGAATAAATTATTAATATTACAATACATAAAATAATTATTGGTGATAGAAAAAATATTATTTCTGATATATCACCTAAATTTATTGGATGCGGATACAGACATGATAAGTTAACAGGAATAATTGTTTTATAGATATAGAACACAAGCGCATAGGTCGGATTAAGAAAATTGTATGTTCTTTGTTCTGATATTCCTTGTCTGATGTTTCCTGTTTTAAGGTTCAGTATTATTGTTATAATAATGAAAATTGATGATAAAATAAAGAATGGAATTTTAGTTTTAATTATATTTTTCCACTTATTTTCAAAGAAAAAATATTCAATTAAAATTAGCGCAAGTGGTAAAGTTACAGCCATAGGTTTAGATAACAGTGAAAGTAGGAACAGAAATAGAGACAATAGATATAAATTTAATGAGAACGATTTTTTACTATATAAGTAGACAATGATTGAGCAAAGAAAGAAGAAAGTATACAGGACATCTTTCCGTTCAGAAATCCATGCTACTGACTCAACATGTAATGGATGGATACCAAAGAGTAATCCGACTATAAATGATATAAAAACATTTTTACTGATTAAATATAAAAGCCATACTACAAGTATACAATTAAGTATGTGTAATAAAAGGTTTACTGTGTGATATATATGTGGATTGAGTTTAAAAAACTTATATTCAACAGCATATGATAAGATAACAAGTGGATGATATAGGTTAACATGAATAGAACTGAATATATTTTTAATATTCTGGGCTGATAAACTCCTTATTTTCAGGTTTTCATACACAAGTTTATCATCATCAAAGTTAACAAAATCGTTATTCAATGTTGGAGAGAATATAATAAAAGTTATAGTGATTATTATCCAGATACAAATTAATATCTGTTTATTATTTTTCTGTATCACTGGCTCTGATTTAATAAATTTTTTCTGCTGTTTCATTTTTTTACATTTTTTCTCAGGAATTCCATTAGTTTATTATCAATTTTATAACCAGAATTCTCTAATAAATTGAAGTCCTGTAACGCTTTATCATATTCCTTTTTCCTTAAATATGTATCTCCTCTGTTAAAATATGCTTTAGCATATTTCGGGTCTATCTCTATCACATGTGTGTATTCTATTATTGCTTTATCATATTCTCCTTTATTGAAATAGACAGCACCTAAATTCATATATGCGTCTATATATTTCGGGTCTAATTCTATTGATTTTTTATAGTCCATTATTGCTTTATCATATTCTTTTTTCATATAATATGTGTTCCCACGATTACAATATGCTTTAGCATATTTCGGATCCAGTTTTATTGCTTGACTAAACTCCATTATTGCTTTTTCATAATTGCCGTTCATTGCATATTCGTAACCTCTGTTAAAATAATAGTCAGATTCAGAATCAACTTTTTTTGTAACTAAGTTTTTACTTGGAATAGAAAAATTTGGATTAAGATTTTTTGCTCTGTTATAATCAATTGATGCTTTCTCATATTCGTTTTTTTTATCATACACTAATGCTCTATAATAATATGCTTCTGCATATTCCGGGTCAATTTTGATTGCTTGTGTGTAATCATTTATAGCATTATCATAGTAACCTTTTAAATAGTAGATATAACCACGATTTTTATATGCTTTTGCAAAATAAGGTTTTAATTCTGTTGCTCTGGTATAATCCATAACTGATTTATCATATTCGTTTAGAGCATAATATACCATTCCACGATTATGATAAGCATCAGCATAATTTTGGTCAATTTCTATTGCTTTGTTGTAATCATATAGCGCTTTATCATATATCCTTTTATAAGCGTAAGCATTACCACGATTATAATATGCTTTAGCATTATTTTTATCCAATCTTATTGCTTCACTACAATCAGAAATAGCCCTATCATATTCGCCTTTATTTAAGTATGCGTTTCCGCGATTATTATATGCAACTACATTATCAGGATATTTTATAATTGCATCTTGCCACATCAAAATAGGGTCGTTGTATAACCTATTCCTTTTTATCGTTAACACACTCAAGATAAAAATATAAGTAGCAAAAATAGTAATCAGTATTAAATTTTTATTGATAAATAATTCTTTTTTAAAACATAAAAAAATTATATTAGATAATCCTAAATAAAATCCTAATGCTGGTAAATACAGGTGTCGTTCACCAATATGAACAATGAATAGAGTTGTAGGTATTAATGTGATGAAAAAAAACAATATGCTGAATAAAATGATTTTATTTTGTCTTTTTCTATATAATACTGATGCTGATATAAATATTCCTGATATAATTAAAAATGGTAAAATGAATCTCAACTCAAGTATAGTTTTTACTGGTTTAATTATATGGTTTATACATTGTCCTGTCGGAACAGTTATTAATTGTAAGTATTTGGTAATTAACCATGGCTGTGTAATATAATATGAGATTAATGTCCAGGATGTCTCTTCTTTCATTTCTTTGATATTTCTTAATACAGTATACTGTAACAGTAATAAAACAATAAGCAAAGACCAGTAAGTAATATGAAATTTTTTCCTTGAAACAACTTTCGTGATATTAAAATCACTTAAAAAGATATAATCCAGGATGAATATTATAACCGGTAATGTAATTGATATCTGTTTTGAGAAGAAAGACAGTATGAATGAAATAAGAGATAACCCAAAATATAATCTCTGAAATTTAGTTTCTGTCATAATTGTATTTAAAAATAGCAATAATGATAACAGATAGAACAATGCTGATAAACTTGAAGAACGATTATAAATATATGTTACAACTTCAGTATTAATAGGATGAACAGCAAAAACTAATGATACTGTTAATGGTAATAAGATAGAGTTTCTATTATTAGTAAAAAAAACAATTCTCTTTATCAGAAAAAAAACTAATATTGATGTAAGAGTGTGAATAATAACATTAAACAGATGATAACCGAAAGTATTTTGTTTATTGAAATGATAATTTAGTAGGAAAGTCAAATATGTCAGTTGCCTATCGTATTTAGTAAGTATTAGTCCGATATTATTCAATTTCTGTATATCCAGGTTCTCTATAACACGAGTATCATCGTATATAAATGGTGCATTCAAAGAATTATAGTAGACAGATACAGAACAAATTATTATCAATATAGTAGCAATTATTGAGTTATGAAAATCTTTAATACTATTTTTTTTCTGCTGTTTCATTTTTTTACATTTTTTCTCAGGAATTCCATTAGTTTATTATCAATTTTATAACCAGAATTCTCTAATAAATTGAAGTCCTGTAACGCTTTATCATATTCCTTTTTCCTTAAATATGTATCTCCTCTGTTAAAATATGCTTTAGCATATTTCGGGTCTATCTCTATCACATGTGTGTATTCTATTATTGCTTTATCATATTCTCCTTTATTGAAATAGACAGCACCTAAATTCATATATGCGTCTATATATTTCGGGTCTAATTCTATTGATTTTTTATAGTCCATTATTGCTTTATCATATTCTTTTTTCATATAATATGCGTTCCCACGATTACAATATGCTTTAGCATATTTCGGATCCAGTTTTATAACATTATTAAAATCAGAGATAGCGTTGTCATAATCACCTTTCATACCGTATACGAACCCACGATTCAGATAAGCATCAGTAAACTTTGGATTAACTCTAATAGCAGAATTATATTCTGATAATGCTTTATCATAATCGTTTTTATTAGCATAAATCAACCCGAGATTATAATATGCTTCAGCATAATTCGGGTCAATTTTGATTGCTTCATTCAAATAAAACAGCGCTTTATCAATATCCTTTTTACCACAATAAGCCAGTCCTAAATTAAGATATGCTTTTACTGAAATTGGGTCAAGTTTAATTGCTTGAATAAAATCAGGTATAGATTTATCATACTGTTGTGTATTATTATATGCTAATCCTCTGCCATAATATGAGTCGGCTAAATTTGGGTTAAGTTCTATTGCTTTTGTATAATCTTTAATAGCGTTTTCATATTCACCTTTACGACCATAAGCGTTACCGCGACTACTATAGCCGAAAGCATAATTTTTATCAATTTTAATTAAATTATCCCAAAGAGTTATACCATTTTTCCATACATAACACATTCTTTGTGTTATAATAATGAGACCAGAGAGAATTAGCAATAAAACAGATATTAAAATGTATTTTATTATCTTTTCTTTTTCTGTTTTCTTAATAAATAAATAATTAAGCCATTCACCTAAGATATAAAATATTCCGATTAAAGGTATATAGGAATATCTATCAGCAGCAATAGCTTTACCTACAGGAAACAACTGTAATACAGGTAATATTGTTATAAAATAGAACAGTGTTCCGAATACTATCTTTTTAGTATATTTTCGTGAATAAAAAACAATAACAGCCAGTAAAATTACGAGTAATGGTGAAATAAGGAATCTAATTGGTAACTTACTTATTATATTAGTTGGATATACATACAGACATCTCAGGTTAAAAGGTAGCAACATTTTGACAATATAAAACAATAGTCCATGTGTTGCAATAAATATATTTATTATAGCAGACGGATTTTCTCTTACACTACCTGATAATTTCTGTGTGTAAATAGCAACGATACCGAATATAAATGATAAAACAAAAAATGGAACTTTCTCAATAATTGTCTTTTTAGTGAACTGTCTTCCGAAATAATAATCAATCAATAGCAAGATAACAGGTAATGTTACACCCATTGCTTTTGATAAAAGAGAGAACACGAACAGGAATAGGGTAGTTATATATAAAACTGTTGAATTTTTAGATGTCTTCAAAATAACTGTTTTGTAATAATAGATATAACAGATAATACTTCCGATAAAAAACATGGTTGAAAGAACATCTTTCCGTTCAGAAACCCATGCAACTGATTCGACATGTAGAGGATGAACACCGAATAATATTGATGTTATAGACGCTATTAAAACACTATCAGTCAGCAAATAAATCATCCAAAACACCAGTATACAGTTAAATAAATGAATTAGTAAGTTTGTTATATGGTAAACAGTTGGATTAAGTTTAAAAAAGTGGTATTCTAATGAATATGTTATAAGTGTAAGTGGATGATAGTTACCACAGTAATGTGTTAAAAATATATTTTTTATTCCATTAAATGATAGGTCCCTGATAAGTGTATTTTCAATAACATATTTGTTATCATCCCAGTTAGTAAACTCATTTTTTAATGACGGAAAATATGCTATAATGGTAACAATTAAAATAAAGGATATTGAAACAATAAGAACCCTATTTTTATCCATATCACTATTTATAATTTTAACAAATATAATTCCTTTTATCAACAATAAAAATATCTTTTAAAATATTATATTGCATTTTATTTCAGTAATTGGTATAATTTTATCAAAGTATAAACTCAAACGATATATTTTATAGGAATGAATGAGAAAAAGATATCAGCATTAATATTATTTATCGGCTGGATTACATGTTTATGTCTGTTTATAATAGGTGACCAGATTTTAAAAAACTTTTCGCTTATTATGTTCACAGGACTTGTTATTTACTATACGGTTGATGCTTATAGGAAAAGTGAACATATAAAAAGAATAGAGACACTCAATAAACAGATATCGTATATCAATAACCTTACAGAAGTATTACGCGGAACAACAAAATTAGAAGAAGTATTGACTCTAATTTTAAGGAATCTTATTGACGGATTGAAATTCAATCGTGCATTAATTTTCATTGTAACATCGGACCATAAACAAATGATTAAATATTGTGCTGGATATACGAAAGAAGGTAAAATTACGGGTTTTACATATACTACTGTTTTAGATAAAGAAAAAAGTATACTCGCACGTAGCATTATAGAGAAACAGGCATATATTATTACAGATGCACCTAATAATTATTATTGTGAACAATCACTGGTAACAAGTTTAAATCTGAAAGAGTTCGGTTTAGTCCCCATTATTGTTAAGAATGATTGTGTTGGAGTGATACTTGTTGATAACTATAAAGATAATACTAAAATTGAGGAAGATACAATGGAAGCATTAAAAGTTTATGCTAATCAATCAGGATTAGCAATAGAAGATGCGAAGATGCATGAAAAAATTGAGAATTTAGCAATAAAAGATGGTTTAACTGATATATATAATCACAGATATTTTCAGGAGACACTAATAAAAGAATTTGAGAAATCAGTTAAAGATAACAGTAACTTGAGTTTAATATTTATTGACATTGATAACTTTAAACAGTATAATGATACTTATGGACATGCTGAAGGAGACAGATTATTGCAAAATATAACAAAGTTAATAAACAATAACTTAGATGAGATAGCCACATTTGCAAGATATGGTGGAGAAGAGTTTGTAATATTATTACCTGGTATAAATAAAAAGGAGGCGTTTATTACTGCTGAAAAAATCCGCAAACTTGTTGAAGAACATACTTTTTCGTCAGCAGATAATACCATTAACCAAAAAATCACAATCAGTTTAGGTGTTTCTAATTATCCTGAAGATGTGAAGCGGCCTGAGTCATTAACAGATATAGCTGATAAAGGATTATATTTAGCAAAGAAGTCAGGTAAAAATAAAGTTTGTATTTATACATAAACTATCTTTGGGGGCATCAATATGAAACAGAAAATATCGCAATTAGAAAAAATAGAAATTATTGCAACAAATTCATCTGATAAAGAATTGATGTTATCAGGGTTCTTATCCAGTTTAAATATAATTTTGATTACTACATTTGTAGTTGTTTTATTAAATATTGTTTCAGCAACTTCTGTTTTACAGATCATCGGAAAAAGTTTATCATATACAATCGTTCTTGGTATTATAGGAATAATAGCGAGCAAACTGAGAAAATATGAATATACACATTCAACAATTATCCCATTAGTTTATATAATTTTTACATTAGCAATTTTTTTCATTATTATGACAGAATTGAGTATTTCAATTATCCAGAATACTAATTTCAGAACATCTATTTTAAGTTCTTTACGATTTGAAGATATAAACTACCAATTCTGGATAATTATAGTAATAACAGTATTTTTTCTATCATTTACTTTCGGTGCACCACTGGAAATATTCTGGACAAAATGGTACAATTTTTATCTTGATAAAATAACCAGTATTGATTACCGTGCAATCTATAATGAGCGCCATTTTTATACTGAATTAAGTGAATCATTTTATAATGCACAGAGATACAATACAACATTTTCGATTGTTATTTTAAATTTTGATAATTATGAAGTTTTAAAGAATAGATACAGTAGAAGGAAACTACTCAGTATCCAGGACGAAATAATTGATGTATTAAATGATAGTATCAGAAAAACAGATGTTGTAGGATATATCAAAGAAGGAGAACTTTTTGCTATTGTTTTACATGCTAATAAAACTACAGCAGAAGAAATAACGAAACGTATCACAAATAGATTATCAATATTCATGGCTGAGAAATATGGGAAAGAATTATCAAGTATTACTTCAAGAGTATATGGATATACAACTGCTTGGAAATCCGTTGATGACATTATTAAAGAGATAACGAGTGGCAAAAAACTTGAAGAAAATGACAAAGTAGTAAGATTATAGCATAAATAAAGTATAAGTTAAAATTAACCTGATTTTGAATATTTGCCTGTTAGATAATTAATTTTTATTTTAAATAAACACAGAAACATTTCTATCGGGTCGAAAAAAATATTAACTTTACTTTCCTTGTTATTGGACCACACAACTGGTATATCAATAACTCTATACTGTTTTTTCTTTGCTATATATAAAATTTCGATATCAAAAGCGAACCTGTTTATTGTTTGTAATATAAAGATTTTTTTTGCAACATTATTTTTAAATAATTTAAATCCACATTGAGTATCATTGAAATGTAATCCTAATATTGTCTTGGTTAATATTGCGAACAATTTACCCATAAGAATACGATGTATAGGTTGCGGTATTTTTATATCAGACCCTTTAACACTTCTTGATGCGATAACAATATCATAGTTCTCTGTTATCATTGTATTTAATAATTTTTCTAATTCTTCAATAGGTGTTGACAGGTCAGCATCAGAAAACAATATATACGGATATTTTGCTGAAATAACACCTGTTTTCACTGAATATCCTTTTCCCATATTTTTGTTATTGACAATTAGTTTAATATTACTATTTGTTTTAATATAATTTTTTATTTTTTCAACTGTTCTATCTTTACTGCCATCATCAACAACAATTATTTCGTAAATGAATCTTTTACTGACATATTCAGTAATTTTTTCAAGAGTATTAATAATCCTATTTTCTTCGTTATACGCTGGTATAATAATTGATATTTTTTCCATTTTCTCTAAAAATTATAATTAGTGCTGTTTTATCATCCGCTGAATTTGTTCTAATAATGAATTATCAATTTTGTATCCTAAACTTTTAGCTTTTTGTATATCCGTCAGTGCTTTTATATATTCTCCCTTACTATAATAAGTTATACCACGATTATATATAGCGTGAACAAAATTGGGTATTATTTCTATCGCTTTATTATAATTTAATATGGATTTATCATATTGCTTTTCCATAAAATAGACATTTCCGAGTCCGTTATATGCTTCTGCATAATCAGGGACAATTTTTATTGCCTGAGAAAAATCATCTAATGCTTTTTTATATTCGTGTTTTTTTAAATATGTATATCCACGTTTATTATACGCTTTTGCATATCCAGGATTGAGTTTTATCACATAATTAAAATCATCTATCGCTTTATCGTATTCACACTTGTAATCATATGCAATTCCGCGATTATAATATGCATCAATATAGTTTCTGTCTAATTTTATTGCTATTGTATAGTCAGAAATAGCTTTATCATAATCACCTATTTTAGCATACGCAATTCCGCGATTAGCATAAGCACTTTTTGTAGCATCAATATTAACTGCATTATTCAGGTCAGAGATAGATTTATAGAACTCTTCTTTTTTAGCATACGCTATTCCACGGTTAGTATAAGCTAATCCTGCGACATCAGGATATATTGAATATTTTTTTAATACATCGGTCCATAATGTTATACTATTATTCCATATTTTACATCTTTGGTAAGTCAATAGGATAAATATTGTTATAATAATGACAAAAATAAGGACTTGGCTATACTTGATTATTTTAATATTAAATTTTTTATTATAAAAATACACTCCTGCTTCTCCTAAAAAATAAAATATACCTATTAATGGTACATAAACATATCTGTCAGCAGGAACACCTCTGCCAGTAGGTATTATATGTAATACAGTTGCGATTGTTATTAAAAAGAACATTATACTGAACAGCAATTTTTTTGTGTATTTCATTGAAATAACAGTTAAAGTAATAAGTAAACAGAAAACAATAATCCCATAGATACGGTCAATCACAGTTAGATTATTATATGCTGGATAAATACAGGAAAGTTTAATAGGAGCAACCATTTTTGTTAAATAGAAACTGATTCCATTGATAGCATTTAATATATTATACGGGAAAACAAACGATTTTTCATGCTTAATGTTACTCATACTTGCTATTATTGTTATTATACCGAAAATAATTGAGATTATAATGAATAATAGTTTCTCAAAAACTATTTTCTTATCATATTTTCTATCCATAAAATAATCTATTAAAATTAATACAAAGGGTAATGTCACAGCAGATGGTTTTGATATAAGCGATAATATGAACATAACGATTGACAAAAAGTAGTAATTTAGAAAAGAAGTTCTTATGTAATAAAGATAACTTATTATGGAACAAAAGAAAAACAATGCATATAATAGTCCTTTACGTTCTGAAATCCAGGCAACAGATTCGACATTTAATGGATGAATAGCAAAAAGAATTGTTGTTATAAAAGATACAATATAATTTTTGCTTAACAGATATATTAGCCAGTAGACCAGCAGGCAGTTCAATAGATGCAGGATAAGGTTTGTTATATGAAATACAGTCGGATTAAGTTTAAAAAATTTATATTCAATAGCGTATGATAGAAAAGTGAGTGGATTATATAGTGTTGGATGAAAAGAACTGAATATTTTTTTTATACCATTGATTGATAAATTATAAATTAATGTATTCTCAATAACAAGTTGCTCATCATCCCAATTAGTAAACCCATTATGTATTGATGGTAAATAAGCGATAATAGTTATGCCAAGAACAAATAATAATGAGATTAATATATTTTTTCGTTTAGCTAATTCATTATTTGTTTCTTTTACTGGTTTCTGAACTTTTTTCATGTTTATTGTGTTTTGAACAAAGATAATTTTATTAAAATTTATTGTCATAAATCAAATTTATAAAAATTTTTAATTATAAAAAGATATTCAATCAATATATGTAGTTTAACTATTTAATAAGAGATGAGTTAATACAGATATGAGTTTAAATTTTTTCACGGATTAGTAATTTAAATATTTATCTTATAAAAATATAAATTTGCCATATCGTTACTGACGATGAACGATATAAATTACCTCTGTCCCTTTTGTTCGTCTACCTTTTGTTCGTCTCTTTTATTTTATTATTACTGTGAATTTGCCGATTCCTTTCTCTTTCGGCGATTCGTATGTGTATAAATATATTCCACTTGCTACTGGTTCTCCATTCTCTGCTTTACCATCCCATACTATTTCTTTGCCTGTTCCTGGTCTTAATTGCTTCACTAATTCACCTGATAACGTGTATATCTTTATTGTTGTTTCTCCTGGAACAATTCCATCACCAAAAAATGTTAATAATCCTTTATTCGGATTATACGGGTTCGGTTTTACTAATACACAGGTCGCTGTCAATATTACATCTACTGTCACTGTCCCACCATTCGAATCAATCAGTATCTTCCCTGTCCATTCGCCTTCTGTCTGGTTCAGGACACTATTGTCTACTGTTACATTGATTGTCTGTATCACTGACTGTCCTGGAATATTAAATACTGGCGGGTCAACAGTAAGCCATTCTTGGTCTGTTGTTAATGTCCCTGTTAATGTCCCTGAACCTATATTAGTTATATCGAATGTTAATGTTGATGTTTCTCCAGGTGCAAGTTCACCAAAATCAAGTGTTTTTGTGCTAACCATTAGAATAGGATTACCAGATTCACTGCTACTTTTTATAGTAAAATTAGTATTTGATATATCTGATGGTGAACCATCCGGCTCCTGAACCCTTATCCTGCAGGTTGAACTCGGTGTGTTCGGTACTGTTATTGTCTGTGAACCATCATTCGCTGTATTTGAGACAAGTGTTGTCCAGGTTGAACCACTGTTCGTTGATAAGTCAATATTTACATTACCTACTGAACCTTGACTTGTCCATTGAACTGTTCTTGTTTCACCTACTGTCCATGTCTCTCCACCATTGGGATATATAACTGTTATTCCTGGTGGTGGCGGTGTTGTTGATATTGTGAAATTATTATCCGATGTATCAGATGGTGTCCCATCTGGTTCACGAACACGAATCCTGCATGTTGAACTTGGTGTATTTGGAACAGTTATTGTCTGTGAACCATCATTTGGTGTATTTGATACAAGATTTGTCCAGTTTGTGCCACCATCAGTTGATAAATCAATATTGACATTACCTACAGTTCCCTGTGATGACCATAGGACTGTTTGTGTTGTTCCTGTTTGCCATGTCTCTCCACCGTTTGGTGATATTACTGTTATTGTCGGTTGAACAGGTGCTGATATAGTAAAATTATTATTGGATGTATCAGATGGAGAACCATCAGGTTCCTGGACACGAATCCTACATGTTGAACTTGGTGTATTCGGAACTGTTACTGTTTGTGAGCCGTCATTTGCTGTATTTGATACAAGATTAGTCCAGGTTGAACCACCATCAGTTGATAAGTCAATATTGACATTGCCTACTGAACCTTGTGAAGTCCAAGTTACTGTCTGTGTTGTTCCTGTTTGCCATGTCTCACCACCATTTGGATATGTTACTGTTATTGTCGGTTGTGTTGCTTGTTGTAAAGTTATATCAACAGAACCCTGTGTCAGTCCTTGTGATGTCCCTGTTACTGTTGCTGTCCCAGTATTTGTTCCGGAGCGATATCTTATTGTTGCTACACCGTTCACTGCCTGGACAGGATTAGTTCCGACAAGTGTTCCGCCTGCAGAACCTGATAAACTGAATGTTACTGTTGCTGTTGAGTCAGTTACAGGTATATTATTTGCATCGCATACTGTTGCTGTTACTGTTGATATACTTATTCCGTCAGCAGTTAGTGTTGTCGGGTTAGCACTTAATAAAATTTTTGTTGGTGTTGATGGTGTTCGCACATCAACCCATACATCTGTTCCATATGAACTAATTGTATACACTAATGCTTCCAGTGTATAACAATCACCTATTCCAACAGAGTTAGTATCCATTGAATATCCTGCTAATACTGTTGATGAAGCGTTGACCACCCATCGTTCTATTGGAAATATCATCCCTATTATTTCTACTGGTAACCCTATTCCTTCTTCCCATGTCCACCATGCGAAATAAGGTGCTTTATGTAGCCACCACAATGGGTATTTACTTTTACCTGAGTTATGTCTTGTTAATACATTTGATTTCAATGTTGTATCAGCATCTCTTAAATATCTTCCAATCTCAGGTGTAACATTAAGAAACATCCATCCGTGATACACATAGTTTGGTCTTCCGCCAACATTATAATTAAAACTATAATATGTTTTTGCATTATTTTCTATTGTAGTAAAATTCTTCCCTGTATTGAACATACTTGTTGCATTATTCACTGCTGTTGTCTGCATAGTGCTATCATTCATTTTATAAGCCATTCTTGCCATTGCTATATGTGCACTCATTGTTCCATAAAGGTTAGCATTTCCACTATTATTTGAATAGAAATTTTTTATTGCGGACCAATTATTTGACACGACTGCCCAATCACCACTATTGAATGCATATAACCATAATCCGTATAATGTTGCTATTCGTGTTGGTCCACGTGAACCTTCGTTTGAATTAAAGAAATTCCAAGACCACTGTGAGTTCATCGTATAATATTCTCTTCGTGCACCAGTGAACGCTGGCATAAAATTGCCGGATGCCCATGGAGTATAATTAGCATTTGATAATTCATTATTAACATATGTCTTAACTGACTGCTGTTGGCTTGGAGTTAAATACGGGTATGCCATTGCTAATGTAGTTATTATTCGTCCTGGTTCCCAATAGAAAAAAGTTCCTTGATTCTTTACATCTCCCTGTTCCATACGTAATGGTGCCAAATGTCCAGAAGCCAGTATTTTATCAACTTCGGTTCTTAATGATTCAATAGCCCACTGTGCCCCTGTAGTATCAAGGTTTGATGTTCTGTTTGTCTGCCAGATATAATTTTCATACTGTGCACTGACATTCAATACAGAAACCAAAACAACAATAAATACTTTCAAATTTAATATCCTCATTGATTTTATCCTCCCTATTATCATTATTTTTTTCTATTTTATTGATGATGTTCCATACATGTCAAACAGAAATCCTCAGTAAAATAAATACATGTTCCTGAGATAGCGGGTCCTACACGGCCACCTACTTCGGGATTAGTTGATTGTGGAACTTCTCTATCACCGGCTCGTGGTGGATATTCATCTTCATAACACATATCGGGATACCATGTTCCGCCATCACGCGTTTTATACACAGTTGAAATCATAGTTGCATTAGCATTAGTAAGATTGATACCGACTGTTCCGCGGAAATTCTGTCTAAGGAACAACATATTACCGCCACAAGTTAATCCGTATAGATTATCTGATTCCCAAGTATACCATTCATTATCAGCTTTCTTTCCTAAGTTAATCTGTATCCTTCTACCTGTTGTAAGGTCAATAGCAGACATATCAACCTGGTAATTAGTTCCGAACCCGCAGTTACGTGCGAATGTATTCCATTTTGATTTAAAATAAGCAAGTATTCTATCTGTTCCACTGATATTAACTAACACGGGAGGGTCAGGTGGTGTTCCACATCCGTCGTATGGTCCGTCAGGCACAACAAATGGTTCAGTCAAATCGCTTGTTCTCAGAACAGTAAGATGTTTATAATCAGGTGATGCATCAGACGATACACTTGTATTCCCTTGATAGAACTGAATCCATTTATTCTGCTCATCGTCAACACTTGTTGCTCCTGACATCAGGTCTTCACCTACATATTCACTACCTATAATAGCAACCGGTGCTGCTTGAACGAATAACAGATTACTATAAACAACAGGCCAAACCCTGTAGAAAGATTGACCTGCTACTTTTCTACTTGCTCTTATTCTACCATCACTTATATTCAGTGCATAGACATACATATTTTCACAACATACATATACTGATGAACTATCTAATGCCAAACCACCAACAATCTGTGCACCTAATGTACAGGTTGATTTCCAAACAATATTACCATTTGATGCATTTATGCAATAAACATATCCACCTAAATCCGCAGCGTATATATTTGTTCCATCAGTTGCAGGTGGTGCAACAGCAGGTCCTTTTGTCGGAATTGTCCATACAACAGATCCTGTTGTAGCATTATAACCACGTATTGCTCTACCGAGTGATGCGAACGCAATAACACCATTTGCGTATGCTGGTGATGCTATTGTGCCACCAGGATTATCAGATTTCCATAATGTGCTCCCATCATCAGCATTAACACCGTATACTTTACCATCCATATCACCAACAAAAACTTTTCCATCTGCAATAACGGGCTGCATTGTTCCAGCAAAAGTGAAAGGAACCGATGTAGGTAATGTTGCAAGGTTTCCGAGTATAGAATCAGGTGGTATATTCGGTCCTGACCAAGATGAATTACTTAATTTATTACGAACAACAGTTGTATCCATCCACACCCAACGCGGTCTATAAGGTGGAAGAACCTGGTCTGTTGTTCGTCCTGTTTTCTGTGCATTACCCTGCAATTGTGTCCAATCAACACCAAAAGATTCAATCGTTACAATAGAAATCAGACCTACTACCAAGATAATACTAAAATCTTTTAATTTAACCATAAATATGTCCCTCCTCTTATTGTCTACATAATTTAATTTCATTGATATAAAAATATCACTTACCTGAAAGTGTTTTCCATGTCTGATAACCCAATTTTTCTGTTCCATCAAATTTGATAAGTCCTGTAACATCACTTGAATTAATATCATGTAACCAGCACCAACCGAACAGATGTAAATTCAATCCTTGGTCTCGTGTTAATCTTGTAGAAACATCATTTATAAAGTCAGATTGTCCTTGTTCTCCACCAAAAAAAGGATGTGTCCACCAGCACAATTCACTGAACCCGAATGGTTTCCCTGTTATGTCAATATAACTTGAAATTTTAACATAGTAATTACTCGGTATTTTATAAGTAGAAGTTGTTCCCTGGACACTGAATGGATAGCTGGTGAAAACAAGCATATCTAATTTATTTGGGTCAAACATTTTAAGAAAATCCAATTTTGCTTCTCTGTATTCATTTTGAATTTCACGTGCAAAAATACAATATACTACTGTTTGAGATGAAATAACTTTTATTTCATCATATATTTCATTATATAAACTCACAAAATGTTCAAATGAATTAGGTGTTCCAGAACTACCATATTGTTCATACCAGCGATTAACTTCATTCCCTAATGAAAAATATTTTGGTCTTGCTACATTTAATACATCTATAGCTGCTTGTTTATACGCTTGTCTCCAGGCAGGGTCACTTAATGTTGTTGTTGTAGATAAGTTAGGTGGTACTATAAGTTTTAAATAACTTGTAGTATCATCAAAAAAAGACAGATTAAAAAGTGGGAACATTCCTTTAGCACGAACAAATTGGTTAACATAAATATCACCCCACCAACCTGCAAGGTCATCTGCTAACACATAAAATGCTGATGGTTTACCCCATATTGGAACAAATTCAGCATATTGTGCAACCTGGTTATACGCATCTTCCAACTGTTGTCCGGAAGCAGCATTAGCAAGAGTACCCATAAAAAAGCCCCTTGAAGGTAATGTTGGTGAATCTATAGGTGTAATAATAGGTTGCAGTTCAAAATCTAATACAGCAGATATACCATCAATCGGAATAAAAATAGATACGAACATAAAAAGAATAAAAAAATAATTCTTATTAATATTTTTATTCAATTTCATTGTTCTATCACTTTGGAACTCTTTATTTTTTCCTTAATACAGTAAATTTACCAATTCCTTTTTCGTTAGGCGATTGATATACATATATATAAATACCATCAACTACGGGTTTATTCTGTGCATCATTACCATCCCATACTATTTCATTTAACCCATTATCATGAAGATTGACATCTGGTTCAATAGATGAATATAATGTTTTTACTAATTCACCTGACAGCGTATATATTTTTATTGTTGTCTCACCCGGAACTATTCCTGAACCGAAGAATGTCAACAGTCCTCTATCAGGATTATATGGGTTCGGCTTAACTAACACGCAAGTTGCTGTCAGAACTATTTCAATTGTTGCTATACCACCATTTGATGTTATAATTACAGTTCCTTTATGTTGTCCTTCACTCTGATTTAATTTATTATTATCCACAGTAACATTTACTGTTGTATTATTAATAAAATTTAATGGGTCAACTGTTATCCAGTCCTTATCATCGGTTATTGTTCCTGTTAATGTCCCATCTCCTGTATTTGTTATTTCAAAAGAAAGTGTTGCTGTTTTACCTACTGGTAATTCTCCGAAATCTAATGCATTTACATTTACATGTAATTGTGGATTACTTGCTGTAAGTGTTATTGATTTTTCTTTCATTACAAACCCATCAGATTCAGCGCGGACATTATAATCACCGGCAGGTAGGTTACCGAAGGAATATATACCTAATGTATTTGTTATAGTAGATGAACTTAGTTCCAAAACAGTTATTTTTGCTCCAGGGATAGGATTGCCATTTATTTTATTAACAACAGTTCCTGAAAGTATCTCTCCTTCAATATTCCCAATTCCAAAAAAACTGAATATACTTAATCCTATTATATAAAATGATACACTTAAATGACTATATTTTCTTTGTTTTAGTTTTATCATTTTTATATTATACAAAATCTATCTAATTATATATAGCATAAAAAAAACATTTTTTCAATATTTTTAAAAAAAAATTTTTTTGTAATATTATTCTAAAATTTGTATAATTAGATTATGATATTATTTATGAAAGGGTTAATAAGTTCCTATGTATGAATTAAGAATATATTACGAAGATACTGATGCAGGTGGTGTTGTTTATTATGCCAATTATCTCAAATATTTTGAACGTGCAAGAACAGAACATTTCCGTGAACTCGGACTTGATATTATGGATATGATTAACAGAGGAGTATATTTTATTGTTGCACGAACAGAAGTAGATTTTCAGGTTTCAGCGCAACTTGGTGATATACTGCAAATTGAAACAAGAATAATAGAATTAACAAAAGTAAGTGTAACTGTTGACTATATAGTAAAACGTAAATCAGATAAAAAAATTGTTGTTAAAGGTAAAAGTAAATTAGCCTGTATTAATGATAACAACAGGATAATGCGTATTCCACAGGATATATACGATAAACTTAACTCAAATTTACAACACATAAAATAGAAGAACTATTACTATCACTTTAATAATTAAATCAAATAGCGAATATGGTTACAATTTTATTAGTTGGAGTAATAATTCTATTAGTATTTGATTCAATTCTTTTATATCTTATAATAAAAAAAAGAGATACTTCTGGTATTGATAATATTATTCAAAGATTAGACAATTTTGATAAATACCTGAATAAATTTGAATCATCTATTAGAGACGAATTTATGCGTAACAGAGATGAATTAAATAAAAGTTCAAAAGATTCACGAGAAGAGATTACAAAATCATTTAAAAATCTGAGCGAATCCATTTTAACAACGATGACAGAAATTTCAGGATTACAGAAGAACCAGTTAGAAATATTTTCAAGTCAGTTAACAAATTTAACTAAATTGACAACAGATAATATTCAGAAAATGATTAATACAGTTGACCAAAAATTAGAAAAGATGCGAGAAACAATTGAATCCAAACTTATATCAATTCAAGAAGATAATACACAGAAACTTGATAAAATGCGTGAGATTGTTGACGAGAAACTTCATTCAACAATTGAAAAACGGTTAGGAGAATCTTTTAAACTTGTCAGTGAACGGTTAGAACTTGTGCATAAAGGATTAGGTGAAATGCAGTCATTAGCAACCGGTGTAGGTGATCTCAAGAAAGTTCTGATGAATATAAAATCAAGAGGGACCTGGGGCGAGATACAATTAGGAGCACTTTTAGAACAGATTCTTAGCAGAGAACAATATTCAAAAAATGTTCAGACGAAACATGATAGTAACGAACGGGTAGAATATGCGATAAAGTTACCTGGTCGTGATGAAAATAATAATAAAGTTATATGGTTACCGATAGACGCAAAATTTCCTATTGAAGATTATCAGAAACTAATTGAAGCACAGGAGCATGGGAACCTATCTGAAATAAATGAATCTATGAAACAATTAGAAGCCAGTGTCAAACGTGAAGCAAAAAATATCAAAGAAAAATACATTGATCCACCTTATACAACAGATTTTGCGATAATGTTTTTACCGATAGAAGGTTTATATGCAGAAGTATTAAGGATACCTGGATTATATGAAATTCTGCAACGAGAATTTCGTGTTACAGTAACAGGACCGACAACATTAGCAGCATTACTGAACAGTTTACAGATGGGCTTTCGGACATTAGCAATAGAGAAACGTTCCAGTGAAGTATGGTCATTATTAGGTGCTGTTAGAACAGAATTCAGTAGATTTGGTGATATATTAGAAAAAACGCAGAAAAAACTGAGGGAAGCAAGTGATACAGTTGAAGATGCAACAAAAAAATCGCGGACAATTGAACGTAAACTAAAAGATGTTCAACAATTACCTTCTGAAAAAGCAAAAGAATTATTAGAATCCACTGATGACCGATAATATCATTCCTTATTCTGAAAATTATATTTATTATTATTTGAGGTTATCGCTTTAATAAAACAATCGACTATTTTTGGGTCAAACTGTGTTCCAGCACACTTTCTTAATTCTTCAATAGCCTTTTCCGTAGAATATGCTTTACGATATGGTCGGTCACTTGTCATAGCATCATAAGCATCAGCAACAGCTAATATTCTTGAGCCGAGTGGTATTTCATGTCCTTTTATATTATCAGGATAACCTGTTCCATCATATCGTTCATGATGATGATAGATAATAGGTACAAGTTCTTTCATAAATCCCAATCTATCAATAGCTTCAGCACCGTTGGCAGGATGACATTTAATAATTTTCCAATCATTTGGAGTGAGTGGTGTTTTCTTATTAAGTATCCTTGGACTTATACCTATCTTACCGATATCATGCAAAAATGCTGAATATTCAATAATTTTCTTTTGTCGTTCTGATAATCCTAATTCATTAGCGATCCAAGAACTATATTCTTGTACTTTTTTTGAATGTCCGTGAGTATATCTATCTTTAATATCAATAAGTACTGATAATGCTCTAATTGTATTCAAAAAATTACTTTCCAGTTCTTCAAATAGTTGTGCTATTTCAAGTGCAACTGCTGATTGTTCAGCAAATAGAGTCAATATTTTTGCTGATTCTCTGTCATAAAATGATGGTTTATGATGATAAACACTCAATACACCAACTTTCTTCCGTCTAATTATTAGTGGGACAGAAACAAGTGATTTAATTTTCTCTTTTTTAATAAACGAGAAATAGCCGTATCGTTTATCTTTACTAATATCGTTAATTATTATTGGTTTTCCTTCTCTTAAAGCGAGTCCGGCAATACCTTGTGTTGACTTAATCTCTTTCTGGAATAAATGTTCTTTTGTAAGACCGTGTCCTGCTTCAAGAATAAGTTTTTTCCTATCTTTACTTAATATTCTTAAAGTAACAGAATTACATTTTATCAATTTTACTATGGAATCAACAATCAGGTTAAATGCTTTCTGTTTATTAAGTGTCAATGTTATTGATTTACCTATTTCAAGTAATGAAGTTAATATTTTGAAATATTTTTTTCTAATTGTATTTAAATTTTCTTTTTTCACAGTTCTGTCTATTTAATTATAGTAAATTTACCAATACCTTTCTCTTTAGGTGATTCATATAGATATAAATAAATGCCACTTACTACATAGTCACCATTCTCATTTGTTCCGTTCCACAGTATTTCGTTCTCACTTTTATTCTCTTCTATTAATGAGGAAATTGTTCCCGATTTACCCTTGCTCATTGCGTGAGAAGGTAATGATGAAATAGAATTTATTGTTTTTACTAATTCACCACTTAAAGTATATATTTTTATTGTTGTTTTACCGGGAACTATTCCTGAACCAAAGAATGTTAATAGTCCTTTATTGGGGTTATACGGGTTCGGTTTAACAAGCACACAGGTTGCTTGGACAATAACATTTACTATTGCAGAACCACCATTTGAATCAATATTTATTATGCCAGTATATTCACCTTCTATCTGTTGTAAAACATTGTTATCAACAGTAACAGAAATAACAACAGATTGTCCGGGACCCAAACCTGTAATAACAGGTGGGTCAACTATTATCCAATCCTGGTCAGTAGATATTGTTCCGATTAATGTTCCTGAACCGATATTTGAGACAGTAAAACCTGATGAGTATGTCTGCTGCGGTCCGATTAGACCGAAATCAAGCACTGATGTACTCACAGCGAGTATTATTTCTGTCATAGTGAATGTTGCAACAGTAGAAAATTGTCCTGCTAAATCAAAATTATCCCATGTCTGAACTTTCCAATAATATGTTGAATTATACTGTAATTGTTTTCCATTATATATCACTATATTTGATGTTGAATTAACTTTATTAGTATCCCACATCCTACCAATATTAGAATTAATTTCAGTAAGATTACTTGAAACTAACAGACGGTATGCGGACTGTGTATTCCCTGGATTCGGATCTGAAAATGTCCACATAAAATCAGGAGTAAAATCTGTTACACTTTTAGGATTCGTCTGTCCTACACATTTTAGGTTCAGTGGTGGATTAGGAGGATCGTTTAATACAAGTGTAATTGTTGTTTCACCTTGTGTTAATCCTGATGATGTCCCGGTAACTGTAACTGTTCCAGTAGATGTTCCTGATCGATAAATTATCTGTGCGATACCTCCGTTCGCATTAACAGGATTAGTTCCTATCAAAGTACCACCTGCTGCACCACTCAAACTGAATGTAATCAGTGCTGTTGAGTTAGGAACAAGATTATTATTGCTATCATACACACCTGCTGTTATTGTTGATGTACTTGTTCCATTTGCTGTTATACTTGATGGTGATGCACTCAATATAAGTTTAGTTGCCTGTCCTGTTTTAGTCAGAGATATCGTTGTCTGTCCCTGTGTAAGTCCTGATGAAGTTCCAGTAATAGTTATTGTTCCTGAAGATGAGCCAGAACGATATGTTATTTTCGCAATACCTCCGTTCGCATTAACAGGATTAGTTCCTATCAGAGTACCACCTGCTGCACCACTCAAACTGAATGTAATCAGTGCATTGGAATCAGTTACGAGTATATTATTTGCGTCATATACACCTGCTGTTATTGTTGATGTACTTGTTCCATCAGCAGATAATGTTGTCGGGAATGCTGATAACAGTAGTTTTGTTGGTGTTCCTGCCTGTATCAGGTTCACTGCTATACTGAATGGTGCTGATGCACTCTGAGATGGTTTAATATAAACAATCTTCTTTGATGTATCGTAATACCATCCTTCTACTGCTGTATCCAATTCAGACAATGTATTATATTTTGTCATTAATATTGAGTCACGTCTGACTTCAACTGGAGTATTTGCGACATGGTGCACTTGTAATCGGTAATATCTTGTTGACGGCATTCCTGAATATGAACCAATCCGTGCACCTATATTTATATTAATACTATTAGTATTTTCAATACAATCAAATGTTGTGGTTGCATACGAACCAGTGGTATAGTCAGATGTTCTACCATCATCTTCATATAAAGTAAAACTTGAAGTGCCGTATGGGAAAATATCCAGTGTGATAGGGTTCGGTTCTTTTTCAGTAACATAATACATTTCAGGCCACATCGGGATAATAGCACCACCTTTAACAAACAGAGGTAATCGGTCAACAGGAGCACTGTAATTTATTGTTTGAGGTCCGTCATAACGTGTTTCAGACCAGTAATCGGTCCATTTACCCTGTGGTAAATATACACTTCTTGTTGTTGCTCCCTGAGTATACACTGGTGCACATAGAAACCATTCACCAAACATATAATCAAAATCCCTGTCAAGTGTTGATGAATCAGATGGAAACTCCAGGAACATAGCACGAACAAGTGGATATCCTTTATTATGCGCTTCATTAATATAAGTATAAATATATGGTATCAGACGATAATGTAATTTACAATATGTATTAAACACATTTTTTACTGTAGTAGAATAACACCATGGGAACCTGCATGGTCCTGACCAGTTATTAATTAACGGCATAATTGTGAACATTGAGAACTGTGTCCAACGCTGGAACAATTCATCTGTTGCTGCATACTGGTCACCCCAACCGCCGCCACCTAAATCATTTGCCCATAGAGGAAACCCAGCGAGTCCACAACATATTGCTGCTGGTATCAGTTGCCTAAGTTCACTCCATTCTGGGTGCTGGTCACCAGCCCAGATTATTGGGTAGCGGTGCATACCTATTGACCCTGAACGCGATTTAGAGAATCCGCGTCCGTATACTTCTTCGGTTGCGGTCCAACACTGCTTATGATGCAAGAATCCTAATACATTATGTAATTCAGCACCACTACCACCTGATAATACAGCGTCAGCAGGTAAATTTTCAACATCATCTGTTTTAAAGCCCTCTGGACAGGGCACTTGACGGTTTAGATGGTCTCTCATATCCGTTTTAAGTTCTGTCTTATACCAGTCACACGCTACTTGTTTTGTGAAATCAAGGTAACAGCCAGTTCCGGTCCAGTTAGTAATCTGGTAATCAGTAACACCATCAGGACGTTTAACAAAATAATTGTTGTTTGCACAAGTTGTATATGTTGGATTACAATCTGTTATCATCAGTGGCACAATCCATATAAAGTTTTTAAAATGCATTGTCTCCATCTGGTTATACATACTATTTGGGTCATCCATACATGACCAACCATCACGATAAAAATATGTAAAACTGTTTTGACAATTCTGCCACCCGGAATCAAGTCCGATTATATCTCCTGGAATATTATTTGACCTCCAGGTTGATGCTAAATTAGTAAAATCTGTTTGAACCCAGCCACCTTTTATACAAGCAAGACCTAATGCCCACATAGGAGGTAGTTTTGTTCTACCTACAATTTCTGTGAATAACTCAAGAACACGCTTATAACTATTTTCACCGTATATAAAATAGTAATCAAGTTCACCTCCAGGTGCTTCAAACGAATATCTATCTGATGCTTCTGTTCCCATTCTGAATGTAGCGTTCTGCCAGGAATTATGGAAATATATTCCGTAATAGTTAGAACTAATTAAGAATGGTGATGATAAATAACTATTATTATCATTATTCTGTGTTTGAGCAACATTCATAATCAGGTTTTTACCGCGTTTATTAAGTGGTGCATCAAAATATTCACCGAACCCATAAAATTTTTCTGATGATGTCATATTTTTATCACATCTTACTGCTGCATTATCCCAAGCCATACGATATGTATCATGATCCTTATTGATAAGATTATTACTTTTATTATAAAACGATATAATGAGTGGCGATTTATTAACACGGATAATAAGTTTTGATGTCTCAATCTGGTAATAAGTGCCACTATCATTAAAACTATAGTTCACATAAGGCCAGTTATATTTAACTACTATCCAGGGCTCTTCTGCACGGAATGTTCCGTTTTGAGCCATCCGGACGCGTACAATATCATCACTACATACTGTTATTTTTACTTTCGGTGTTCCGCAATTGAATGTTACAGTGCTACTATCCTGTGTATACGATGTTATGTTCCCGATATATGTGTATGCAGAATAACTTATGTTATTAACAGAAACAATCAATATTCCTATAAACAAAAAACATAAAGAAATAGCAGACATATTAAAAAATTGTTTTTTACTAATATTAAATTAATCTATTTTTTTAATATACAACGGTAGTATATTAAAATGTGAGTAAACATCTAATTTATTTTATTTAACATAAAAAAAATAATTTTGCAATAGTTTTTTAAAAAAATTTTTTTATTTTTTATTCACCGTCAATAAAATTATTATAATTATAAATTCACATTAAATTTTTTTTACTTGATTTGTTAAAAAATATATTATACAATATAACAAAATACAAAAAATTTAATTAAGATTTGTTAGTGTATTGGTTTTTTTATTACACTTTTTAAGATTCCTTACAACTTCCTGTAAGTTTACACTAAAATTGTCCAATCTATCTTAAATTGTATAAGATAAACCTACATAATAAATCAATCATTAATTTTGTATTGTAAATTCTTTAAAATTGGGGAGGAACACAAAATGAATATCTATGTAGGCAATTTTTCTCGTGACCTTACAGAAGATGAGTTACGACAGGCATTTGAAGCTTTTGGACAAGTATCATCTGTCAGGATTATAAGAGATACTTTCAGCGGAGAATCGAGAGGATTTGGTTTCATTGAGATGCCAAATGATACTGAAGCGCAGGCAGCAATTAACGGACTAAACGGAAAAGATTTAAAAGGGCGAAATATTACTGTCAACAAAGCACGACCACGTGGTGATAAACGTAGAAGTGATGGTAGAAGAAGATTTGGTGGTCGATCAAGATATTAAGATAATAAGAAAACAGGTTAAGATTAAATCTTATATAGAGATAAGAGTTAAATAGTTCAATTCTGCTGAAATTATATTGATTAAAGAAAGAAAGCGTAATATTTTTATCTATCTATAACCGTAAATTTACCTATACCTTTTTCTTTAGGTGATTCATATACATATAAATATATTCCGCTAACAACAACATCACCGACCTCGTTTTTACCGTCCCAGGTTATCTCGGTTAATTTGTTATTCTCACGAAATTGAGAATTTATTTCCTGAATTCCTGTCTGTACAGGAATGATAGATGAATATAATGTTTTCACTAATTCTCCTGATAATGTATATATTTTTATTGTTGTTTTACCAGGAACTATTCCTGAACCGAAGAATGTCAATAATCCTTTCTCAGGAGTATACGGGTTAGGTGCTGTCAATATACATGTTGCTGTAAGAACAACATCAATAGTAACTAAACCGCCATTAGAATCAATTGTTATAATTCCACTATATTGTCCTTCTCCTTTATTGAGTATATTATTATCAGCTGTTACTCTGACAGTAACAGTATTACTAGAAAAAGTTGTTGGGTCAACAGTTAACCAATCAGCATTATCAGTTATTGTCCCATACAATGTGCTCTGACCGACATTTGTAATATTGAATGTAGTAGATATTGTCTGTTTTAATCCTAATTTATTAAAATCAATCATTCGTGTACTAACAGAAATAATTGGTCTCGGATTATATGAACCTGTTGACATAAGAACAATATTTGCTGTTCCCTGTTGTAGTCCTGAAGCTGTTGCTGTAATAACTGCTGTTCCATAAGTAGTACTCGATTTGAATACTATTTTTGCTATTCCATTTACTGCTTGAACAGTAGTAGATCCGAGTAATTCTCCTGCACCTGTTATACTGAAATATATATAAGGATTTGAGTTTAGGACAAGATTATTATTAGCATCAAACACTCTTGCTGTTATTGTTGTAACACTTACTCCATCAGCAAATATTTTCTTTGGAGATGCATAAAGTGATAATTTTACAGGAGTTGTCACTGATGAATACCAGATAATTGCTCCAGGATTATACCCGGTATGATAATATCCGTGCCAATCCGAATCAACATTATCTCCATCACCAACTTTTATTGCAAACAATGTATCAGTGCTTCCGAGCACAACAATACCATCTGATTGCACAGGATTACAGCAGCATCCTCTGTCACCGCCAGCATCATAAGCCCATACAAGGTCACCAGTTTTTTTATCCTGAATTATCAACTTAGAAGATTGGTCACCATGAGCAGTTCTATAAAGGTATCTATCACAAACAGCAGTTGCACTCCAACAATCTTCATTAAAAAATCCTGTCTGTTCCCATATTGTTGTTCCACTTGATACATCAACTGCCCTATAGGAACCAACTCCACCGTCAACATGTAATGGAACATATAAGACATTATCATAATATGTAAGAGTTGATTCAATATTTCTACTACTCACATCTACATACCATAAAATCTGACCATTATCACGTCTTATAGAATAAAATCTACAATTACCTTTAAGTCCGGTTGTTGAATCCTTATTCCAACTTTCAGAAACATAAAATACATCGTGGTCTTCATCGTATATAGGATTATTATATCCGCCTCTATTCATTCCGCCATTCGCATTTACTGCTGGTCCTAATTCTGTTTCCCATATTAACTGACCTGTTCTTTTATTAATTCTATAGAAAACAGATTTCCCCTGCCAGTATGCGTTTGTTGCCTGAAAAAATACGGAATCACCGACAACAATAGGTGCTTGATGGTTATCAAAACCACCTTCATAATTCTGTGGAAAAGACCACATTATCTGTGCATCAGAAAGTCGGTATGCTGTTAACCGTCCTTTATAATCAACAGCTTGCCTGACAAAAAAATAACCTGTTTCTTCATCATACGGTATATTTTCTGTGTAACAAGAATTTTCAATAATGATGTTTCTTACCACTTGCAGTGTATTTAAATCCACTTCGTGCATATTATCTCTGTCATAAGTATATATATAGTTACCAACAATAAACGGTGCAGTTGCAGTCATACCTACCTGCGCATAACCCAGGACCTGACCTGTGTATAAATCAACAATACCGAGACCACCTATACCTTCTTCAGGACACGCAAAATATACTTTATTATTCTTGATAATCGGCATCTGTTTCCAGCCAGGAAGATTTATTTCCCATATAACTTCAAACTGTTGCTGTTGTTGAGCACTGATATAAATTTCATATAAAAACATAACAGAAAAAGTTGTAATCAGAATAAAAATATTTTTTGTTTTCATCGAGTAGTCCCTCCTTGATGTATCTTGGTTCTTGTGGTTTGGTATTGAAACTCAATATACTTAACAGACCACAAACAAATTAATTGTATAATAAATTGAATTTAATTTCAAGTAATATCAGATAATGGGTAATGTCAAATTATTAAAAATGTTACCGAAATTAAATTTAGTTAAAAAAGGTGGTTACATAATAAACCGATATGGAAATCCGCTAATTATCTATGGTCATTTAGATAAAAACCTGCAATTCCACTCTGGATAGTAATTCGTAAAACAGAATACAAATAATGAAATTTTTTTAGATAAATGAAGGGCTAAAAGTTATTATTGATGGTTTTAATTTCGTGATATTAATAATTTATGATTAAAGATAACCGAGGAACATCCTGCAACCGTATGATTCAACTGTGAACTGTCTTAACATAGTATTTTTCAGTTTGTTACCTGTATACATATCTTCAAATTCAGTATATTTCTTATAATCCATAAACCTGACATTGTTCTTTTTGTTTTCATTGTTAATAAATATGAGGATATCGTAACCATCACCATTTAATATGTCTCCGTGTATTATTCCTGGTGCCTTGAATTCAAGTTTTTTCTGTATTCCGAACTTAAACAACAATTCGGATAAATATTTCATATTCTTTTCAGCATTATACTCAATTATCGCTTGCCCAATAAAACTACCAAAAATAATTGTTTGACCACGTCCGAATTTATTATATATGATACAGGGCTCATTCTTACTAAATTTACCGATAACTTCACCTGTTGTAACTTCAAATACTTCTTTCATTATATGACCTGTTATTTCATTTTTACCGTTGATATTTATCTTTATTTTACCGGGAAAAGTATCCCAGAATACTTCTTTACATCCGAATACATCAACAAGACTATAACCGGGAATATGTAAACTATGCATACCATCTTCTCGTCTTATTGCACCGAGTTTCGCTTCAGAAATAAGTGTTCCACCTTTCTCAACATATTCTATTAATCTTGTATCAAAAGTTTCATCAATAGTGAATGGTAACGGTAATATAATAACTTTATAATCAAACATCTTTTCAGGATTAAATTTTGAATGAACAAAATCGCATCCGATTGAATTCGCATACAGTGCACGGTAAAATCCTCTTACTGATTTAATCATATCATAATTCCTATTAAAATACTCTTTTGCTGTCCAACTCATTATATATGCATCAGGATTATAAACTAATGCAACATCATTTTTAGGTGGTTTTGCATTAAGTATTTTTTCATCATATTTTTCCAGCATTTTACCGATATCAACTACATTGTAATAATCTTTATTCGGTGAACCGTCCGATTCAGGTATACCGCCACCAGGTGACTCGTATCCGAGCAGTTCAGTATGATACTGCCAGTAAACAATTCCTTTACTTAATCCCTGTCCGAGTAACTGTGATACCCAGCGCTCAAGATGTTTCTTTTCAATCGGACCGTTGCTACCGAATGTCCATTTATTACAGTAGACCTGGAATTCGCTTGACCAGATATCTTTTCCTCCTGCAGCAGAACGTAATCCATCAAGTTCAATCGGAACCATCTCATAATTGAACATATTTTTCCCTTTTTCCCATCCTTCTCTGAACGGTGCACTTGTGCTACCACCATAAAAATCTAATTCTGCGGATAATAACCAATCATCGTTACCCATTGAAATAGGACTACTTATCACACAGCAGATTCCTGAATGCGACATTGTTTTATGTTCGGTATCAATACTTTTTACAATTTGTGCGCGTCTTCTCATTTCCATCCTGACTGTGTGCATCATAAATATTCTGAAATCGCATACAGGTGAAAAAAGTCCACATGAATTAGGTATTTCAATTTCGTCAAAATCAGTATATGTGCGTGCCCAGCATTTATTCAAATTATGTATGTCCTGATATTTATCTTTTAACCATGAAATAAATTCTTTTCTCGTGTATTGACAGTAACAGACGGTATCCTCAGGCTTATCTTTAAACCAGCCACCGGGTATCCACGGCTCATTCCATAAATCCCAGACATACAATGCTGGTGACTCCTTATATCGTAAAACAAGTTGCCGTATAAATTCTTCTGTTTCTTTCTTATATTCTGGGTGATGACAGCATACAACATTATAACCACCAATCTGTCTGGAACCATCGTCAACAGGTTGCAGTGGTATACCGCGTGCATTAACTATTCGGCAATCAGGATATTTCTGGATAAACCATGCAGGAGCAGTATCAAGTATGATATTGAGAATAACTTTGAACCCATATTTTTCTGATAATTTCATTAATTTGTCAAGGTCATCCCAGTTGTATTTCCCTTGTTCAGGGTTATGCCAGCGCCACATAGGCCAGAATTTAAGTATATTAAAACGTGCATTTTTCATATTCATAAAATCTTTTTCCCAAAATTTTTCTGGTGGAGTAGGTGGTCTATAATATTGTGCACCATAAAATATTTTCATAGTATCAACTCACCTCCGTATTTTTTTAATGTAATTTAATCACTGATTTATAGAATTTATTATTTATTTCTTAAAACTGTAAATTTACCGATACCTTTCTCTTTCGGGGATTCGTAGGTATACAAATATATTCCATTTGTGACAGGTTCGTTTTTCTCGGTTTTACCGTCCCAAATAATATCATCACCTGTTTTCGCTGATAATTCTTTCAGTAATTCTCCTGAGAGCATGTATATTTTTATTATTGTCTGGCAAGGAACAATACCATTCCCAAAAAATGTTAACAGTCCTTTTTCTGGATTATACGGGTTCGGTTTTACTAATACACATACTGCTGTAACTTTTACTTCAACTGTTACAGAACCACCATTTGATGTAATATTAATTGTTCCTGTATATTGTCCTTCTGTTTTATTAAGCACAGTATTATCAACAGTAACATCAACTCCAAAATTATTACCTGAAAAATTTGTTGCACTCAGTAATATCCAATCTCTATCTGAAGATATGGTTCCGAGTAATGTTCCTTCACCGGTATTTGTTATCAATAAAGAAATCGTTTTTGTTTCAGCGATACCGACTTCACCGAAATCAATAATATTTTTATCAACAGCAATAGCAGGTGGCTTCAGTGACTCCATACTGAAAACAGAATAATCGGAATACGGTCCAGAAGTATCATTATTATCCCATGTCTGAACTTTCCAGTAATAAGTAGCACCCTTCTGTAAAGTTTTACCAGAATATGTTACCACAGTAGCAGTTGATGTTATTTTCCCTGTATCCCATATATTTCCGTTACTGTTGTTTATTGCCAGTAAAGAATCAGCAACAAGTATCCGGTATGCTGACTGTGTATCACCAACATCAGGGTCACTGAAATTCCAACTTAAATCCGGAGTATAGTCAGTTAAACCACCAGGATTGGTTTGATTATTACATTTTAGACCTGAAGGTGCATTAGGTGCATTATTTGCGGTTCCACTACTGAGTATCGTAAAATTTGTATCAGAAATATCTGACGGCTCATTATCAATCTCTTCAACTTTTATTTTACATTCTGTAGATGGTGTATTAGGAACAACAATTAATTTTGACCCTGTATTAGTTATACTTGAAACAAGTATTATCCAACTTGCACCGCCATCTGTTGAAAGTTTAATATTAACATTACCGACAATTCCTGTAGTTGTCCAGTTAACCGCTTGCTGTGTTCCAACAATCCATGTTTCACTACCATTAGGTGATATCACTGTTATCCCGGGACTTTCTATTGAAAAACTGTTATCTGATATATCTGCTGGTGCACCATCAATCTCTTTTATTCGTATTTTACAATTCGTGCTCGGTGTATCAGGAACATTTATTACTGATACCCAGTTATTAGGTATATTAGACATTATAGTTGTCCATGTCGTTCCATTATCTGTTGTTAAATCAATATCAAGATTACCTACAACAAAATTTGTTACCCATGTAACTGATGCTTGTGTCCCTATTGCCCAGATTTCACCACCATTCGGTGATGTAACTGTTATTGACGGTATCGGATTCAACGAATCAAAATATCCTCCTATTGCATTAACACCATATGCTGTCCCATTATTATTGTTACCTGAGTCATCATTAACAGGTGTCCCATTATCTAAGTCCGATATTTTTATTGATGCTGATTTCTTACCCGTTTCATTCAAATGCCATAATCCTGCAGTAAACTGGTCTGTCTTAAACATTGTTTTAGGTGGTTCAAAATCATTTGTGTATCTCGGTATTCTTGATATACGAACTTCATCTATTGCACCATCAAACCAAGCAGATGGATTATATTCATTCAGATATCCACCAAAAAATAAACTACTGCCCGGCACCGGTGCCAATATTTGTCCTTGTATCTGTGTCTGTCCTAACATTAATCCATCTCTGAATACAAATAATAATCCTCCATCAAAACAGAATGCGATATGATACCACTTACCTGGTTGCCAGCCATTAGGAACAGGAACATGGAAATTAAACATAGGTGAAGTTGTTAGCCCTAAAATAACTATGATACTACCATCATCACCAATAAGTATCCCGTAACCATTATCTGTAGAACCGCTAAATCCGACAATATTTGAAATCTGGCCTATAGCCGGTAAACTGTTCACTTTAACAAATGCTTCAACTGTTATCATATCTGTAATAGAAAGCGAACCAGAAATCGGTATTTTTACATAACTTGTTGTCGGACTGATAGTAAACTGTAAAGCATAATCCTTAGGTGGTATTGTCTGTGATGTAGAAAAAGTTTCTACTGCTGAAAAACTGCCTGCTAAACCCTGATTATCCCATGTACGAACTTTCCAGTAATATGTTGTTCCCGGCTGTAGAATAGTACCACAATACTGGATTGAACTTACTCTGGAAACAAATTTACCTGTATTCCATATATTTCCGATATTACCGTTTATTAAATTTATATTGTCAGCAACTATCAAGTTAAATGCTGATTGTGTATCATTTAAATCAATATCACTGAATTCCCATGATAACACAGGAGTAAAATTTGTGATACCTGATGGACCGACCATACCATCACATAACAGGTTTTTAGGACTATCAGGTGGATTACTTACTATCACATCAACTGTTCCCTGGGTTAACCCTTCTGCTGTTCCTGTTATTGTAGCAACTGTTGCTGAAGTTCCTGTTCTGAATATTATCTTAGCAGAACCATTTGTTACCCGAACAGGATTCGGTCCTTCAAGTTTACCATTCCCTGCATTGAACAGATTAAATGTTATTGTTGATGTAGAATTTGTTATAATATTATTGTTCTGGTCACATACATTTGCTGTTATTGTTGATGTGCTTATTCCATCAGGAGCAACTATGGTAGGATAACAGTGCATAACTATTTTTACTGGATTACCTTGTGCATTACTTGATATAGTTACTGATATTATAAAAAACAAACATACACCAATATTTTTATAATTAATCATAATCATTTTCTCCTCATTTTTGGTAAACGGCAACTAATAATATAATAGTATTTTAACACATATTAGAGTATTTGTCAATAGATTTTTGTATTTGTGTATAATGGTCCCGAAACAGTTAAAAAACTGGGGAAATAAATGTTTATTGATATACATTAGATTGTTTCATTATTTCATTCCTCGCAATGACATACTGACTGAACATTCACTTTAAAAAGAACCATTTTCACAGATGTCTTAAATAAATGAATTTTGTTGTGTCTCTACAATAAGATACGAGGAACTACCAAAAAAATTCCGAAATATCAATTCACTGCTATTGATACCAAAACACATTTGACAATAGAATATATATGGTGGACACTAACTAATTATTTACAGGAATTTTGGGTGTGATAGGTTCATATATATACAATTTTTTTCCTTGTAATATATATTTCTCGTTAGATTAGTAATTTTTCAGAAACTCCTATAACTGTATTGATTAAAATAATAACAAATAATTTTTTTCTATATGTTTTTAATCTTTTTAAATAAATTTTCAACATAGTTCTTATCCTGTTGAAATAATACATTATTATCATAAAAATCTTTCTCAGTAACATTTTTATTTTCCCAGAATTTTTTCACATCATTAAAATCTTTTGGATGAATAATAAAACTGTATAATTTTAATTTCAATGATTTCTTTTTGTCTTTTTCATATTTCTGGTTCATTGCTGTTTCTATGCCTTTTATCTTCTGTGCAAATTTTATTTTGGGAGCGTCAAAACTACGCTCATTATAATAAAGACCATGCGGGTCAACAAATACAATTTTCTGATTATTATCAGAAAGAACCCAAATTATAAAATCAGGATAAAAGTTTGTCTCTTGAGTGAAAAACCCAACCCCTGTTTTACTTACATTTCTTAGTATAAAAAATTTGTTTTTCTTAACTAAACTATCATTTTTATGTGAATTAAAATATTCTTTTAAATCTTCCACTAACTTTTTTTCACTATAATTTAATGCCGGTGGATAAGATTTTATTTCCTTATTTTCATCTATAATTAATGGTTGATACAAATGACGGTCAAAAAAAACAGTAGGAACTTTTGTTTTCACATCTTCATAAATTTTGTCTCCTGATTTTATTAATTTATCAATTTCATCTATAAGTTTTAGGTTATCATGTTTTTTCTCTATTTCCAAAGTGTAATCTTGAAAAAGTTCTTTCTTTTCTCTTACAAACCCAACTCCTAAATTATTATTATACCAATAATCTCTGTGTCTACTATAAAAAGAGTTAATATATTTTTTAAACAAAGACAAAGCCCACTTCTGAACAATTGAATAATCTGAAAAATTACAAAAATTAAAATCTTTATCAACTTTTATACTGAAATCGAAACTACTAATAAGGTTTTTTAATGTATCCTTTTCAATATACAAATTAGTAAAATTTCGTTCATTTTTATACTGCAAAAGTTCAAAGTATAGTTCATCCCAGTTTATATATTCCACAAAATCCTTTAAATTCTTGCTTATAGTATCAACTTTTACTTCTTGTATATCTTTGTTATCAGAACCTATTTCAAACTTTGATGTAGTGTCCAAACTTGGAACATATAAGTTATTATCTATTTCAAGTTTAACTATCTCATCATATTTTTCTGTTTTAATATCAGGTATAATAAGTTCTTCTTCAGACAAAAACTTTTCATTCTGTTTTATTTTTAATGGAATAGAAACTAACGGATAAATGTCCTGTTTATGTAATTCTTCTTCAAACTTTTTCACATAATTTGCATCTATTCCGAATATTCTTAATGTTTCAAGTATATCTAATTTTACTCCTGTTTTCAGTTTTTCAAACTCTACCATATCTTTACTGTCTTCTAACTGGATAAATTCACTTCTTTTCATCAGTTTTTTATATCCATGCAATCTTACTCCTCTGCCAAAAAGTTGCATAATTTGTGAACCTTTACTCCTGCCAATATTTAATAACCCCATACTTGAAACACGGTAACAGTCCCATCCTTCAATAAATTTTTTCGCTCCTATAAGAATATTAACAGGAGAATCGTTTTTAATTCCATTAAATAATGAAGATGTGAAATTATCTTCTGTAAAATTGATACCTTTTATTTCACGTTTTCCAAGTTTATTTTTTATACCTTGTTTAAAAGAATCTGTATCACCAATAAAAACAAGCCCAAAGTATCTTTCTGAAGAAGATAATTTCAGTCCAATTTCACATTCTGAATTTTTGATATCTACAAGTTCTAAATCACCTAACGAAGTACTATTAAATACACAATTAATAATATCATTATAAATTTTTTCTGCATATGATGTCTTAATATAATCTAACCCTTCTGAGGGATAGACCACATTTCCATCTCTCCCTTCAAACTTTAATTCATCTTTAAGAATTTTCTCTATTAAATTTACAAATTCATCTTTTCTCTGTAAAAACTCGTTAATATAGCAAACTACAGTTTGCACATCTGAAAGTGTCTGTTCATCTGTTTTGCCATTTTTATTATCAGATACGACACTGCTACCAACAAAAATCCATAACGGTTTTTCAAAATTGAATGGTTTTATTTCTTCATACCTATCATTATAAAACTTTAACTGCTGATAATATGATAAAAGATTTAATGTGAAAACGAAATTTTGTTCCTTATACTCACCTTCTTTTAAGTTCAGCACAGTAAATTTTTTCCCAAATCCATCTTCATAAAAATATCTGTATGAATAATCCATTATTATTGATTTAGAATATTCGTTAAGCAGTTCAACATTTTTAGATGGACCAATTGCTTCATCAAAAGTTGCACTATATTCAAAAGTAAAACCTATCTCAGAAATTTTATCCCTTAATTTTTTCCATGCTGTTCCTGAAAATCCTTTATGACCCTCATCTACAAAAACTAAGTTGTTTCCTTCAAAAGAAGATACTTCTACGGATTTACCTTTGCCTTCCTTTGTCTCTTTTAATTTCGTAATTTCTAAAATTTTTATCTCGTCAGAATGATTGCTCTCATTGAAAATACTTACTCCGATACCACTTTTCTGTAATTCTTCTAAATGATGTTTTGATAAAATTTCATTCGGAGTAATAAGCAAAATAAAGTTTATTTTATTACGATTATATTTTTTAAACTGTAAATAGTTTATATGCATTATTAATGTCTTTCCTGAACCTGTTGCCATCCAATAAGCAAGTTTAGTAAGGTCAGATTCAGCAAATTGCGTAAAATTTTCTTGCTTTTCCTTATTTATTTCACTTATAAAACTGTTTATACTATTTAAAAAATTATCTCTGTTATTAAAATATTGGTCAAGAAACATTTCTGTAAACAATATCGCTAAATACTGGAAGTATTTCAGGTTAATTTTAGGTTTACGATAACAATTTATTTTGTCAACATAACTTTTTATATTTTCATCATACTCTTTAAGTTTATCGTCAGAAATTTCTTTATTCTGCAATCCTTTTAATGCATTAAAATAAAAACTGTAACCATAATCATCAAAGTACTCTTTTTCCTTTGACAAAAGGTTTCTTAACTCTGAAAATTCTTTAACTCCAAAAAGTTTAAGAAAATAATCAAAAAGTATTAGTCGGTTTTTCAAACTAAATGTTTCTTTATTTTTCATTTCTATATTCTACCCGAAACCCAATTTTTTTCTTTGGTTGTTCAATCGGAATCATTAACTGTCTTATTGCTTCAAAAATTGACCTAATTTCAAAATCATGTTTTTCAATTTTTTGTTCAAGTTCTTTTAATTTACTTGCTAATTCTTTATGCGTAAAAAGAATCTGTCTCAATTTTACAAAAGTCCGCATAATTGCAATATTGACTTGAATCGCTCTTTCACTATTTAAAACACTTGAAAGCATTGCTACACCTTGTTCTGTAAAAGCGTAAGGCAGATGTCCGCCGAAATATTTTTTGTGTGGTATCACATTTTGTGATACCAACCAATCTGCTTCTCGTTTGTTCAGTTGGAACATAAAATCTTTTGGAAATCTTTTAATATTTCTCTTAACCGCTTGTATAAGTATTCGTGTCTCAACATTGTATA
>Ga0078972_1003933_pt2 | contig 38862 bp, 38 predicted proteins | sample YelNatPaOPGAMG01_FD_67568 | JGI IMG/M metagenome (GOLD analysis project Ga0078972, IMG submission 67568) | Hot spring thermophilic microbial communities from Obsidian Pool, Yellowstone National Park, USA - OP-RAMG-01 (SPADES assembly) (version 2) | ecosystem: Environmental > Aquatic > Thermal...
GCATATTTTGGATGCAGGGAAACCGGGGAAAAAAATGGACGCATTGGGGCTCTCCGCATTTCAAACTCCCTCACTGGTCGCTCATATTGAACAATACACAGATACCATTTTCCGGAATGTATTATCCGGACAAAGAAATCAGGGTTTTTGAATGAAACTCTCCCTTTCCCGTTGAGCAAGTCGCCCAGAAAAGGCTCAACCGTCTGGTCATGGCATTTTCCGGAATCCCAGAATCTTACAAAGAATTTTCCTGGTGGAAGTTCAATTCCCCTGAATTTTCCTGGCTCATCAGCTATCATAAGTACCCTGGAGATCCGGTTAACAAATGCACATAATCTGACATTCTCAGGATTACCTGTTATGAGTGAAAAATATGGATTATCCTCAATAACCTCAAAGTCATTGAAAGTACTTTTGACGGATTCAAGTTCATTTAAGAATGCAGAGTTGTTTTCCCTGCTTTTCTCAAGAAGAAAAAGGTTATTTTCCATCTAATTCTTTTGGTTTTCCTGAGTTTTTTTAATTTCCTTGGCAAGATCAGCATCCAGATTCTCATATATCTTGCTCAGTTTTTTTATGGATCTTTTAACTGCTGCCTGGGGTTTTCCTGTTTTTACCTTTACGTAAATCTTGGGATTATCTATAATAGGGTGTTTAATGTAATATCGTGCCTCTTCGACCTGATCATCACGTATGAGCTCGTCAGCAAGCGGCCTTAAAATAGTGTTATCGTAATTTATCATTTCCATTGTTATACTGTTCTTTTCCTTGGACACTACTTTCAGTTTGGAATCCATATGATGGGGATATTGGATATGCATATTTATTCTTTTATGGGGGCACTCCTTAAAATTTGGGTTGATGTAATAAAGTCAACCACCCGCATCCAGGAAACAATTATCTGTATGGGCTCCTGAAAAATCAAAACGTTCCCCGGCATATGCCGCCTTGGGATAAATTAATAAGTCCGGGAAACCATATATCAAGGAAGATGAATAGAAAACTTCCAGTTGCCTACCTGGGGATTACAGCGATGATTGCAGCATGGATCACCATTTTTCTTGCGGCAGCACTGAATCCATGGTTCAGATTCACGGGGAATGCACTGAGTGATCTTGGAGGAGGTAATCCCATAATTAACGGTCATCCGGCACCAACAGATCCATTTGTCTATAATGTGGGGCTCATGGTAACTGGTGTGCTTATAGCCTTATTTTCAATATCAGTTATCCTTAGGGCGAGAAACTCAGTTGAGACTATGGGTTCATCTTTCTTCATGATTTCTGCACTGTTTCTCGCACTGATTGGAATTTACCACGAGGGTACATATCCGCATGATTTCGTATCTATCTGGTTCTTCATTCTGAGTTCCATCTCCTATGCTGCCATTGCCATATCGTTTATAATTGGAAAATTCAGAAGAACGGGGATCATTTTATCAGTACTGCTTGCTGTGTCGTGGGTTGCCTTTGCACTTGTTCCGTGGGGTTCTGTTGCAGAGGATGAAATGTTTGGCGTAGCTGTTATTGATATTTTTGTGATACTGCACATATGGACTTTCAGAAGAAATACTGATGAAAAGATTTCAGGTTGAATCGTTGTCTTAGTGCGAACATATGAAAAAAGTACGTTCTTTAATCCAAGAGGAAGTCGTCCGCAGCATTAAACAGCATTCAGTTGGCGTTCTCTCCCATGGATCCAAAATTGCGGGAATTCTTTCGTTTCTCCAACTGAAATAATTTAAATATTCATGGCAGATACTATTGTCATGTTATTCCAGGAATCTGATAAAAAACTTGACATGAAAGGAATTTTCTCATTCTCACTTGACACTGATCTTAATGAAATAAGCAGTAAATTTGGAGTAAAAATAATAGCAAGGATAAGGCGGCACAAGGACACCGCAAATGCAGTTCTTAACATGACATATCAGGATGGCAGATCAACGGAACTGGAAGAAAAGCTGAAGAAATTCAACCCAAAAAAGGGCAACTACGGATACGTTGCCTCTCTTGATATTACCAAATCCAGATTTCTGGACTCTTTCTCAAATTTTGTTACCATACCATCCGTGATCGTTGACGCGGTTCTCATAGAAGACGGCCTGACAAGGGTCTATTTCAGGTTCCACAGTTCTGTTTCAAAACACCTTTCAAGTTCATTTGCATCGGACTGGAGCCAGTACGATCTGTTCAGTATTGAATTCCTGGGGCCAAACGATGGCTTTGCAGAATCGTTCTCCGAAATCAGCAAAAAAGTACCGCTTTATTCGGTGGAAATCAAGACCAGGGTTCCAGGGAACGATATGGACATAACCGGGGATATTGCAATGTCGACCTTCGGCAGCACCTGGGAGAGGGAGGTTAAATACCTCATAGCTGGAAATATCCAGGCCATATACTATGATAGTCGATCTCTGTTGAAGAAGGACAGCAGGGACGTTATCGAAGTTTCTACTACGGACGGTATATACCAGGCCACATTTGTCAATCCACTCATCGAATATTATATGCGTGAGGCTGAAAACAGGCAAATCGCTACCCTTGCTCTGCCTCAGAGGCTCATAGGCAATCAATTCTCCTTTGATGTTGTAATCCCAAGGATGCTGCTCACAGAGTTTTATTCCCTGATCTTTGAGTCATTCAAAAAATTCCCTGACTGGAAGATGGAACTGGGGCAGATAACCCCATTATGATTTGCCAGTTCCCGGAGTTATTTCAGGTACGGCAATTCTTTTCCTGTACGATTTTCCCATAAATAAGTAGACTATTGCCACCATAAATGTACCCGCTGCGAATATGAACCAGAACTCCGACAGTTCCCTGCTGAGATATGACAGGAGGAAAAGCCCGATTATTGCACCGAGAAATGCACCGAAACTTGTAACCAGGTTGTACATCCCTATATATGTTCCCCGCTTATCTACCGGAGAAAGTGTTGTTATGATTGTCTGGGTGGTAGGTGCCAGGAAATCCTCACCTATTGTCATTATTGACATTACTATGAGGAAGAAAATAAGGTCTCCTGAAAATGCAGTGAGTACAAAACCTGCTGCATAATAGATCAGGCCAACACCTCTCCATTCCATTGGGGTGAGATGGCGGTTCATGAATGAAAGTATAGGCAGCTGTGTAATTACAACCAGTGCTCCGTTAAGTGCATAAATGTATCCAATAAATGTAATTGGAAGGTTCTTAAAGTCAAATATGTAAAGCGTAAGTGTGGAACCCCTCTGCCTTGTAAAAAATGCTAGAAATAAACCAACAATGGTGAAAAGTAGGAAAAACCGGTCAAGCCTAAATGAAAATCTTTCTTTGACCGGTTTTCCGTTATTTTTTTCGGGAAAATACGTTTCGCTGACGGAGTAGTAGAGTATGACGAGCTCCACAACGGTGGAAATTGCAGCCACAAGGAATATGTACTGGAAACCGAATACTGCAAGAAACCCTCCTATAAGTGGCCCTGCAGCAGCACCAAGGTTAGCCATCAATCTGAGGTACGTGTAACCGGTAAGCCTCTTTGAAATGCTGGTAAGATCTGCAACAGCTGCCTGGATTGCCGGGTATTGCAGAGCATTTATTATTATGGTCAGGTACCAGGCAGCTATGAGGTATATGAGGTCAAGCCTGTCCTGGATTACAAAAAACATTATCAGATAAAAAAAAGCAGCAGGTATTGGTATTATTATGAGAAAGAATCTTCTTCCAACCCTGTCAGTCCATTTCCCTGCATTGTACTGGACAAGGGACATCATAAGTGTTGCGAATCCCTGAATAACACCAATTAGAATGAATGAGAGATGGTAGAATTCAAGAAGTATAATGGGAAGGAATATGAATGAGGAAACACGGCCAAGAGCCCTTATAAATCTGGTGAATGCTAGAAACCATATTCTTCGGTCAATTTTTGCTTCATCAAGATCATTTTCCAAAACTTTTTTCACCTAATCCGTTCTGCTATCTTTTTTAATAAGCACTGATGGAATAATTGCAGCGGCTAGCATTATTATTCCTATTATGTAGACATAATGGATGGAAGATATAAAATCTGCAACCCAGGGGGCATTGCTCTGTACAGCAGATCCAACGAATATGGATTTCAACTGGGTAAGCGGCGTCCCTATTGCTATAACCAGAAATGCAATTCCAGTGCTGAAGGTTCTCCCCACATTGTTCATGGTTGCACTCATGCCTGAAGCAACCCCTCTGTATCTGGGAGGGGAACCGCTCATTATTCCACTTCTGTTTGGAGATGCAAAGAATCCCATTCCAACACCAACGAATATCAATGGCAGGAGAAGCTGTGTGAATGTTATGGTATTTCCTATTCTGCTCAGGAGGGCAAATCCTATTATTGAAGTTACCAGCCCAAGCACGGCGAAAAACCTCTGCCCGTATCTGTCAGAGAGTATTCCGCTGATAGGCCCAATTACTGCAAGCGAAGCAGACATTGGAACCAGGAATATTCCCGCAACCAGAGGAGTAAGCCTCATTGTGGGCCCCTGCAGATAAAATACCAGCACTATTGTCACTGCTCCATTGGCCAGAGCATTGAGCAGGAGCGCTAAACTGCCGAAGCTGAAAGCTCTGACTTTGAAAAGCGACATGTTGAACATTGGGTAGCGTGTTCTAATCTCAACAATGACGAAGAAAATTATTAGCGCCAATCCAAAGAGAATCATGAGAAGGGCGTAAAGTCCCCTGAGAGATCCAAGTGAGTACACAGTTATTGCAACAAGTATGAGGGCCAGTCCTCCTGCAAAAGTAAAATTTCCAGTGAGATCTACACGCTGCCCTTTTTCAATTGTAGCCAGCTCTTTCAGTTTAAAATGTGACCAGAGGCTTGCAAAGATGCCTATTGGTATATTGACCCAGAAGATTGATCTCCATCCCAGCAGAGATACCAGAAACCCGCCAAATACAAGTCCCATTGCGGCCCCAAAAACTATGGCTACCTGATTTATTCCCAGTGCTTTTCCCCTCTCGCTGATTGGAAATGCATCTGTTATAATTGCAGCACTGTTGGAGAAAAGGAATGCAGCCCCTACACCCTGGATCATTCTAAAGAATATGAGCTCCAATGAAGTGAATGATATGCTACACAGGGCGGATCCTGCTGTGAAAATTATAAAACCTAGGTTGTAAAGCTTCACTCGGCCGAACATGTCAGCAAGCCTTCCAAAGCTTACAAGGATTGCTGCAGTTATAAGCTGATATCCAATGAGTATCCAGATGAGATCCAGAAGAGAAGTTCCCGGAAGCTGCCGGGCAATTGTGGGAAGGGCAATCAGGACAATATTTGTGTCCAGAGATGACATAAGAACTCCCAGGGTTGTGTTGCTCAGAACAGTCCATTTGTATTGCATTTAATAATCACAGCCATCGCTAATTAATACTTATTTTAATCGGTGGTTGGTATGGCCTTCAGGAGAAATAACGCGGTACTTATCTATGGAAATTACACCTGGATCTATGGGAAAGATACCTTTGTTTTAAGCCAGTTTGCACTTAATTTTTCTGCCTCTGCCCTGTAAATGCTTGCAAGAGTAGTAAGTTTTTGGAGGTCCACATCAGATTTTAGTGTTGATTTTCCTTCTGATTCATCAACCAGATCTAAAGATTTCAGTATGGTCATTTTCTCACCTTTCCAAAGATATCCTGACAGATCCCTTCTTTTGTTTTTTTCAAGCTGATAGATCAGTGCCCTGAGAGTTCTGCTTACCGTAAGATTCTGGAATTCCCTGGTCTTTGAGGTCTCTGAAAAGAGTTCTTTAACTTTATTCATGAACTTTTCGTACAGATCCAACTGGCTCCCAATGGAAAAACCTGCTGAGGGTATTATTGATACCGGATAGGCAATTCTGTCCTGATCAAATCCACATATCACGTAAAGCAGATCATCTTTTCCCTGGATGTCATTCACCTTTTCAGCATTCATTCCAGTGGTTCCGCTTTCTACAAGCTGCATCATGTATCCCGGCATAAAGTCATCAGGAATCATCAGTTCATTTTTGACAGTTAAAATTGCATCGGAAAGGGATGGCATTTCTCCAGTCTGATCACAAATTCTCTTTGTATTCATCCAAACGAGCAGCCTGATTAAAAGGTGTATGTCCATGTCATCCTTAAATATGGAATTAGGCTGTAACGCAACATCCAGATTAATTTCATCATCCATTTCAAGAACAGTAAAAGTTTCGTTTTCAAGGACTTTATATGTTACTCTTATCCTTTCCCTTTTTGGGATTAATTTTAAAAGTTCATCCTTTGAGCATCCTATACTTAATGCGATCTGGTCTATGGACCACGGAGAAACTGTTACAGAATGTTTAATGATATTTTCTCCATTGAGAACTGGGATCTGTAATTTTTGGAGGACATTTTTCCATGTTATGGTCGATTTCAGGTACATATCTACTTTTTTACCTCTTTCCATAAAGGTCATTTGCCGTAAACATAAGATAGCATTATTAGTTAACGGAAAAGAAAATTATCTTACAAACTATTGGGCAAAAAAGATCCGATCTTTCAGAGAGGAGAGGATTTCAGTCGGTTCCGGTAACATGTAATTAATAGTTGTGACAAACCCGACTCACATGGAAAGAAATCCTGGCGAAAAAAAGTCTGTGGCATCTGCGGTACAGTTAAATACCAATATTCATTCTATTCAAAGCACAGCTTGTGGTGTCCAAATGTCTGGTGATAGATTTAATTATTATCTGAAAATGATATTGAATTCCGGCCTTGAGGAATATGCTCTTATATCTGAGCAGTTAGAGAATGACAGTTCAATATCACAGGATGAAGCGGAAGAGCTTGAAAGGCTTATAAAGAGATATATGAGCGTCTATAACCGCTACAATCTGAAAGTTATAAACAGACAGACTGGGGAAGAGGAAATGCCTCCTCAGACAATGATAGATAATTTTGGTGAAACATCTGATTTTATAGAAAATGCCAGCCTTTACGGCCTTCAATGGAAAGTTTATTCACCAAAGGGGAGCTTTGAAAACTCTCCAGTGCAGAGGTGGTATTACAACCAGCACATAGCATCAATACTTAACTCTGTTCTTGCAGACGTTGTGCCGGGCAGAGTGAAGAACTATTTCGATATACCGCCATGGGTTATGGGAACTTTACATGCTCCAGGAACTCTTTATCTGCCACTGAGCGAACTGGCAACTCTTGCAATAAGCAGGAGGCTGATACCTGACTGGGACTACCTTGTGAAAATGGGACTCCCAAGAGAAATGGTGGATTCCATCAGAGCTGCCAATCTCGGGTCAAAGCTCTGATCTCACTCCAGACAATAATCCCAAGCTGTAAGATTATCAATAATCTACAAACAGATTATATGCAATAAAGCCATAATAAGCCATGAAACACGATGGAATTATCACACCAATGGTAACGCCGTTCAACAGGAAAGGCGAGATTGATTACGCTGCTACCGAGAAATTAATTGCATATCTAAAGAAGATAGGAGTTTCCGGACTTTTTCCGCTGGGTTCAACTGGACTTTTTCCATTTCTCAGGGAGGAAGAGAGAAAGAAATATCTCGAATTTGTGGCTGATCATGCAAGTGGACTGAAGCTATATGCTGGAATTGGATCAGCGTCGACCCAGATATCATCCGATCTGGCAAAGGAGTGCAACGACCTTCCCGTTGATGTTATGGTCCTCATGCCGCCATATTATATACAACCGGGGCAGAAGGAGATCATGAAACACTTTGAAGAGGTACTGAAGAACGTAAAAAAGGAACTTTTCATCTATAATATACCTCAACTTTCAGGCACTTTCATAGATCCAGATACAGTATCAAAACTGAAAGAGAATTATTCCCAGATAACCGGTCTTAAGGAAAGTTCTGGTGATATGAGGTATTTCTCAAAAATAATGGAATTTTCAGGACCAAATTTCTCGATCTTCCAGGGTCAGGATGATCTCCTCCTTCCGTCTCTTGCAATTGGGGCTGATGGAGGTGTTTGCGGTTTAACCAATTTCTCAGATCCTGTTATTAGATGCTATAAGGCTTACAGGAGGGGAGATCTGGAAGAAGCCAGAAAGATACAGTTTGGTGAGATAAATGCAATTATGAAGGTTATCAATGCTGACCGGTTCCCCTCAGGGTACTACCATGCTTTCTATACAAGAAACCATATAGATGGTGGTTACAGGCCACCCATGCTTGAACCAGCTGCGGATTCTAAGAAACATTCTGAGGAATTTCTTTCAAAACTCAAAGACTGATTTTTTTAGAATCTCGGGGGAATTATTTTTATTGTAAAATTCCCATTCTCCATTCGATAAAATATAAATACGGATTTGACCTTTACGGATACCTTAGTGAAGGAGGAATAAAATATGGCAGAACAGACATACGTAAAGTTTGAAACTCCCGAGACATTAGAAAAGAAAATTCTCGACTTAGTTGAAAACTCATATAGAACAGGAAAGATAAAGAAAGGAACAAATGAAGTTATAAAGTCCATTGAACGAGGCGAGAGCAAGCTTGTTGTTATTGCGGAGGACGTAACTCCTCCGGAAGTGGTATACTACCTTCCAACGCTGTGCGAAGAGAGAAAGGTTCAGTATGCCTACGTCAAGAAGAGATCAGATCTTGGTTCAAAGGTTGGAATAGGGGCAGCAGCTTCCCTGTCAATAGTTGACTATGGGAAGAATGACGAAGCCTATAAACAGATAGTGTCTCAACTGGCTGAGATCAAAAAATAGGTGATATGAATGGCAGATGAAGCCACTCCGGCTGAAGTTGTTGAACTATTAGGGAGAACTGGAATGACAGGCGAAGCTACTACCGTAAAGGTGAGAGTACTGTCGGGCCGGGATCAGGGCAGGATCATAGCAAGAAATGTTATGGGCCCTGTTAAGGTAGGAGACATCCTTATGCTCAGGGAAACTGCAAGAGAGGCAAAGAGACTCTCAATAAGGTGATATAGATGGCAAGAAATTGTTACTTCTGTGGAAAAGCCATTGAACCGGGAGCCGGATTCATCCATGTCAGAAAGGATGGGGTCACAATTAACTTTTGCAGCAGAAAGTGCAAGGTTAATATGATAGATCTGGGAAGGGTTTCCAGAAAAACCAGATGGACAAATGAGTTCCACGCCATAAAGAACATGAAGAAGGAATCCTCAAAAAACCAGTGAGGGATCAGTATGGAACGAACTCTTATTTTAATTAAACCAGACGGCGTTAAACGAAAGCTGTCCGGTAAAATTCTTTCAAGATTTGAAGATAAAGGCATGAAAGTAGTGGCAATGAAAATGCTGGTTCTAACGAAACAAAAGGCAGAAAAACATTATGCAGTGCACAAGGGCAAACCATTTTTCAACGGGCTTGTTTCTTACATCATCTCAGGTCCAATCGTGGCGGCAATACTTGAAGGGACAAACTGCATTTCAATCACAAGAACCCTGTGCGGATCAACAGACGGGTCTAAAGCTCAGCCAGGAACCATACGTGGAGATTTCTCCATGGGTATAGAGAAAAACATTATTCACGCATCCGACTCAGAAGAATCATTCCAGTACGAATGGCCCATTTACTTTTCTCCGGAAGAGATCACTGAATATTCGTCAGGGGACGAAGAACTCATCTTTTGAGGTGGTTATGGATAAATCCCTCAGGCAACCAATTGTTTGTGTCCTTGGCCATGTAGATCATGGGAAGACATCGATTCTTGATGTAATCAGAGGTACCTCGGTTGCCAAAAAAGAGGTAGGAGGGATAACCCAGAAAATCGGGGCATTCGAAGTGGATATGGAATCTTTCTACAGGGCATCCCGAACAGAAATAGGGAAGAATAAACTGAAGATTCCAGGTCTTCTCTTTATAGATACCCCCGGTCATGTTGCATTCTCAAACATGAGGGCAAGGGGGGGAGCACTTGCAGATATTGCCATACTGGTTGTTGACATAAATGAAGGTTTTAAGCCCCAGACAGTGGAATCCATAGAGATCCTGAAACGGTTTAAGACCCCGTTCATAGTGGCTGCTAACAAGATAGACCTGATTCCTTTTTTCACAAATGTAAAAAATATATCATTCAGGGATCTGGAGAAAACACAGAGAAGTGAATACAATGAAGAGCTTGATAAGCGGCTTTATGACCTGGTCAATAAGTTTTATGAATTTGGGCTTGCAACAGACAGGTATGACAGGATAACTGATTTCTCCAAGACAATTGCCATAATCCCGGTAAGTGCCAAAATGGGGATTGGGATTTCTGACTCTCTGCTTATGCTTGCCGGACTTGCACAGAGATTTCTTGAACGTAATATAGAGTATGTAAGTGGTCTGGGAAAGGGTACGGTCATCGAGGTAAAAAAGGAAGAATCACTGGGTATGACTCTTGACACTGTCCTTTATGAGGGTTCACTGAAGAAGGGTGACAGAATAGCAGTGAGTACAAAAAACGGTCCTGCTGTTTCGAAAGTCAAGGCTATTTTCGTCAGTGGAAAGGGAAAGAAACTCATGGAGAAATCAGAAGTATTCTCTGCCCAGGGCATAAGAGTGGTTCTGGCAGACAAGATAGAAGTAATCCCTGGATCTCCGGCAATAGCGGTTGACGATAACACAGACGAAGCTTTCGAGGAGATAAGGAAGGAATCACAGATCAATATACCGCTATCACTCACAGGCGTAACTGTGAAAGCAGAGGCACTTGGGTCTCTGGAGGCAATATCATATGAACTTTCCAAGAAAGACATTCTCATAAGGTCGGCAAACATAGGCGATATTACCAGGAGAGACATAACAGACGTGTCAACCCTGAATGACCCTCTGAGCAAAATTATTATAGGTTTCAACGTGGAGATGCTCCCAGAGGCACAGGAAGCAGCACTTACAAGCGACACCGCTGTTGAGACTGGATCTGTTATTTACTCTTTAATTGAGGCCACAGAGAATTGGCTGCAGGAAAAGAAGAACGAGATTGAAGAGGGGAGAAAGCAGGAAACCCCCATTCCATCAAAGTTCACAATCATGCCTGAATACATTTTCAGATCAAACAAACCTGTTATAGTTGGTGTGAAGGTTTTAACCGGTAGGCTGAAGGTTGGTGACAGCCTTATAAAATCAGACGGCAGGCACGCCGGTGTCATAAAGAGCATCAGGGAGGGAGAAACTTCAAAGAAATTTGCTGATGCAGGGCAGGAAGTTGCGGTTTCAATCGACGGGGTTATACTTCACAGGCATATATTCCCTTCAGAGACACTTTATGTGGATGTTCCGGAATCAGTTGTAAAATCTCTCAGGGAAAACAATATGGATCCCGGCACAATGGAGACCCTTGAAGAGGTAATTAAAATTAAACGCAAGGAAAATATTTTCTGGGGTACAAAAGCTTGAGTTACAGGTTAATCCTGTTTTTTATCATTCTTGAGATCAGGTAACGGTTTGAGGCAATTTTGTTGTACACTCTGTCACCTTCTCCTGCAAGGCTGAGAATCAGCATAAATAAAAACAGGGGAAAAAGTGGAGGCGATGTCAATGCACAGTATAATATAGCTCTAAAGCCATCGATTCTTTTCCCAGTTCGGTACACTATTACCCAGACAGTTTCATCCATCTTTTCGGAAGTTAGGTTAAACGTCACAGGGTCAGTGATCGAGGACGGAACCATTTTTAAAACATGAAGAACGTCCATCTTTTTCATAAATCTTACACTTAAGGCACAGAAGTAGCATTTATCATCATAAATAAGCACATTCTGTCCCATAACGAAAATAAGGTGGAAGGAACATAATTATGTTTTGGTAACACTCATTTACAATCTTTCCTCTGAAATCAGGAATGCCGTTCCCAAAATATCCGTTTGATCTCAGTCATGGATCTGTCAAAGAAATTGTCAGCGGTTCTGTTTGATCATGTAGTAAGGATTCCTGCTGGTACCCATGTCATAAATTATCTTATTTGATGTCTCCAGTGCCTCTTCTGCCCTTGCGCCAGCGTTAAAGACCCTTTTCTTTGCACTCCAGTAGAGATCATAGGTTTTAAGGAGGAATCTGGGAAAGCTAAAGAAATCTCTGAGATAGGAAGGCATCATCTTCATGATGAATCTGGTTCCAGTATCTATAAGCTTTTTCTTTTTATCAGGAAGCCTTATACCAAGTATTTTTCCCCTCATGAATTTATATATGTAAAAACTGTAGGATGCGTAAAACTGAGCAAGCTGGTCAAGTACAGGCCCAATCTTGGTTTTCATAACAGGTGTCAAAACATCATATCTGTCCCAGTCCATTGTAAACAGGGATCCTGATCTCAGCGCATCGTCAAATACTCTGGTTCCAGGCAGAGGTGTGTATATGGAGAACTGCAGTGCATCTGCACCTGCCCTGGCAAGTTCCCTGGAGAATCTTATTGTAGATACCAGGTCTCTGAATTTTTCATATGGTGCTCCAACCATCATACCAACCAGCACAACAATTCCATTCTGGGAAAGTATGCGTACTGCATCCACTGACTGTGGGGTAAATTCTCCCTTATGCATCTTTTTCAGAACCTCTGGACTCCCGGATTCAACACCAAGGAAGGCAATACTCATTCCTGATCGTGAAGCCTCCTCTATGAGTTCAGGGTTCTTTGAGGTAACGTCAGCCCGCATCTGTACAATCCATTTGCAATCTATCCCTTCCTCTATTATTCTCTTAAACAATTCCCTTCTCTGATCCACGTTTGGATATACAATGAATATGTCATCTGTAAAAAATACCCAGTTGTAACCATGTTTCTTTGCTTCCTTCATCTCCATTATAATCCTGTCATTGGATTTGTTTCTCCATTTATTCCCCCAGGTGGGAGTAACAGAACAGAAGTCGCATGCATAGGGGCAACCCCTGGAAGTTTCAAGGCACATCACCCTCTCATTATGGCCAAATACCTTGAAAGTGTATTTCTCGCTATCAAGAAGATCCAGTGGAGGCATTGGAAGTGTGTCCAGATCCCCTATGAGTTTTCTGGGTTTTGTTCTTCTGATCTCATCCCCGTCTCTGTAAACTATTCCACTGATATCCTGAAATCCACGTTCCTCCTCTATTGCCATTCCGATCTCGAAAATGGTTTCGTCACCTTCGCCCAGTACTGATATATCAAAACCGGATCTTATGATCTCCTTGGGAAGAAAGGTTGCATGATGGCCTCCCGCCACCAGTACAGTATGTGGAGACCTTTCCTTTATTTTTTTTGCTATATAGGATGCATTGTTGTGGGCCGCAGTTGCATGAAGTGTAATTCCCACAAGATCAGGTTTAAAATCCAGTGCCTGATCTATAACATCCTCCAGAGACAGGTTCTCTCCTTCCATATCTATTATTTTAACTGTACTGCCGGGAATTCTTTGAATTTCGCCCGCAAGAGCAAGTAAACCAAGAGGAGCAGGAAGAAAACCCCATTTTGAAAGGTAGGCACTTCCTGTTCTGTTGCTGGGCCTGATAAGCAAAGCCTTAAGTGCCATGTTTATGAATCAAATTTTTTTAAATATACTTAATGTAGAAACAATTTATACATAAACTATTAATAGAGAAAGAAAACTTGGAAGTTAAATAAATTGATAATATGAGGCCATCCATGTGAAATTCGCAAAAGGTCATATCAGGGATACCGTGTGAGTGCATGGTTCACATGAGATTTTAAAACATAAAATAAAAGTCAAAATATGCTATTAAAAGATCAGTGCCGAACTGAGAAAAAGTAATGTAAAGGCTTTATAGCCTGCAAACATGGCTACATAATATGGCAGTTTTTGAATATCTGGCCATTGGCATCATTGCGGGAATTATCATTGGCTTTATTATGGCTTTCTTCATCTTCAGAAGGTTATTTTCTCCAACTTCGGAAAGGAGCAGAGATGCTATCAAATCAATCGCCGCCGATGTTATACAGAGCACATTCTCCACCCTGACAGATCAATCTAAAATGCAGCTTGAGTCAATTGCTAATTCCAGTGAACTGAAACTGGAAACAAAGAAAGCTGAAATTGAGGGCATTATAAAGCCGCTTAATGAAACACTTGCTAAATACCAGGAACAGGTTAATGCTATGACCGGGTCGGTAAAAAGTGATTACGGAACAATAAAAGAATCAGTAAATCAACTGATGAATGCCCAGAAGGATATGATATCTGCAACCTCAGAGCTGAATTCCGCCCTGAAAAACAATCAGCAGAGAGGGAGGTGGGGAGAAATACAGTTGAGGAGAATAGCAGAGATCTCTGGGATGTCAGATCATTGTGATTTCAGCATGCAGGAATCCATGGTGGAAGGAGAAGAGAGGCTGAGGCCGGACATGATTGTAAAACTCCCTGGAAACAGAAACATAATTGTTGATGCCAAAACTCCCGTATCCCATTATATAAAAGCTCTGGAAGCTCCCACTGAGGACGAAAGGAAGGAGATGATGAAAACATACGCCTCTCAGATCAGGGAAACAGTCCGATTACTTTCTGCGAAATCATATCAGGAAAAGTTTCCTGACAGTGTGGAATTCGTGGTCATGTTTATGCCGGGGGAAGCATTCTTCTCGGCGGCAATGGAGGCTGACCATGATCTTATAGAATATTCAGTGTCAAAAAAAGTCATACTTGCATCGCCACTAATTCTCATATCCCTGTTGAAGAGTGCAGCCATGGGCTGGCAGGAATATAAGATAGATAGGAACAGGGAAGAAATTGTATTGCTTGGCAGAGAACTCTATAAGAGGATTGAAAAGCTTCTGGATAGCTTCTCCACGCTGGGAAAGAGTCTGAACAAATCAGTGAAGGATTACAATGCCATGGTTTCAACCCTTGAATCAAGGGTTCTGGTTACAGCAAGGAAGATGTCTGATCTTGGTGTGGGAGATGGGAAATATATGGAACCTCCAGACAACATCGAACTTATTGCAAACAGCCCTAAATCCATCACAAAGAATGGCGGGAAATCTGAGAACGAAGACTTAAACCAGGAAAATGATAGCTAAGTTGTTTTTAAAATAATGGTTGGTTGAATATAAAAAAAATTTGATTGTTATTCACTCAAGGAACGAGCACATGCTGAGGTTTAATTGCTTTAACCTCTTCCTTTATGGAAACTCCCCTTTTCAGCCTTTTAGTATCAACGGCTGTGGGTTTAAGTCTATCAAGGATATACGCAAATGCTACTTCAGCGCTTTTAGGATCACCACACGTATAGATATCCAGGGTTACCAGCCCATGCTCCGGCCATGTGTGAAAAGACAGATGAGACTCAGCTAAAAGTACAATTCCGCTTGCACCCTTAGGCTGAAACTGGTAATAATCCGAAGATATCTTCGTCAGCTTTCCTTCCTTTACTGCTCCTTCTATTATGGGGAATAGTCTCTCAGCTTCGGATATTGCATCCGGATCCACGCCATAAAGATCTGCCAAGATTTGTACTCCCACGGCCACTTTCATCGTCCTCCATCTTTTACACCTCTATGTTCTGCTAAGGATGGTATTAAAATGTTATATTTAAATATTTAACAATTGGATCCAGGATTAATAATATAATGGTATCTCCATAATATATGGAAGTCCTAATGAGCCAGATAAATATTTAATTAATTATGTTAATAATTATATATTTAATAACCTTAGTATTTAGATATAGTTGATTTTTAGTTCAGTTTTAGGGTTTTTTCTCTGAAGATCCCTGAGGGTGTGAAGTATAAAATGAAATCTTCGGTTAGATATTATGACATGTGTGGAAATCCCGCGGTTTGAGGCCTCAAATGCTGATTCCAACGGTGCAAATTCAAGTTCAGGGTTAATGTTCATTTTTTTTGCAACTACCATAGCCTCTTCTCCCAGGACTCCAAATATTCCAAAGGGCCGGGATTTCATAAAAGATCCAACTTTCTCTGTTATGGCATTCATTTCCTTTATATTCTCAATATCCGGAATCACAATAATGCTGACTGTTCCAAGCTGTACATTTATTATTCCCTTTACCTGTGATATGCCAGCAATCTCGCCTGCAGGAGTATCTTTCATAACTGTGCCAGATGCTTCACCTGTCCTCTCTGAGGTTGCATAAAGATATCCATTCCTCATCTTCAACCACACAACCCCACCTTCTTTCAGATCCTCCATTGCTATGGCTTCCCATACAAGAACATTATCAAGCTTGACCATGCTCTCAATTACAAAATCTCTAAAACTGCTCAGGCCGGAATACAGAAAATCAAAGCCATTTTCAGTGATCTTTCCATTATTGTCAATAAATCCTTTTTCTCTCATTATTTTAGTGTGGTACTGTACACCCTGAATTGTTATGCCAATTTTCCGTGATATCTCTGAAGGTTTTTCGTTTCCATCAAATATTTCGGTTAGAATCATTATTTGAGTGAGGTTGGTCTGATCTAGCATATGAATTACAGCTCTATGATATTAATTCCATATTTATAAGCCATCTTACCAGCCTCTTCACATTTTATGTGGAATCATGATCGGCTTAAATAATTGGGGTTTGCGCAGTTTCGCAGAAAATCAGGCGCTTCCATAAAAGTCACACAATCTATTTTTAATAGTCTTTCATGATCTTCCATAATGATTCTCAACCTTGGAAAAATGGATTATGCCGAATCTCTGGCAGTTCAGAGAAAACTGAACCAGCTGCGTAACGAAGGCAGAATAGAAGATTGCATGATTGTTGTGGAACATCCTGATGTTTACACTGCAGGTATTCACTGGATTCCCGGACCGGAAACAGAAGGGCTCGACGTCATAAGGGTTGAGAGAGGAGGGTCCATTACTTACCACGGACCCGGACAGTTTATCACTTATTATATTGTAAATCTGAAGGAACGAAACATCAATGTTCTCAATCTCATAAATAAAATTCAGGAATGCAGCATAGAACTACTTGGCAAATGGGGTATAGGGGCTGATCCACGCCTTGGAAAGGAGACCGGCATATGGACAGGGAAAAGGAAGATTGCATCCATAGGGCTCGCAGTAAAAGGATTTTCCACCCTACATGGCTGTGCACTGAATGTTTCAACAGATCTTTCAAATTTTAACAGAATCCATCCATGTGATTTCAATCCGGATGTTATGACATCAATGGAAGAAATTCTAGGAAGCCAAGTAGATATTGCTAAAATAACGATGCAGTACATGGATCTAGCACGGGAAAAACTTGGTATGGGTGAAATTATAAAAAATAAAAGGGATCTGGAAGATCTCAATGAGCTATTGTCTGAGACTGTTCCCTGAGGAACTGCTGCAGGTAATAGAAGGATCCGGTTCCTTTTCCGCTGCTTCCGCTCATTTTCCATCCCACGAATGGCTGTGATCCGACCATAGCTCCGGTGGACCCTCCTCTTTCCCTGTTGGCATATACTACTCCAACATCGGCGTTCTCAAAATAGTATTTAATCTCTTCAGGGTCTTCTGTGAATATACCCCCTGTCAACCCATATTCGGATCCGTTAACCTCTTCCACAGCCTGCTTGAGGTTCTTCACTTTTCTTACAGCAAGAACTGGTAGGAAAAGTTCATTTTTGACTATGTACGCATCCCTGTCAAGGTCAGCTACAATGGTAGGCTCCACGTAATAACCATCCCTGTCCAGTGCATTCCCGCCAGTCAGCAGTTTTCCCTCCTTTGTGAATTTTTCCCTCAACTGTTTGAATTTCTCAAAGGCATCCTTGTTTACCACCGGGTTCAGGAACGTTTCCTTCTTCCTTGGATCATCCGGCTTGATTTTTTCAGTTCTTTCCTTAAGCTTCTTGAGGAACTCATCGTAAATGCCTTCATGTACATAAACAAGTGAACATGCACTGCATTTCTGCCCGGCATATCCGAAAGCTGCTCTGGCAACACCTTCCACTGCTTTGTTCATATTGCATCTGTCAGTTACAATTATGGCATCCTTTCCCCCCATTTCTGTAATGACAGGTTTCGGCATTTTCTGTGTTGCCCTGTGGTAAATGTCCATACCAACGTCTCGTGAACCTGTAAATACTACTCCGCCAATCTTGGGGTTTTCAACCATTGTCTTTCCGACTATTCCTCCGGAACCAGAAAGGAAAGCCAGTACTTCCCTGGGTACACCTGCTTCATGCATAAATTTTACAGTCAGATACGCTGAAAGCGGGATATCGCTGGAAGGCTTGAATGCAACAGCATTTCCCACAGTGAGAGGTCCGGCCATCATTCCAACAGTTATTGCATAAAAGTTGAAAGGAGCAATCACAGCGAAAACACCGTAAGGTTTCATAACGCTCATGCTTTCCTCGTTCTCATATCCTTTGCCCGTGAACCTGATAAAGCCCTGGTTTTCTATGGTATTCAGGGCATAATATCTCAGGAAGTCTATTCCCTCGTCCACATCGGCCATTGCTTCATAACGGTTTTTTCCATTTTCATACGCAAGAATTGCGGATATGAGGTACTTCTCCTCGGCAACCCTGTCAGCAACCTTAAGCATTATCCTTGATCTCTCAACATATCCCAGGTTGAACCATTTTTTGTAATTGGCATGAAGCATATCAAGTGCTTTTTCAACACTTTCCTTTGAAGAGAGCTGGAATTTAGCAATCTCTTTTCCATTGATGGGGGAGATGTCACTGATCTTCTTCTCCTCCACCACATCTGACTGAATAATATTCGGATATTCCTTTCCGAAGTAAGTCTCAGCTTTCTTCAGTGCAGCCTCGTACTTTTCATCAAATTCCTTTTCTTTTCCCGCCTTCTGCATCTTTACAAAAGTAACTTCGTTTTCGAATGGCATTATTCAGTATTTCTTAAAAATAATTAAGGGTTGCTAAAAATAGTTGTTAATGGTGTTGGTAAATACAGTATCAGGCCATCATGCCTCTGTCCACTGTAATTGACTGTCCAGTGATTCCAGTGGCCATCTCGCTTCCAAGAAACGATGTCACCATTGCAATCTCTATTGGCTCAAGCTGGACCGTTTCAGATATCTTTGTATAGTTAAAAGGGAACACCTTGTAATAATTGTCCTCCTTGTTCACTCCACCTGGTAAAACAGCGTTGACCCTGATGTTGTATTTTCTCAGCGTCTCTGCAGTCTTTCTGGTAAGTTCCTCTATTGCGCTCTTTGATACAGTATATGAGATTGAATTCCCCTTGAATATGTTTCTGGATGCCCCAATATTAACAATAGATCCTCCTTTTTTCTTCATTACTTCTGAAAATATTCTGATGGAATTATACATGGTCATAACATTAATCCTGAACATCTCCTCCATTTCTGCAGGGTCTTCAAATTCTCCCTTTGGCTGCCTCCATACACCCACATTGTTGCAGAGTACGTCAATACTGCCATAATCTGCCATTATTTTATCTCTCAACTTCTCCAGTTCTTCCGGATTTGTTGCGTCGGTTTTGTAAGCCTTTATTGTGGATGATTCAACAAGGCCAAATGTTTTACCGCTTCTTGATACCACTGCGACCTTTGCGCCAAAATTTATAAACATTCTGACGGTAGAAATTCCCTGTCCTGGTCCAACTCCCAGGATCACGGCAACCTTTCCTGCCAGACTGTCTCTTATGAGATCTACCATAAATACTAAAGCGACAGGAGACTATATAAATGATTCTTTAAAAAAATTAAAGGGAGAATTCCCCCGGTACCTTTGGGAATGGATGTGTATCTTCAATGCGCTCGAATCCACAGATGAATCTTGTTAGTCTTTCTATGCCTATCCCAAACCCAGCAGAAGGATCCAGGCCTCTCCTTGCAAATTCAACAAACCATCTGAACTGTTCCTCGGTCTGTCCCTTTTTACTTATTCTTTCCATTATCTTGGTAAGCTTAAATTCCCTCTCTCCACCTGATATTGCCTCTCCAAATCCCTCAGGATAAACAAGGTCCATATCAACAAGTATCTCAGGTTCTGTGTCGCTCTCCCTGTCATAGAACTCACGCTGATGAAGGGGTATGTCTATGATCCAGAATGGTTCAGTTTTCTTTTTGGATAGAACTGATTCAAAGTCTTTCCCGTATTGCCTTTCTGCATCAAGGTATTTTATCCTCTCAAAGGGTTTATCTGGTACATGGATCTGTCTTCCAAGTTTGGAAAGCAATTGGGAATCTTCCTCTTTGATATATTTGAACAGGCCTGTTATCATCTCTTCAACCATTGACATTATTTCATCTCTAGTTGCACCGCGTTTTTCAACATCAAGCTGAGTAAATTCAGACAGATGCCTTCCAGTGGATGATCTTTCCGCCTCTTCCATCCTGATGTTTGGTGAGAATGTGAAAATCGATCCAAAGCTCTGCACCATTATCTGCTTATGAAATATCATGCTCTTAGTAAGTGAGTATTTTTCCCCGTAATAATCTATGACGGGATCAAATACTGGGTGGTTCAGGGGGTCTGTCAGGGGCGAAATGATAACTGGTGGTACCTCAACATAGCCCTGCTTTCGCATGAACCTTCCAAGATAATACCTTATATCACTGCCTATTTTTACAGCGGCAATCACTTTTTCACTTTTCACATGATCCATCTTTGCATCAAGCACTTTTCCTACTTCCATAAAATTATCATCCTATTATCGTATATTAAAAATGACATGTAAATTTGAACATTTTGTTCATAACAATGTATAATTTGACAAAACACTGACATAATGTCTAAATTTAAATAGAATAATAAACTTACCAAACAATGGACCAGAAAGATCACCTCATTATGGATTACCTCAAGGAGGATGGGCGTGCCAAGATATCTGATATTTCAAGGGAGCTGAACATACCTAGAATTACTGTTTATGAAAGAATACAGTCAATGATCAAATCCGGCATTATTAAAAAATTTACCATTGTGCCGGACTATTCTGAACTTGGAATCCCTGTGATTGCGTATATTTTCATTCTGTTTGATTCCACCAAGGGATTGAGTCAGAGGGAACTTGCAAAAAGAATTTCTAAAATAAATGAAGTTGAAGAGGTCCACATTGTTGCTGGAATCTGGGACATACTGATAAAAGTAAGGGGCAGGTCAATGGAGGATATTGGGAATTTTGTGCTTGACAAATTAAGATCTATTGATGGTATAGACAAAACTGAGACTGTCACAATATTCTCAACTGTTAAGTGACTGAAAGTTTGATGGGGTTGAATATTTTCTTTATTATGCAAAGATTAGAAAATAGGCGGAAAACACATTGAAGATATGAAAAATACCTCTCTACTTCATTGCTAAGAGTATAACATTATCTAGGTATTTCCATGGGATTTCAACAGACCTGAATTCTGATTCCATCAGAATTTTGACATGAGCCTCCAGCGAAACTTTCTGGTCATGATTCCCGGTTGCAAGTCTCCTCTCTCTTTCCTCAAAGAGATCTGGTCTCCAACCAGTAGATTTGAATTCATTCCACCACTGGTCCCATCCCATGGATGTTTCATGACCTATGCTTCTTTCAATGGTCTTCTCCCTCATTCCAGTATAAAGTTTGTCAAGTTTAGATGGCCGCTTTTCTGATCTCATGTGATCTCCGTTTATAAGTATCCCTTCGGGTTTCAAAAGAAGAGCTGTTTTTCTGTAAACACCCCTTAATGCTTTCTCTGTGAGCCAGTGCAGTGCAGTCGTACTATAAACGACATCAAATGCCTCATAATCAAGATCCAGGTCCCAATTTTCGGATCTAAGATCCCTCTCCAGAAATTTTACTCTGGAAGAAATGCCTGAAACTTTAGCCAATTCCAGAGTAACCGGATCATAATCAATGGACGTTATAGTCGACTTTGGAAACCGTGCTAAGAATCTCTTTTCCAGAGACCCTGGTCCGCAACCTAGATCAAGGGCATTAAACTGTTTTCCATAGGTTACTTCAGTAATATCAAAGAGAGTTTCGAATCTCTCCTCACGTTTTTCAATGAGTGAATTTTGCTGCTTTTCCCATTCATCTGACCAAAATTTTAGGTCCCGATTTTTTACCATATATGTCCACAATCTATTGGTGTTAACTATATGCCATTTTTCGTATTTATGATTCCAAAGGTTTCTTACGCGCAGAAATATTGTGTATTTTGAAAAATTTGATAGTGACAGGCAGAAAAAATATGTTATTTATTACAAAATTTCCTGAACTAAAAGGATGTCCTTCTGTTAAAAAAGCCTCTTAAAAATAGATTGTGAAATTGTCCTATTTCCTTTAATATTTTATATCGATCTCTACGTTTACATAAAGATTTGGCTATTGCAGGCTGTAACAATATTATTTGCTGGTAAAAGTATTTTAAAAATGGAAAAATTAATTAACCAATAGCGACAGAATAAGCATCTTAATTCCAAACAAGATTCTAAGGAGAATGGGGCAGATCGGGTTTGAACCGACGACCACCTGGTTATGAGCCAGGCGCTCTACCGAGCTAAGCTACTGCCCCTCTTTGATACCTGGGGATGTGAGAAATAGTTCGAAAGTTCATAAAGATATCGTTGGATCTGGTATACTTAACCTATAATGCGATATTTTTTTGTACGTTTATGGGCCGCCATCCATACCCATTAGGTTTTTTCTCAGAACTTTTCTCCTCCTAAAAAATCTATTGTGATCTGATTATACTTTCTCCACACTGCTTGAATAGGGGACATTAATCAATTTATTTTTTTGGTGGCAGATCACAAAAAGCACTCATGAGATACAATTGTACAATCACGAAAATTGTCAAAACTAAAGTTATGCACATATATATTTCAACGACCAAAATGGAAATATGTTGCAGCCAGAGGGTTCTGGAAAGAGATTGAGAAAGACTTGCATAAAAATAAAAAACTGCAATTATTTTAAAATCGCACAACATACGCTGAGTCTGGAATCCGTTCCTTTTGGACCACCTGATACATCAAAGAAAGGCTTAAGGTAAACTCGAAAAGTAAAAACTGAAATTTTATCTAACGAAAATAGAGGTGCGGGAAAACATGATTCAACATAGTTTACATTTTCATTGAGTTATGCTGTGAACAATACGCCGCTGGTAGGATTTGAACCTACGACCGCTCGGTTAACAGCCGAGTGCTCTACCAACTAAGCTACGGCGGCAATTGTAAAGTGGAAAGGTTTTCGCTATTTTTAACCTTTTCGCAGGGTTTCAGGATTTTCAAGCATTGCATCAATGTTGATGCCACATTTTTCATTGAGTTCGTTCTGAAGATCAATTATTCTTTGGGCAGCTTTAAAAAGTCCCTTTTTCCTGTAATTTTCCACAGTATGCTCCAGGGTTATAAATTCACTCCCTGATACAAGGTTATCAGCTTGCGCCACAATTTTTTCCTCAAGTGTCATCGGTACGAGATCCCTTTGAGGAAGTCCCAGATCAACAGCCTCATCCTTTGGGATACCGGCTCCTGTGTGTCTTTCTACTATCTTCACAATTATATCTGAAACGTTTTTCTTTCTCAGGATTTCTGCACCTTCTACAGCATGCCTTATTCCGTTGGTCTTGGTTCTGCCTATGTCGTGCAAAAGAGAACCTGCTTCAATAATACCAAGGTCAGCATTGCACGATCTTCCAATCCGAAGGGCCAGTTCTGTGACCTTTTCTACATGTTTCAGTATTCTTTCATCAGATCCTTCTTCTTTCAACATGGCTATACATTCATCCCTGTCTGGAATCCAGTCAACCTTTTTTCCTCTTGTTGTTGGCACTATTCTCAACCTCCCCGAAAAACTTTCCTCTAGTTCATTTCCATCGAATAACCTGTCCAGAAGCATTGCCAGAGCTGAAACTTCACTTATGGGCTGGTTAGTTACTGAAACATTGTAATGGCTTTTTTCAAAGAATGCAGGTGGAACCTTGCTTGCTCCAACCACCACAAGCATATCACTTTCCTGAAATGTCATTTTCAGCTCAGGGATTATTTTGTTCAGAGATTCTCCGTACATGGTTAAATGAACAACAGTCCCTCTGTAATTTGAAACATATTTCTTTGGCTCTACTCCGGTTTCTATGGTAAAAGTTCCTCCAAAATTTTTGTTTACCTTTTTTACAGTATCTTCGAGTTCCTCATCTTTCTGGTCTATTAATATAGAGGAAGCGCCAAAGGCCCTTGCTGTAAGGGCTACATGCGTTGTAATCCTTTTATCGCGGAACGGCCTGTGGTTTATCCTCAATACATGGATTTTTTGCATGTTCTGTCTATTGAATAATTCCGCTTACTGTCACTATCTTGTACCCTTTTATCTGAAGAATGCTCGATCTTTTAACTATACCTCGCAAGAGGGTTTGTGAAATATCCAGTTTCTCAGCAGCGTCTCCCATGAAGACACCTTCATCGTTGGTTATCATCTTCTGAATCGTGTCCTCATATTCCAGAAGTTTTGTTTCACTAAGGGTGGTAGCGTATATTATGTCTGCCAGTTCATTCATAGATCCCATAAGGTTTATCTGGACACTTGTGTAATATGTATGATACGCCTTTTCTGGTCCATTTTCCCCGGTGATCCACTGGCTTTCAATGAGTTTTATCTTGTCCAGATAAAGAAGTGCCCTTTTGCCTTCTATCCCGTATTTCTGTTCTATTGTTGGCATTGTTATCCAGCTCGTGGAGAGGTCAATAAGCAATTTTCTTTTTGTATCGGTATCGGCGGCATGAAAAATAGAAACTAATTCTCCTACGTCATTAACAACTTTTATTCTACTGACCATCAGAACATGATTACAAGTTCAGATATAAGAATTGTTTAATCAACGTTAATTTTATTAAATTATATCATTTAACAAGTATCACATTATGTTCGAAACATCTAAATAGTGCCTGATAACTAGGCATATTGCATTATTTCTTACGTTTTTTAATCTCATAAAGAAGCATCTTATCATAATCGACAGTTGTCTTAACTTTCTTGTTTTTAAGGATCTTTACTATGGATTCTGTAATATCCTTTATGTCCTCCGATAGAATTCCTCTGAAAATTATGATCTCTTTTCTATCCACTGGGAAGACCATTTTATATTTGGCACCGTCCTTAAGGTATCCAATGGGTTTTTTGTTATTCCTGATCTCCTCCATATTGAGCTCAAGGGTAAGCTGATCATACTGTACCTCCTCCTGGTTCTGCTTTGTTTCCTTAACTATGGTTTCCCATATTTCAGGAAATGGTTTCTCAAGATCCTTCCACTGCATACTGCTATCAAAGTAGATATGCCCGCTCCAATTTTTCACCTTTCTCAATAGTCCAGAAACTATTAAGATTTTCTCAACAGTACATTTTTATCACTTCGAGATAAAGATTTACGCCAGAACCATAATTAAAGAACTGTGGAAGGCATCGGGGTTTCCATTGCATGGGTAATATCATCATGGAATATTCATCATGAATCACCTGACCCAATCAGGATGTTTATCTGGTAAATATAAGGTGAAAATTAATTCAGTTTACACGACAAACCTTTCATTATCAGGCATTTTCAACAATAAATCATACAAAAATGGATGGAAGTATTGTTCGAAAGTAAGTACCATAGTCTAAAGAGAAAGTGTTAAAAGTCTCCTTGCTATTTTAGCTTCGCAGCCCTGTGGTGTAGTGGCCAAGCATAATGGGCTCTGGACCCGTCGACGGCAGTTCGAATCTGCCCGGGGCTATTCTTTAAGGGCGCAGAGAGTAAGGTAAAAGGGGAGTTTGTAAAACTGAGCATAACCAGAAGTTACTGCAACAGTGTATCCTGGAGTGGACAAAAATGGAAAACAATGAAGAAGAAAACCCGGAAATGGCGTACTGTGAAATAACAGATTCTGAGATTCCAAGAAATCATCCGTATTTTATGTATGATGCTGAGATGAAACTGGCTGAAGCAGAAATGGGGCTTGCAATAGGTGAAGGGGTCAGACTCCAGGCTACAAGGGAACTTCTTGATATGCTGGATACCCTCTATAACATGATAAAAGAACCAGATTCAAAACTTCCTGACACTCAGAGAAAGGCATTGAATCATGCAGACGATGTCTGGCTTGATCTCAAGGAGAAAATGTCACAGGGAGATAAAAGGGCAGCTCACCTTTTGAGCAGTCATGCACATATTACAATGTCAATAAGTTATCTTGTTGCAACAAGAAAAGACGAAAAGTTCTCGGAAGTTATTCCAGACTATTTAATAAAATACCTTGGAAAATTGAGCACCTTTGTTTACAGGGAAGCAATAGGGCACGTAATGCTCTGAAAAAATTATAAAACTATTCCTCTGATTTTACCACTTCGTGAGCATAATCCTTGAACATTCGGGGTTCTTTCACAAATCTGGTTAGCCAGGTTGTTTCTCTGTAGTAGTTCATGAGGTATCTTTCAATATCCTCTTCGTCAAAAACCCCTTTCTCGGCCAGGGCAGAAACTGATCTTTTGACAAAAAACCCGCTTTCTGAAACGCTTTTTTCTCCTTTCCCCATGATGTTTCTCACTACATTTATCATGTCCGCAAATCTGAGTTTCTCTGTACCGCATAGGTCTATTGCCCCCATGGTTCCTTCAGAGGCCTCGATGACCTTTATGGCATCAAGTATATGGACGGGGGCCAGGTTCCCTCCATCCGGCAAATTGGGGAGGTTCTGGGGAGCAAGTTCAACAAGTTTTTTTGTAAATAGGTCACCTTCGCCGTAAACAGGAGACATTCTGACGTTAAGGTGATTCTTTACCATTGCCGCATTATCTTCCTCGATACCTTTTATTCTGTAAAGTTCAAGTTTCCCATAATGTACATTTATAAATGAAAGATTGATGATTCTCTGGTTTGTGTCGTATTTTTTCACGGCCGCAACAACGTTCTTCATTCCGTTGACATGGGCATCAAAAAGTTTTTCTCTTTCTCCTTTCCAGGTTCCAACGGCGTAATAGATAGTGTCAAAATCCTTGACTGCCGCCATCACCTTTTCTGCGTCCAGTATATCTCCTTCAATCCACTTGATATTCCTTGCCTTTAGTTCCGGTACTTCATGTCTTGAATAGTAGGCCACAGAATCGGCATTTATGTTCAGGGCTATGTTTTTTCCCATATAACCTGAACCCAACACTATTGCTTTCACAGACATTAAACGCTATTTTCGATATTAAATTTCGTGTGTGATAGGCACTCCCATGGGTTTGCAAAATTTATTAATTCTTCTGGTCATTATAGCATGATTTACATGAAACACAAAGGCAAAGATGTCTACATGGTTTCCGGTGGAGTAACCAAGTTCGCCAAAGCTACTCCGGATATGGATTTTAGGCTGCGTGTGAAAAAGGCATTCGACTATTCCCTGAATGATGCAAACCTCACTTTGCATGATATAGATGGATCAGTTGCATCCTATTTTGCTGATCATTTCCAGAGACAGCTGATGTCAGGTATTATGGCACAGGATTATCTCGGACTTGTTCCAAAGCCAAGCAAGAGGGTGGAAGGAGGAGGAGCCACCGGCGGTCTCGCATTCCAGACAGGATTTGAAGAGGTTGCATCAGGCAGAATGGATGTCTGTGCAGTATACGGCTTTGAGACCATGTCCCATGTGAATACATGGAAAGGAAACGAGTTCATTGCACTTGCCAGCGATACAAATTTCGACTATCCCGTAGGAGGATTCTACACCGGTTATTATGCAATGATGGCCAACAGGCATATGCATGAGTTCGGCACAACTGTAGAACAGCTTGCAAAGGTTTCTGTAAAAAATCACGGGAATGCATTGCACAACCCCTATTCACAGAGTCCAATGAAAATAACAGTTGAGGATGTCAGAAACTCACCCATGGTGGCAACACCTCTGACCAGGCTCGACGTATGCACCATGTCTGATGGAGCCGCAGTAGCAATCCTTGCCTCCGAAGAGAAAGCTTTTGAGATTTCAGATCACCCCGTAAAAATTGCGTCCATAGGTACAGGGACAGATACAATGAGGCTGTCCGACAGGCCTTTCGGGAAAGTTCCACTTCTTCCCAATGAAAAGGAATCTGATTACAAGACCCTGAAATATCCCGGAATACATTCATTCAGGGCCGGAAGAACAGCGGCAAAGGAAGCATACGAAGGGGCCGGAATTACAGATCCACTTGAAGAGCTCGATCTAGTTGAGCTGCACGATGCCTACACCTCATCAGAAATTCAGACATATGAAGATCTGGGCCTTTGCAAATACGGTGAAGGAGGACACTTCATAGATGAAGGAAAATCAGATCTCCATGGTAAAGTGCCCGTAAATCCATCAGGAGGACTTCTAGCATCAGGTCACCCAGTTGGAGCAACTGGTATAATGCAGGCAGTTTTCATGTTCTGGCAGCTGCAGCATACGGTGAAGAAGCATTTCCATGATGACGCATTGCAGATAAAGAATGCTAAACGTGGATTGATTCACAGCCATGCGGGAACCGGAACATATGTTACAGTTTCTATAATGGAGGCGGTAAAATGACACTAAATCCAAATGCTAAAATGGAAGAGACCCAGAAGGGAACAGAGGTTTACAACGTAGATCCGCTCATAGTAAAATCGCATTATGAGATTGATTACATTCACAGCTATGCTCAGGATTCTGAATTTTTCAGATCACTTGGAAAGAAGAAAATAATGGGCAGCAAATGTAAGAACAAAGACTGCGGGTATGTTTATGCTACACCCAGAGGACACTGTATGATGTGCGGTTCTGAAACCCAATGGCATGAGCTCCCAAACCATGGAAAGATACACGCTTTCACAACATGTTACTTTGGAAGTGAAGAGTTTCTGCCGGAAACCCCATTCCATCTCATAATGGTTGAATTTGAGGGGGTTAACTCCCTGTTCATGGCACGTTTGATAGGGGCGGACGAGGAAGACCTACACATCGGAATGCCGGTCAGGGCAAAATTCAGGAGAAATCTTAGATTCAGCCCTACTGATGTCTATTTCGTGCCAGATGTTCCCAAATAGATCTGCTGGAAATAAAAAAATTTATATTTATTTTTATATTATTATTTTTCATATTTCAAAAAAAGTATAATCTTTTGGGTTTAAGATCAAATCATAAACCGGACAATAATCAGAAAGCATTATCTATGGTAAATGATATTTGTCTTCTGTTATGAATCTCATAGATCTTCACCAGGATTTGGCATTTTCATCAATGAGAAGTGATGTTATAAACGGGCCTGGGCAGTCAAGCATAAATGAATTGAAGAAATTTGATTCCACTACTGTTTTCTCGGTTGTTTTTCCCCATATCAACACATGGAACGAATTTGCAAAAACGCTCACTGAAAAATACCACATGTTATCGCAGTCCACATCTCCACTTATTCAAATCCTGTTAGAGCAGGTAAAATTCTATTATTATGTATCAAGGTCGGAGAATGTTCCCTTTGTCAGCAGAGGATCCGATCTCTCTCTTAAAGGTCTAAAAATGATCATGGCACTGGAGGGTACAGACGTGTTAACTGATCCTTTTGACGTATTTCTTCTCAAGAGCCTGGGTTTCAGATCAATAGGCCTAACATGGAACTACGACACGAAATTTGCAGCCTCCTGCATGTCAGAGAAGGACTATGGGCTAACCGGTGCTGGAATGGAACTGGTAAAGCTGTGCAACAGCAACGGAATGGTTGTTGACCTGGGTCATTCAAGCAGAAACACCATACTCGATACATGTGAAATATCGGTTTCTCCGGTTGTCTTTTCCCATGGAAACGTGAAGGGGGTTTTTGATCATATTAGAAACATAGATGACAGTTGCATAGAGGCCGTAACTGGAACAGGCGGTATAATCGGAATAACTGCCATACCTCCAACCCTTGGCACTGAACCGAGTATAGATGACATGGTAAAACACATGGACTATGTGGGTGACAGATTTGGATGGGATCACGTCGCACTTGGATCTGATTTTCTCGGCATATCAACAACCCCCAGGGGTTTCGGAAGTGTGGATAAAATGGCAGATCTTGCCGATCTTCTGGGAAAACATTCTGATCAGGTTCTCTGGAAAAATGCGCAGAGGGTCCTTGAACAGATACTGGATAAATAACCAATAGAACCCAATTAAAGTATCTTATTTCTCTTATTCCAAATTACAAAATGCTTATTGCCGAAGGCATGGTTTAGTTTAGCAATGAGGTACCTGGGGCTGAAACCTCCTGCAGAAACTATAAGTATTTATCACTTTTATTCAACTGGGGGCATGGTTTATAATGACAGGAGATTTAATGAAAAATTTTGTAAATGGGGAATTCGTTGACGAGGGAAAGAAAGTAACAATCTCAAGCCCAGTTGACGGCAACCCAATATGTGACGTCATTCTCGCCAATAAAAAATCCACTCTGGAGGCAATAGACTCAGCATATGAAGCGTACTACAGATCGTGGGCTGAAACATCTGTCCGGGAAAGGCAGGCAATGCTCTCCAGGCTGGCACGGCTGGTGGAGGAAAAGAGCAATGAATATGCCACAATGGAATCAATAAACACCGGGAAAACTCTCAGGCAGAGCATGCTCATGGATATACCTCTGGGGATATCCCATATTGAATACTTTGCCGGTACTGATGAATTCAAGTTTTCCAGGGATATAATGCATCCGGAATACCCCGACACGAGAGGAATTGTGCAGAATGCCCCAATGGGTGTTGTGGGTGCAATTGCCCCATGGAATGTCCCATTTCTCATGGCAGTCTGGAAAATTGCCCCTGCAGTCCTGGCCGGGAACACTGTTGTTCTTAAACCATCCCACCATACCCCGCTGACTGCATTAAATCTTGCAAAAGATATCGGAGAAGCAGGTTTTCCTCCCGGAGTTATAAATATAGTTGCGGGAAACGGCAGTGAAGTTGGAAATACAATCTGCACCGATGACAGGGTCTCAATGGTTAGCTTCACCGGTTCCACTGCAACCGGAAAGAAGGTTATGTCAATGGCTTCCGAGAGCCTGAAAAAAGTTACGCTTGAACTTGGAGGCAAGTCCCCTAACATAGTTATGCCTGATGCTGACCTGAACCATGCAGCAAAAGGGATACTCTTTGGGATATTTTTGAATTCTGGACAGCTCTGTGAATCGGGAAGCAGACTCATTGTACATTCATCCGTAAGGGAAAAGCTCATCAGCAAAATGAAAGAATATCTTGGAAACATGAAGGCTGGAAACCCAATGGACATGGAGACCGAAATAAGTGCAATAACAACCGGTGATCAGCTTAAAAAGATTGGAAGTTTAGTCAATGAGGGGGAAAGCCAGGGAGCAAGGATACTCTACCAGAGGGAACTTGGAGAAAGCGTTCCAGAAGGCGGATTCTATTTTCCGCCCACCATACTTGATAATGTCACTGATGCAATGACAGTTGCAAGGGAGGAGATATTTGGGCCTGTGCTTGCAGTTTCGGAATTTAATCATGTTGATGAGGCAGTGAAGATTGCCAATTCAACTAAATACGGGCTTGCATCGGGTCTCTGGACAAGGGACATTAAGTCTGCCATTGACATTGGATCAAGAATTGAAGCCGGTACAGTCTGGATAAACGAGTATCATATGCTTTCTGCAGCTGCCCCAAGAGGCGGATTCAAGAAGAGCGGTAAGGGCCGTGAGCTTGGGCTTGAGGGTATACTTGAATACACTCAGACCAGGCATCTCTTTATCAACGAGAGGGAGAGTGACATGGACCGCGTGGCTTATGGTCTCATAATAACAGATAAAAGCGATTAATATGGGAGGTAAAAGGTAACATCCAGATTGTCAAATGAACATCTTCGGTATGTCAGACCTGGAGTTCACAATGATCGATCTGGGTTCTTCACCCTCTCTGAGCCACTTCAGGTTACCCAAATCCGAATCGGCAATTTCTACCGGTATATGAAAAGCTTCAATCAGCCTGGGAAGATCCATTTGAGGCTGCAGAAAATCCCTGTCTTTCATTTCTCTGTAATAACTTCCTGAAAAGCTCCTCAATATCATGTAGCCACCATTGTTTATTATTATGATCTTAACTGGCAGATCATATTTTCTTATTGTCCACAATGTCTGCAATGTGTACATCAATGAACCGTCTCCCACAACGCATAACACTTTTTTTCCGGTAGTGGCTATGCCAGCTGCAGCCGGAAGAGCCCATCCCAGTTGACCGGTCTTAGCAGTGAAATAGGATTCCGGTCTGTATCCAACTACAGCCCTTAGCGTCTGTGAAGCAGATATTGATTCATCGACTATTGTGAGGTCAGAAAAATGCTTACGGATTTGTGACATTATAAAGAGCGGTTCCATTTTCTTTCTGGCAAGTGCAACCGAGGACATGAGGGAATAATCTCGCGATCTGGAGAAATGCCCCTTTGTTTCAATATGTTTGGTTATCTCTCTGAGGAACAATCGCGGATTCATGGTGTAGCCGGTCCCTATCTTCCCGGAAATGTCTGTTCCAACAATTATTATTTTTTTCCCCTGCAGAAGTGGAGAGGGGGTGTAAGGATAAAGTGTCAGATCTCCCCCTATGATGAGGATAAGGTCATTCTGCGCCAATTTTATGTCAATCAGGGAAGCAGCCGGTGGCAGGTCGCCGGCATAATGCATATCATCTGTGGGAAAGCATGCTCTGGATGAAAGCGGCTCACCGTAGACCGGAACACCAAGCTTTTTTGCAAATTCAGCTGCTTCACTGAAGGAACTGTAAAGATCAATCTCATACCCGAAAATCACAGCAGGATTTTCTGCCTTGTTAATTTCACCAGCTATCTCCCTTATGGCCTCAGGATTGACAGATTCATTTCTTACCTCCCTGAACGGTTCAAAAAATTCAGCATAATCCTGGTCCATGAAGTTCATGGGAAAGCTCAGGAAAACAGGACCAGCAGGAGGTGTCATGGCTATCTGAACTGATCTTTTTAGGGCCCTGTAAATATCGGCCACATCTTTGATCTCGTAGCGGTACTTTACAAGCCCGCCCACTGTGCCCGTGAGGTCCCCTGAAAGGATCGGGTCATAGAATATGTGCCTGTAATCCTGTTGTCCTGCAGTTATTAAGACTGGAGACCGGTTCATGGACGCAGTGTGAATAAATGCCATTGAGTTTCCTATACCGGGCATTGTGTGAAGATTGCATATTGCGAGGTGTCGTGAAATCTGGGACAGTCCATCTGCCATACCCACTGATATGGAATCGTGAAGGGTCAGGACATAGTCCTTAACGTTTTGAAGCATTGGGATTTCGGTAGTTCCCGGGTTTCCGAAAATCTTCGTAAGCCCAAGCTTCTCAAGGCCCTCTGCAAATATCTCATATCCTTTCATCAAACCACCCTGTTCATCGGTTCAACGCCCTGAATGTATCTTATAACATTTGCAACGGTCTCCTCAATGAATCTTCCCTGGCTTTCAACAGTAACGCCGGCTATGTGGGGACTGAAGAGTGCGTTATCCATTTTGAAAAGTTCTAATGAAAAATCTGGAGGTTCTCTATCAAATACATCAATTCCAGCCCTTATTTTGCCGTTCTTCAGGGCCGTGATGAGATCAGGAGTCTTCACGACCTCTGCCCTTGAAGTGTTGATGAAGATGCATCCAGTCTTCATGGAATCAAACTGCCTCTTTCCTATCATATGTTTTGTCTCAGGCGTCAGGGGCACGTGCAGGGATATTATATCCGAGGCTGACAGAAGTTCATCAAGGGGGACATAAGTAACGCCCAGTTCTTCCTCCACAGATTCCGGGAGTCTGAGAGAATCATAGTAAATTATTCCTGTTCCCATCACAAGAAGCCTTTCAGCCAACCTTCTGCCTATAGCACCCATACCCACAATTCCAAAAGTCTTTCCCTTGAGGTCCCGTGAGGCAGTAAGGATAGGCCAGTTCCCATTCCTGATCTCACTGTCCAGGAACCTGAAATCCTTCAGGAAGAACAGTGCCATTCCAATGACATGTTCGGCCACACTCTCCTTGTTGGAGGAAGGCGAATTGCACATTACAATTCCGCGATTTCTGACCGTTTCCAAATCCACGTTGTCATATCCTGTGCTCGCTATCTGAAGAAATTTCAGAAATGGAAACTTTTTAAGAATACCCTCATCAATTCTGGTGAACGTGGTTGCTACAAGTACTTCGGAATCATCTGACGTGAATTCAAGGTCTGTTCTGATAACCATATCGGGAAGTATACTGGAAGCAGTTTTCCTTATATCTTCTATTGGCAGAAACGGCGGAAGAATGGCAGTTACTTTCATAAATTCAAATAAAAAATATGTACTTAACCATATTCATAAGGTTTAGAATCCAGAAAAAAAATATTTACACTTATACCATTAGCAGAGGTGGAAAATTTTTCTAACGAACATGGTGATGTTTTTCTAATAAAAACTCAAAGGATGATTGACCGGGGAGCACTTATGTCAAGATACAGCAGGACAGCGAGCCTCGACATAAGGGAAGTTTACAACAGAGAATTCCTGAACAACCCAGACAGGGGAAAGGATTTCTACAGAAAGATTTTCCTGGAGTATGGAGATGAATCAGTGGCAGAGCTAACCACTGCGCAGCTGGCTGTCCAGAACATTTCCAATATAGCCACAAAATTCATAGAGGAGTCCAGAGTAGGATTATCTTATCTGGAAAAATCATCACGCTATGTAAGGTATGACAAAAAGGTCAATGGAAAGTATCTGTTTGCATCCGCAGAAAAAATAGGGATTGATGGTAAAAATGCGGAGATGTATGAAGAACACTGCCAGTTCCTGTTCAGGACATATTCAGAGTTCTATCCGGTTCTTTCCGATCTCATAAGGATTAAAAATCCTATCAACGGTTTCAGATTTCCAACCAGAGATGGAAAGGAAGTGGATTATGACATGCTCGATGAATCCGGAAAAGAAGCTGCCGTCAAATCATACGAAAGCTCAGTTAGATCTGCAGCCCTTGATGAGATAAGATCACTTCTACCTGCATCAACTCTTACGAACCTTGGGATTTCTGGAAACGGAAGGTCATTCATTTCACTTATCCAGAGGCTAAAGAGTTCTGGTATCCGAGAATGTTTGAAACTTGCAGATGATATTTACGAGGAACTTCACAGGGAGCTTCCTGAACTTATCGATTCAGTAAAGTCAGAAAGGTCAGAGAAGTTGGTGGATTATATGGTGCAGATCAATGGGCACTATTCACCGGAAAGGAGGAACAGTTCAAATGAAGCCACTCATCTGAAACTCATAAGCTGCGACAGCAGGGACCAATCCCTTGACCGGGTTGTATCAATGATTCTGTATAACCAGTCAGGACTTTATGACGAAATAGAGAGAACTGTGGCACGAATGCCAAGACCTGAGAAAGAGAAGATCATATCCATGTATTCAAAACTCCGGGAAAACAGGAGATTCAAGCCGGGAAGGGCTTTCGAGACAGTTAATTTCTCATTCGAAATCATTACAAATTTTGGTGCATTCAGAGACCTTCAGAGGCACAGATTCCTTGGCATAATAAGAAAACCGCTCACAGCAGAGTTCGGTTATGAAATCCCGGAGACCATAAATTCATCACCAAATCTGAGGAAAAGTTTTGTAGATGCCATGCAGAGGAGCATAGAAGTTTACAGAATTCTGGTGGCAGACAGTCCTGAAACCGCTCAGTACTGCGTTCCATATGCTTTCATGTACCCGGTGGTCGTTAATGCAAACCTGAGAGAGATAACATATTTCTCAGAACTCAGATCAACTCCACAGGCTCATCTGGACCTCCGAAAAATAGCCAACTTGATGTACAGGGAGGTCAGAAGAACCCACCCAGAACTTTCAGGAATTATTAAGTTTGTAGACAGCAACAGCTATGTTCTGGGGAGACTTAAATCAGAAATGAGGAAGGAGACCAGGCTTAAGGAATTTCAGAACGGAGATCAACAAAATGGGATCTAAATTTATTCCAGATTCTAAAAGATCGGATGGGTAAAACCGGTGCAAATAACCGCACCCTCATCCAAACCATGTGGTTCTCCATGATATATATTCACCATGAAGGCTTAATTTGATTGATTTTCTACAACAGGAAGATTTAAAAAAGTTTATATTGAAGAACATATTTATCCGGTAACTCGAGGTGAAATGATAAATGTTAGGTGGACAAATGCCGATTTTAGTTCTCAAGGAGGGTACCTCCAGAGAACAGGGTAAAAATGCTCAGAAGAATAATATAGAAGCTGCCAAGGCAATTGCCGATGCTATCAGGACCACACTTGGCCCAAAAGGCATGGACAAAATGCTGGTGGATTCTATTGGTGACATAATTATCTCAAATGATGGTGCGACCATTCTGAAGGAGATGGATGTTGATCATCCCACAGCAAAGATGATCGTTGAAGTTGCAAAATCCCAGGATACAGCAGTGGGTGACGGAACTACATCAGCTGTTATTATAGCAGGAGAACTGCTTAAGCAGGCAGAGGGACTTCTTGAACAGGGTGTTCATGCAACTGTTATTGCAAACGGTTACAGGCTTGCAGTGAACGAGGCAAAGAAGTACCTTGAAGAGATGGCGCTTAAGGCTACAGACGACAAAACTCTCAAGCTCATAGCAATGACTGCACTATCAGGGAAGAACACAGGACTGTCAAGTGAAATGCTTTCAGATCTTGTGGTGAAAGCAATAGACGCCGTTGCAGAAGAGAGAAATGGAAAGGTTGTTGTGGATACCGCCAACATAAAGGTGGACAAAAAGAATGGTGGAAGCGTCACAGATACCCAGTATATTTCGGGTTTGCTTATAGATAAGGAAAAGGTACACGCAAAAATGCCCTCCATAGTCAAGGATGCAAAAATAGCACTCATAGACTCTGCTCTTGAAATAAAGAAGACCGAGATAGAGGCAAAGGTTCAGATCACAGATCCAACAAAGATCCAGGATTTCCTGACCCAGGAATCTGATACACTTAAGGCAATGGTCGAGAAAGTTCACAAGAGCGGTGCAAATGTTATATTCTGCCAGAAGGGAATAGATGATATTGCCCAGCACTACCTTGCAAAAGACGGCATATATGCAGTAAGAAGAGTAAAGAAAAGCGACATGGAGAAACTTGCCAAGGCTACCGGAGCCAAGATGGTCACAAACCTGGACGATCTGTCAAAAGCATCCCTTGGAGTTGCTGAAAGAGTGGAAGAGAAGAAAATCAGCGATGACAGGATGACATTTGTGACAGGATGCGCAAATCCCAAGGCAGTGAGCATACTCATCCGCGGTGGCACAGACCATGTGGTTTCAGAAATAGAAAGGGCACTCAACGATGCCATAAGGGTTGTTGGAATTACCAAGGAAGACGGAAGATACCTGCCAGGCGGAGGAGCAGTTGAAGCAGAACTATCCATGAGAGTCAGAAACTACGCCAACAGTGTGGGCGGAAGGGAACAGCTTGCCATAGAAGCTTTCTCAAAGGCTCTTGAGGTTATTCCCAGAACACTTGCAGAGAACGCCGGAATGGATCCAATTAACACACTCATACAGCTTAAGGCCGAACATGAGAAAGGGCAGAAGAACCAGGGAATAGACTTCTCCACCAACAAGACAGGAGACATGAACAAAGCAGGAGTTTACGACCCTCTCCGTGTTAAAAAGCACGCCCTGGAAAGTGCGGTTGAAGTCTCCACCATGATACTCAGAATTGATGACGTGATTGCCAGCAGGAAGAGTTCAGGTGGCGAAGGATCCGGACAGATGCCGGGCGGCATGGGTGGAATGGGCGGTATGGGCGGCGGAATGCCACCTTACTGATCCAAAATTCTTTTTTCAACACTCTCATTTTACAAAATTTAGTTTAGTATTTTTTTCTAAGTGAACATAAAAATATGGCAATAATTCCTGTCAGGAAAGTAAATAATAAAAATATAAAATAAGTCAAGATCTTCGCGCTTTAGTGTGGGTAAAATAAAGGGCAAATCGTTTTCGAGATTTGAAATATAGGGTGGAAACAAGTAGTTATTTTAGTGTCAACAGGTAAAGATACAATACTTTAGAGAAAGCATTGAAAAGACTACATTGAATAAGAATGTTGGGTAATCCGCCCACGCAAAATTCCGATGACCCATAAATTTTTTGTATAGCTAGCCGAATCCACACAGATCTTTCCTCAATATTTCATTCATCTCAACGAACATGATCTTTTCATGCAATCTCCATGTTGAAGGAAGTGACGAAATCTACTGGTAGCCCTGTGATCCGGATTCCGATCGGAATGTTCCTGTTATCTTCCACATTACCAAATGCACCCTTATGGTCTGTTCTGCAAGATTGTTCGTTGGTTCCATTCCGGGATATAAAGCGTAGGTGAACCATGAACAAAGGACGTTCCACATGTAATCAACCGGTTTGTGCAATTCCCATATAAATCATAACATTTACGATCACCTCCATTCTCCTGTCAAATGAATCTTTCATGGACCTACCATGATCCATAGTTCTGATTTCATTGATTCCTTGATAATTATAAGGTTTCCCCCCTATTTGACGGGAAATGTCAGGATCGAAGCCATACAGCTACAAAAAATAAACTATTTTGGGCTATTTACATGATGCAATAAAAAAAACACTCCATGTGTTTTACACTAAAGGCTATTTATTCGACCATCTCATGTTCTTCTTTCGTGGAATCTCTAAAATGGGCTTCATCGACCAATAACATAAGGAACGCATGCCAACTACAGGCGTATTTGGATAGACTACAAAATGCATATATATATAAGTATATTCGTTTATATGAATAGAAAACTAAAGCTATTAGGTGTCGCTAAAGTGGTTGCAGAAAATACAAAACCGGAGAATGTAGTTAATACGATAAATGGACTATTTAGAAATCAAGAAGATTACACCCATGATAAATATTTTAATATCACATATACGTACAATGCCTGGGAATGGGGATTAGTTCCAGAATTCTCTTGGTGGGGATACATGAACCCAGGTAGTGTTCTAACTCAA
>Ga0078972_1004389_pt1 | contig 38848 bp, 43 predicted proteins | sample YelNatPaOPGAMG01_FD_67568 | JGI IMG/M metagenome (GOLD analysis project Ga0078972, IMG submission 67568) | Hot spring thermophilic microbial communities from Obsidian Pool, Yellowstone National Park, USA - OP-RAMG-01 (SPADES assembly) (version 2) | ecosystem: Environmental > Aquatic > Thermal...
TGCTTACAGAGGGTATGAAAGGAAAGGCAGATACAGACAGGGATGGATTTATCAGAACCCTTGAGCTTGCAAACTATGTGGACAGCGAAGTGCCCGCCCTTGCGGAGAAGGTTTTCAAACGTGCCCAGTATCCAACAGCAACACCAAGTGGACAGGCGTTTCCGATAGGGAAGGTAAGGTAGTTCAACATTGTTCAAAGGTGGTTCAATATGGTTCAAGAGTTGTTCAAGATGGTTCAAGAGTTGTTCAAGATGGTTCAAAAGTAGTTCAAGGGGGGAAGGTGAAAAATACCTTGAAAACTTATCCATAAAAACTTATAATTTGAGTAACCACAGCATAAGGAGGGTATATGAGTTATAAAATTTTTATAGCACTGCTTTTACCACTTCTGTTTGCTCCCTCCATTTATGGGGCACAGTCCACAATTACTGAGTCTGAGGGCTATGCCTGCATGGGTGAAGATAGAACAAAGCGTCAGACAGAAGAGACAGCCCTTCAGGATGCGAAGAGAAAGGCAATTGAACAGGTATCAACATATATTCAGTCTGAAACACAGGTTAAAGACTTTGAACTTCAAAAAGACATTGTAAATGCCTATGCCAATGCAAAGGTAAAAATTATTGAATCACAGGGTAAATGGGACAGCGAACCTCCAAAGGTAGGAGACTGTTACAGGTTAAAGATTAAGGCAGAGGTCATTCCCGATGAAGAGGCAATGAAAAGAATCTCACAGTCAAAGGAGCTTGATGACCCATCATCACCCCTTAAGGTAAAGGTCTGGGCAGAGAAAAAGGCATATAAGGCAGGAGAAAGAATTAAACTTTTTCTCAAAGGCAACAAGCCCTTTTATGCAAGGGTGCTTTACAGACAGGCAGATGGCACACTTGTCCAGATACTTCCAAACCCTTATAGAAAGGACAACTACTTTCAGGGCGGTGTTGTATATGAAATACCCTCAGGTCCTGACAGGTTTGAGCTTGAGGTAACACCACCTTTTGGTGAGGAAAGTTTTATTGTCTATGCAAGTACAGCAGAACTGGGAAGCCTTGAGCTTGAGCAGGCAGGAGGAGTTTATAAAGTTCGCACAAACCTTGATGATGCAGGAGAAAAGACAAGAGGAATAAACATTGTTGCAAAAGGTAGCACAAAGGGCGCAGAGTTTGTGGAGGAGAAGATAAATATAGTAGTTCAAAAGTAGTTCAACATTGTTCAAAGGTAGTTCAAGTTGAACTATGTTGAACTATGTTGAACCATGTAATAAGGAGTTTAGCATGGCAAGATATTTTGAAGAGCTTGATATATGGCAGGAGGCAAGAGCTTTTACGAATAAAATTTATGAAGTTACCAGAAATAATGCCTTCTCAAAGGATTATAGCCTTACAGACCAGATAAGAAGGGCATCTGTATCAATAATGTCAAACATAGCAGAAGGATTTGGAAGAGGTGGCAATCAGGAATTTCTCCAGTTTCTCTATATTGCAAAAGGTTCCTGTGGAGAGGTGAGGGCACAGCTATATGTTGCCTTAGACCAGGGTTACATAAATAAAGAAGAATTCTATGAATTGTTTAAATCAGCAAAAAGGTTGTCTGTTATGATTAGTAATCTTATAACACATATAAGGCAGAGCGGACTTAGAGGAGAAAAATTCAGACCTGTAAAACAAAAATCAATAAAAGAAGAACTTGAGGAGATTGCAAAAAATTTAGGAATAGATATAAGTAAAGATAGTTCAAATAATAAAATATAGTTCAATATTGTTCAAAGGTAGTTCAAGGGTTGTTCAAATTGAACTATATTGAACAATGTTGAACTATTTTGAACTATGTATTATTCGGAGGTTTAATATGAAATTTCTCATCCTTTTAGTAATCTTCCTTCTCTCCTTTATTCCAACACAAGGCTTTTCTGCTGAGCCACCAAAGGAGCCAATACTCAAGATAGAAACAGGCATGCATACAGCACCAATTAATAGAATCGGCATAGATAGTGCTGAGAGATACCTTGTTACTGGCTCTGATGATAAGAGCATAAAGGTATGGGAGCTAAGAACAGGAAGGCTCATAAAGACCTTAAGACCACCTGTTGGAGGTGGAAATGAAGGGAAAATCTACGCAGTAGCCATCTCTCCTGATGGAAGACATATTGCAGGAGCAGGCTGGACTGGTTATGAATGGGATGGTAGTGAGTCAATTTACATCTTTGACCTCAATACTGGAAGGCTCATAAAAAGGCTCTCGGGATTGCCAAATGTAATACATTATCTTAGCTACTCAAAGGATGGTAGGTATCTTGCTGCTGGGTTGGGACGGAATAATGGCATAAGGGTTTATAGAACAGGGGATTACTCGTTGGTTAAAGAAGATAAAGATTATGGATCAGATGTGTATGGTCTTGATTTTAGTAATGATGGAATGCTTGTTACAACCTCTATTGATGGCTTCATAAGGCTCTATAATAAAAACTTTAAACTCATAAAAAAGAAAAAGGCACCGGGTGGAAAAAGCCCTTATCACATAAGCTTTTCACCTGATGGCTCAAAGGTCGCTGTTGGATATGATGATACACCAAATGTGGATGTCCTTTCATCAGATGACCTTAAAAAACTTTACTCTGCTTATACAGGTGATTTCTCTGAATGTAATTTTTATGGAGTTACCTTTTCCTCTGACGGTTCATATCTTTATGCAGGGGGAACTTGTCAAAAGCTATTTGACGGTGCGTGGAAATTCATTATCCGTCGTTGGGAAATATTAAATAGTTCAAGTGGTTCAAAGGTTGTTCAAGATGGTTCAAGGTATATAGATATCCCTGTTACAACAAGCACAATTATTCATATCCTTCCCCTTAAGGATGGTGGTGTTGTCTTTGGCTCAATGGAGCCATCCTTTGGTATTATAGATGCCAATGGAAGACTTGCCCTTTATAAAGGTAATGAGATTGCAGACCTGAGTGGTCAGTATGATGAATTTCAGGTCTCCTATGATGGCTCAGTTGTAAGGTTTGGATATGAAGAATGGGGCAAATCTCCAGTTGTCTTTGATGCAGAAAAGAGGGAGTTTGTGGATGAGTCAACTGTAAGACTCCTTAAACCTATTACAGAAATCAAAGGATTAAAAATTACTGACTGGAAAAATAACTTCACCCCCAAACTAAATGGCAATCCTATTAAACTTGAGCAGTATGAAACATCAAGAAGCCTTGCTATATCTCCTGATGGAAAGAAGTTTTTGCTTGGCACAGAATGGTTTTTGAGGCTTTTTGATAAAGATGGCAATGAGATCTGGAATGTGCCAGCACCTGCTGTAGCATGGGATGTGAATATCTCGGGCAATGGCAGGGTTGCAGTTGCTGGATTTGGAGATGGGACAATTAGATGGTACAGGATGGAGGATGGAAAGGAGATTTTGGCACTTTTCCCAAATAAGGACAAAAAGAGAAGGGTTATCTGGACACCAAAGGGTTATTACGATGCAAGTCCCGGAGGTGAGGAACTTATTGGCTGGCATATAAACAACGGCAGGGATAAATCCGCAGACTTCTTCCCTGCAGGAAGATTCAGGGACAGGTTTTACAGACCTGATGTGATAGCCAAACTCTTTACAACCTATGATGAAGAAAGAGCAATTGCCTTAGCCAATGAAGAATCAGGAAGAAAAAGGGTAGAGACAGATATTCAAAATATCCTGCCACCAGTAATTACAATCCTCTCACCCTTTGATGGCTCAACAATATCAAAAAATGAACTTACTGTTAGGTATGCCATAAGAAATCCCTCTAAGGAGCCTGTTACAAAAATACAGGTATTGATTGATGGAAGACCTGTGACTCAGACAAGAGGAGTTCAGATAAAGCCAAAGGATGAGGAGACAGGGGAGATTACCGTTACAGTGCCAGAGAGGGATTTTGAGCTTAGCCTTATTGCTGAAAATAAATATTCTGCAAGTGTTCCATCCACGATAAGGCTCTACTGGAAGTCAAATAAACCAAAGCCTGAGGAGTTTGTCATAAAGCCAAAGCTTTATATCCTTGCCATAGGTGTAAGCAAGTATCAGAACAAAGACCTTAAGCTTCAGTTTGCAAGCAAAGATGCAAAAGACTTTGTAGAGGCAATGAAACTACAAAAAGGAAAACTTTATCAGGATGTAGTGGTAAAGCTTCTTACAGATGAACAGGCAACAAAGGATGATATACTTGATGGCCTTGAGTGGCTTCAAAGGCAGGTCACATCAAAGGATGTGGCTATGGTATTTATTGCAGGACATGGAATAAATGATACTACAGGTATTTACTACTTTTTGCCTGTAAATGCAGACCTTGAAAAACTAAAAAGAACCGGTGTTCCATATTCAGACATTAAAAACACAGTAGCAGGGCTTGCAGGAAAGGTTTTAATGTTTGTAGATACCTGCCACTCAGGCAATGTCTTTGGAGGAAAAAGGGCTATAACAGATATAACAGGTATAATAAATGAGCTATCAAGTGCAGAAAATGGAGTGGTTGTATTTGCCTCATCCACAGGCAGGCAGTACTCCCTTGAAGAACCGCAGTGGGGAAATGGTGCATTCACAAAGGCGCTTGTTGAAGGCTTAAAGGGCAAAGCAGACCTGCTTGGCAAGGGAAAGATTACTATAAACATGCTTGATGCCTACATTGCAGAGAGGGTGAAGGAACTCACGAAGGGAAAACAGACACCAGTAACAGCAAAGCCTCAGACTGTGCCAGATTTTCCGATAGCGATTAAATAAAAATATAGTTCAACATTGTTCAATATTGTTCAATATAGTTCAACGTTGTTCAAAGGTTGTTCAAGGTGGTTCAAGGTGGTGAAAATTACCTTGAAGTTTTGCACTGAGAGATGTAAAATTTAGCATGGGCTTCTTTGAAGCCTGAAGCAAAAAACGGAGGTATTAAAAATGAGAAGAAAGAAAGCTTACCTGCTGGTTCTGCTTATTGGATTGATAACAGTGCTTCTTATGGGCTATGCTGTTGCTCACAATAAGGATTTTAAGGATGTAAATTCTTCTAAAAAAGCTGATTACTGCCCTGTGTCTCAAAATGATACTTCAAAAGATGCATTAAAAATTGCTGCAAAACCATGTACACCTTCTGGATGGTGGTGCACCTCTGACAGCCAGTGCTGTAGTGGTAGTTGCAGAAATAATGTTTGCGACTAAGCTTAAAAAAGCCGGACTTTTAAAGTCCGGCACTGCTTTTAAAAAATTACTCATTTTTTTATCCCTTTTAATTGTCCTTTTCCCTTTTAATCTTTATGGAAAAACCCTTATTCTTGAGGGTTCTCTTAATAGCAAAATAAAGGTAACCCAGCAGATGCGTTTTGATGTGCCAGAGCCTCTTGAAAACTTAAGTTTTAGATTTGCTCTTCCAAAGGATTTTTCAAATAAGTTTGTTTCTCAGAGCATTCAAAATCTTGATATAAAAATTGAACCAGAACCAGAAAAATTTGAAAAAATAACTGACCAGTATGGAAATCACTGGGCAGTAGCAAACTGGAGAAATCTAACAAAATCAGTGAAAATAACCATTACATTTGAAGCATCTGTTGGCTCAGAATTAAGGGCAGAAACTTCCGTAGCAGAATTTCCTTTGAAGAACATTCATGAATCTGAAAAAATTTTTCTTAAATCAACTGAGCTTGTGCAGGCAGACCATCCTGATATTGTCAAGCTTGCCAGAGAACTTACAAAAAATGCCCAGACAGAATACGAAGCAGTTACAAGGATTCTTAACTGGGTTGTTGACAATATAAAATACACATACAATCCTCCACAGTTTGATGCTTTATGGACATTAAAAACAGGTAAGGGAAACTGTCAGAACTTTGCTCATATTGCAATGGCGCTTCTCAGAGCCTCTGGAATTCCTTCAAGGGTTGTTGGAGGTCTTACCTTAAAGGAACAGTGGAAGATTCCACTTGGAAAAAGCTTTCTTGTTCAAAGTATGGGTCAGGGAGGACATGCATGGATAGAAATTTATTTCCCTGATCTTGGATGGCTAAGTTATGACCCCCAGCAGTCAAAACAGTTTACATCATCAAGACATATAAAACAAACACACGCTCTTGAGTCAGATGAGGTTAATGATACATGGAGAGCCTATCCCTATTTGCCTCCCTATAATGAAACAGTTGAAGCAAAATTCCTCTCTGACAGAATTCATATATCACCTAAAGCCTCAGAAAATTATCCAAAAGCCTATCTTTTAAGCAATAAAATGATAGTTAAAAAGGAAATAATAGAAAAACCACTACCTCCACCTCCTCCACCACCTTTACCAAAGGAAAAGGTATTTGAATTTGGAAATATGGATTTCCCAAATTTTGTTGAACTCTATCAGATTTCAGGAGACAGAGCAATGAAAATACTTGATAAGGAAACAGCAGAATATGTTACTTCAAAGCACATCTATGCTCAGGCATTCAAAATTGATGAACTATTAGAAATTGAAAAAATATCCCTTGCAATGAGAAAATTCGGCGGTGACGGAACTGTTTATATTGACCTTGTATATGATGAAAACAATAAACCGGGACTTAAAGGACTCAGGTCAAATCCTGTATTTCTTGAAAGCATTCAGAAAAAACCGGGCTATTACTGGATTGATTTTACATTTCCTGATAAAGTAAGGATAGAAAAAGGTAAATACTGGATTATTTTAAGACATTCAGGAGATGTGATAATGAACTGGTTTTATATACCCGGGAATCCCTACGGAGATGCTGATGATACAAGGTCAACACTTAAAGGATACAAATGGGAAGATATATTAAACTATGATTTTGTATTTAAAGTGAGAGCAAAAAGACAGTGATTTCACCTGTAACAGAAGTTTTTTTAAGACAGATATATTTTACAGGAGTTCAGGCAGTTTCAGCAGTAACAATTTCAGGATTACTGATAGGCTTTGTTATAGTTCTCCAGACAGCTTCAATTGCTGGTGCAGGTTCAAGCAATCTGATTGGTAAAATACTTTTGTGGCTTGTTTTAAAAGAAATTGGTCCATTTTTTACAGGATTAATAATTCTTACAAGAAGCGGGTCTGCAATTGTTACTGAGCTTTCAACAATGAAACTTGGCAGAGAGATTGAGTATCTTGAAGCAATGGGAATAAAACCTGAAGAGTATTTAATAAAGCCAAGGCTTTATGGAGTGATCTGTTCTGCTGTTGTTCTATCTATATATTTTCAGCTTATAGCAATGTTTGGAGGCATTTTTCTGGCAACTCTTATGAGTGGAGCTTCTTTTTCAGATTATGCAGATGCAGTTGTTGTTAATCTTTCCTTTAAAGAGATTGTTATGTCCTTTTCAAAGTCTTTGATTTTCGGTTTCACAATTTTTATGATTTGCATATGGCAGGGTCTTTCTGTTATGAAAAGTCCAACAGAAATACCCCAGCGTGCAACAAAAGCAGTTACTGGAAGCCTTTTTTCATTGTTTTTTATTGATTTTTTAATAAACTTTATTGCAAAGCTTATTTATTGAACAATTTTGAACAATGTTGAACTATATTGAACTATATTGAACTATGTTGAACAATGTTGAACAACTTATATTAAAAGGCATGGATTTAACAGGAGATTTCATAAGCAAAAAAATGAACTTTGAAGTTGAAAAGGATTCTGTTTCCATTTTTATTTTTCAAAAGGAAGAGGAAGGAAGTGAATTTTTAAAAATTATCACAGGAATGAAAAAACCTAAGACAGGAGAAGTTTTTTTGCTTGGAAGAAAACTCAGTGAGCTTACAAGAAATGAAATCTTTGAATTAAGAAAAAAAACTGGCATAGTTTTTAAAACAGGTGGACTTATAAGCAACTTAAGAGTGTGGGAAAATATTGTTTTTCCAGCTTTATATCATAAAATCTCAGATGAGAAAATAATTGAAAAACAGGGAATGCAACTTCTTAAGGAATTTGAATTTAAAAAAGAGCCTATGGCAAGCATTGCAGAGCTTACTATTTTTGAAAAAAGGCTTGTCGGGCTTGTAAGAGCTCTTTTAATAAAGCCAGAAGTACTAATTCTTGAGTACCCCTTTGAAGGGATCAGTGAGTCAGAGAGAGCATGGTTTGCTGAGAAAATCAAAAAATTAAGCTCAACAGTTTTGTATATTTTAAGTTCAGAAATGGATATAATTAAAAATGCAAATAATTAGAGAAACAGATCCAAGATTTGTATTTCTAAGAGGAAAAATTCTGTTGTTTATTGGAATTGCTATTGCAGGAATCCTTGTTCTGATAGTTTTCATAGGAAAACAAAGAGGAGTTTTTACTAAAACAGAAGATTTTCATTTTATAACCTCCAAAGCAACAGGCTTAAGAGAAGGTATGCCTGTTAAAGTCTCGGGATTTAAAATAGGAAGACTTAAAGAGATGAAACTGCAGGATGACGGAACTGTTAAAATTACACTCTCAATAGAGCAATCCCAGATAAAATGGTTCAGGGAAGGTTCTGTAGCAATACTAACAAAAGAAGGTTTAATAGGTGAATCTTACATTGAAATTTTACCAGGTAATGGACAGCCTCTTAAGCCCGGACAGTCAATAAAGTTTTTCAAGCAGGCAGGAATAGAGGAAATTGCAGCAGAGCTAAAAACAGAAATTTCAGAAATTTTATCAGGATTGAAAGAAACCATCAATTATATCAATGAACCACAGGGTAATATCAGAAAAAGCATGGAAAATATTGAAAAGATATCACAGAATCTCATAAAAACAACAGAAAAAACAAATCAACTTCTTGACGAACTAAATAGAAAACTTCCTTCAATAACTGAAAAATCAGAAAAAACAGTTGAAGAGCTTATAGAATTAATAAATTCAGCCAAAAGCTTTACAAAAGAACTCAATGAAACAGCTCAAATAATCAAGGGAACAGCAAGAAAAGATTTACCGGTAATGGTTGAAAGGGCAAAAAAGAACATGCAGGACCTTGATGAAATACTTCAGAGCATAAAAGGACTTTGGCCCATAAGAGAAGGAATAAAAAAACAGGAAGTAAAGCCCATAGAGGCAGATAGCTATGAAAAATAAATTAAAAATTTTTACAGGAATTATTTTTTTATTTTTTCTGTTAATTGAGGGATGTTATAAAGCTCCTGTTGAACAACCTTACAGAATAACAGAACTCAATAACCTGATTTTACTGGCAAATAAATCTTTTGAAAAAGGAGAGACTGAAAGAGCAAAAAATCTTTACACAGAGGCTCTTAAAAAATCCCGTATAATTCAGGATGACAATGCCACTGTGATAATTTTAATAAGTTTATCAAGGCTTTATACATCAGAAGGAAAGACAGAGGAAGCCAAAAAATTTATTGATACAGCAATAGAGTTTTCTAAGAAGACCTCTTTGCCTGAAAGCACTATTGAAGAGCTTGATTTTGAAAGAGCAAGAACAGGCTTTCTTTTCAATGAGGATGTGGAAGAGATTTTGAAAAAACTCAGTTTCTCTAAATTTACCAGCATAAAGATAAAATCATTAAATCTGCTTGCAAGGCTTAAAATAAAACAAAATAAACATGAGGAAGCTGAAAAATTACTCAATGAAGGTCTTGAGATAAACCAAAAAATAAATAGAATTGAAGAGGCTAATTCATTAAGACTTCTTGGAGAGATTTACTCAGACAAAAATAAAGAAGTTGCAGAAAATTATCTTCTCAGAGCACTTGAAATTGACAGAGAACTGGCAATTCCAGAAAAAATAGCACTTGATATGGAAACTCTTGGCATGTTCTATAAAAAAATAGGTGATAAAAAGAAAGCAAAAGAATATTTTATGAGAACTCTTGAAATATGGAAAGCACTGGATAAAAAGGAGTTTGAGATGAAAATGAAAGATGAGATTACAAAATTTTAAATACAATGGAGGCAATTATGAAAACAATAATTTTTGCTGTCTTATCAATACTTTATTTATCATCAGTTGCCTATGGAGCAATCGGAGAAATTGAAAAAATTGACGGAGCTGTCCTTTACAGAGAACAGGCAGGAATTCCCTATAAAAAAGCCAAGACAGGACTTGAAATAAATTCTGGTTACTGGATAAAAACAGAGCAAAAAAGCTGGACAGTTATTAAACTCAGAGATGGAAGCAGATTTACTCTTTCTGATAATACAGAACTTGAGATTTCAGAGTATTTACTTGATAAAGACAGAAAAAAGGGAGTTTTTTATGTAACAGAGGGGAAAATAAGAGCAACTGTTGTAAAGCTTACAGGACAGACAACAAACTTCAGAATTAAAACTCCTACAGCAGTGGCTGGCATAAAAGGAACAGAATTCATGATGCTTTCAAAAGGAATGGCTAATGTATTTTTCGGAAATGAAAATACAGTCTTCATATCTGGATATGATACTGCAGAGAAAACTCTTATTCCTGATACAATGGTTCAAAATACAAGAGGACTTACTCCTACAGAGCCTGTTAAAGTAGAAGAAGGCACGCTTCTTTATGATGCAAAGACAGGACTTTCACATATTACAGGAATAACTCCACCAAAGGAATGGGAAATTTCAGGTGCATTGCCACACATAATTGCAAGATGGAATATAAATTATGGACACTATCTTGCTGATAGTGGTAGATATAATGAAGCTCTTTACATATTTCAGATAGCTCTTGACCTAAGTGATAATCCGGAAATAAGAGCAGATGCAAGACTTGAAAGAGGAACTGTCTATTCAAGATTTCTGAGAAATCCTGAAGCTGCCCTTTCTGAATATCTTCTTATTCTTGAGGAGTATCCTGAAATTCCTCAAAAAGAAACAGCTCTTTATCTCACAGGTATGACACTTTATGAACTTGGCTTTAAAAAACAGGCAAAGCAAAGACTTCTTCAGTACAAAAAGGAGTATCCTGATGGAAAATATTTAACAAATATAGAGACAATTTTAAAACTTCTGGAAAATGAAAAGTAAAATTCTGATTTTTTTGTGTATTGGATTTGTTTCAGCTTTTATTGTTTCTTTCTTATATCTCCTGAAGATTGATTTTTTAACATCCATTGACCTTAAACTCAAAGATGCAAGATTCAGACTCAGAGGAACTCAGGAACCTGATAAAAGAATTGTTATTGTTGCCATAGATTCAAAAAGCATTGACAGATTTGGAAGATGGCCCTGGGACAGAAAAATAATTGCAAAATTGATAAAAAATCTTAAAAAGGCAAAAGTTATTGCCCTTGATATTGTTTTTTCAGAACCTTCTCAATCTGACCGGCTTCTTTCAGAAACAATAAACAAAAATAATGTAATTGTTGGATATTATTTCAGAGATGAGGAAACATATATTAATCCTCAATCTTATGAAAATCTCAGGCAATCAAGAATAAAAATAATCAAAACAGAAGAAAATGTAAAAACCCTGCCTGTGCAAGAATTTTCTTATGCAGAGCTTAATATTCCATCAATAAAAGCTCAAGCAGGTTTTTTCAATATTTTTCCAGATCAAGATGGAGTTTACAGAAAAATAAGCCTTATATCAATTTACAATGGAGAGCTTTATCCCCATCTTGCACTGAAGGCAGTTTCCCAGTTTAAAGATGCACCAATAATTGTTGAAATCGCTCAATATGGAATAAAAAGCATAAAAATTGCATATGAAACTGTTCCTGTTGATGAATCTGGTAGCCTTACACTTAACTATTATGGAAAGGCTGGTACATTTAAAACAGTATCAGCAGTAGATGTTATTGATGGAAAAGAACAAATTCCTGAAAATTCAGCAGTTTTTATTGGAGCAACAGAGATTGGAATTGCTGATATCCGTAGCACTCCCCCTGACCCTGTTATGCCAGGAGTTGAAATATCTGCAACCTTAGTTTCAAATATCCTTAAAAGGGAGTATTTGATATACAATGCAGTGGTTATATTTTGTGACATTTTATTTATTGTTTTTCCTGCAATTATGCTCAGCCTTGTATTTACAAAAACTCCAAGAACAATTCTATCACTGGCAATCTTTATTTCTTTTGTAATTTTGATTTACTATTTTAATTTTTTCATATTCAAAAAATACTTTTTTAACCTTTCTTTAATTTATCCCTTCCTTTCTCTTTCATTGTGTTATGTGCTGTCAGAGGCATACAGAAACTTAATTATTGAGAAAAAAAGCAGATTTCTTAAAAAAGCCTTTTCAAACTATGTCTCACCTGAACTTGTTAATATAATAATGAAAAATCCTGATACATTAAAGCTTGGAGGAGAAAAAAGAACAATAACAGTGCTTTTTTCAGATATAAGAGGTTTTACCACACTTTCAGAACATCTCGAACCTGAAAATCTTGTAATGCTTCTTAATAAATATCTTGATCCAATGACAAAAATTGTGCTTAAACACAGAGGAATGCTTGATAAATACATTGGAGATGCAATAATGGCAGTATACAACGCACCTGTAGAGCTTCCTGAACATGCTCAGCAAGCAGTTTTAACAGCTCTTGAGATGATAAAGGAGCTTGATTTTATAAATGAAAATTTCAAAAAAAGAGGCTTCCCTGAGATAGATATTGGAATAGGAATAAACACAGGCTTAGCAGTAATAGGAAATATGGGTACAGATACGAGATTTGACTATACTGCAATTGGAGATACAGTAAATTTAGCATCAAGGCTTGAAGGATTGAACAAATTATATGGAACAAGGATAATAATAAGTGAAAGTACCTTCAATGCTTTGAAACAGTCGAATACAAAATTTTTTGTAAGAGAACTTGACCTTATAAGGGTTAAAGGCAAAAAAGAGCCTGTAAAAATATATGAAATTATAGAAAACCCAGCTAAGGAACCTTTTATCAAAGATTTTGAAAAGGCTTTAAATCTTTATAGAAACTGCAGGTTTAAAGAAGCACTGGAAATCTTTAGCGAAATTAAAGAAAAATTTAATGATAAACCTTCAATTGTTTATGAAGAAAGATGCAAGTTTTATCTTCAGAATCCTCCCCCTTCAGACTGGGATAAAGTTTACACTGCCAAAGAAAAATAATACAATAGATATATTCAAGACTATCATTTAATTACCAAAAATTGTTAAAATGCTTAAAGTTGCCAAGTATGGAGGTAAGGATGGGAATTTTTGATGATGAATTAAGAAAACTGAAAGAAAAAATTCTTATTCTTAGCTGCCTGGTTGAGGAAGGAATAAGAAAATCTGTTAAAGCACTTATTGAAAGAAATAGTGAACTTGCAAAACAGGTTATTTCAAGAGATAATTTAATTAACGGACTTGAGGTTGACATAAACGAAGACTGTATCAGATTGATCGCACTTAGACAGCCCATGGCTAAAGATTTAAGATTTATAACAACTGCAATGAAAATAAGCACAGATCTTGAAAGAATGGGAGACTTTGCTGTGAATATAGCAGAAAGAGCAATTGAGCTAAATCAAGAGCCATTTCTTAAGCCTTTTGTTAATATACCCAAGATGGCTGAAATTACTGAAAGTATGGTTGAAGATGCTATAAATGCTTTTGTCAAAGAAGATGTTAATTTATGCTATGAAGTGATTAAAAGAGATGATCATGTAGATGAGCTTTTACAGAACAATCATAATGAACTGTTTGGACTCATGATAAAAAATCCTGATATCATTCCTCTCGCACTAAAAAGAATGTTCATTGCAAAGTATCTTGAAAGAATTGCAGACCATGCAACAAATATTGCAGAAATGACTATATACATGGTTGAAGGTAAGATGGTCAGACATACATTTGTTACTGAAGAAATAAAAAAAATATGTCTTGAAGATTTTACATCAGGGCAGGGTTAAAACAACATCATACGTTCCTATGCTTACCTTTTCAGCAATCCCTTCTTTCCATAGAAGCTCGGTTATTCTGAGTTTTTCATCTTTTGGAACAACTATAATTAATTTATTTCCGTGAGATATCAAATCTTTCCATTTCTCTATTCTTTCCTGAAAAACCTCTTTTTCGGTAATTATGTCAATATAGCCTATAACCATTCCATAACTTAAAATTTTTAAATCTGGAGGAGGTTTCTGCTCAGGCTCTAAATCCTGCTGAAGTCTGCCAAGTTTTTGTTTGAGATGGTAGATTAAAAGCTCTTTTAGATGTTTTTCAACGCTCACTTTTTCTTCCTTAAGTCTGATATATTTATTATTTTGTCTTTTCTGGATAAATTTTCTGTAACTTTCTCTGTCTTGCCAAATTTTAGCACAGGAGTTAAAAGCTGAACCCTCAGGTCAGGAGAAAATATCCCAGCAATTGCATTTACTGGAATGTAACACTTTTCCGGAATACTACCAAATACAAGAGTTGCCTTCAACACATCTTCATCCCATTGAAAATTCATCCTTTTATTGAATACAAGGACAAGTCCCCTTTCTTTTTCCTCCGGAAGGAATCCTCTTTTTCCTATTATCACATTTTCCTGATAATCAACAATTATAAAGACTCTTCCAGCAAGTTCAAGTAATTCAAAAAAGGTTCGCTTTTTTATTTCATTAAGCCTTACAATAAGCTTTTCTGATATCTCAATCATCTTTTAATCCTGTAAATAAATAATAAACAACCACTCAATATCATAATTGTACACAAAATCTGTCCCATTGTAAAAATCCTGAAAATGTAACCAATCTGAGGGTCTGGTTCACGGAAAAACTCAATAAAAAAGCGAAAAATTCCATAAAAAATTAAAAATAAAGATGAGACAATCCCTGAACGGCTGAATTTATCCTTCAAAATCCATAAAATAACAAATAAAAGAGCTCCTTCAAGAGCTGCCTCATAAAGCTGGCTTGGATGTCTTGGAAGGGGTCCTCCTTCAGGAAAAATCATAGCCCATGGAACATCAGTTACTCTTCCATAAAGCTCTCCATTTATGAAGTTTCCGATTCTTCCAAGTCCAAGACCAATTGGTGCTGTTATGACAAGCATATCTGTAATAGTAAAGAAGTCAAACTTTTTAGCTTTTGTAAAAAGCCAGGCTGCAACTATTACTCCAATAAGACCACCGTGGAAGGACATGCCTCCATGCCATATTGCTAAAACTTCAAGTGGATGTTTTGTAAAATATGGGAGATTATAAAATACTACATACCCAATACGAGCACCTAAAAGAAGCCCAAATATCAGGTAAAAATAAAGATTTTCAAGAAAATCTCTTTCAACCCTCAATCCTCTTCGTTTGATTTCTCTTTTTACAATAAGATAAGAGCATATAAACCCGATAAGATACATCAATCCATACCAGCGGATAGAAAGAGGACCAATTTTGACAATTTCAGGACTTATATTGGGATAAGGAAGCATAATTAAGCCCTCTGAAAACATAATTTATTTTAGCATAATGGGCACAAATCAAATACAGAAGAGTCTGGCATTAAAATTTTTTCCCTACATAAATATATACGCAACTATTGCTTAATGGAATGGTTTTTATGTTTTTAAATCCACAATCATTTAGAAGTTTTACAAATTCGTGAGGTTTATAAAATCCCTCAATTGAAGAGCCAAGATATTCATAGGCTGAACGCACAGAAAAAACAGAAGCAATGAATGGAACTAATTTTTTTAAGTATAAGAGATAGAGTTTCCTGAAAACCCCCTCTGGAAGAGAAAATTCAAGGACAACAATTTTCCCACCATTTTTTATAACTCTGTAAATCTCTTTCACTGCATATTCTGTTTCATGCATGTTTCTTATCCCAAAAGCACATGTTACAGCATCAAAAGATTTATCTTTGAAAGGCAATCTATATCCAGAAGCAACAAATGGGAAAAAGATTGCATTTTTACATTTATTTTTTATTTTTTTGCTTCCAGCTTTTAACATTTCAAAACTTATATCAACCCCTACAACTTTAACTCCTTTTTTTAAGAGTGCTATTGCAGAGTCTGCAGTACCTGTAGCGAGATCTAAAACGATTTTTGTTCTTTTATCTACTGTCACCTCTGCCATTTTTCTTCTCCATAAAATATCCTGCCCAAAGGAAAGAAGATGATTTAGAAAATCATATCTACGAACGATTCTATCAAACATTGATTTTATAGTATCTGTTTCTTTCATATCCCAAATTATAGCATAATAAACTATGTATATAAGCCAGTTTGATCCATGGAAAAGTGAACTATGTACATGTCCGCCAAAGTATTCATTGAATCCATATACTGGATGTGTTCATGGTTGTCTTTACTGTTATGCATCTTCATACATAAAGGATTTTTTCCATTTAAGAGAAAAAAAGAACCTCATTGAAAAACTGAAAAGAGAAATAAAAAAAATCCCTGAAAACTCTCTGGTTTCATTATGTAATACTTCAGATCCTTATCCACCAGTAGAAAAAAACAGAAAACTTACAAGAAAATGTCTTGAAATTTTTAAAGAGCATCATATGAGAGTTATTATCATAACAAAAAGTGATATAGTTTTAAGAGACATTGATTTACTTAAAGAGATGTCCTCATGTGTAACATTTACTATAACAACTTTAAAATATGACAAAATACTTGAGCCCAATGCTCCTTCATCAGTTGAAAGACTTAAGGCAGTTGAGAGGTTGAGCAAGGAAAAAATACCTGTTGGCATAAGGCTTGATCCCATTATCCCCCTACTAAATGAAGAGGAAACTGAAGCAATCTTGAAAGAAGCAAAAAATTGTGGTGCAGAACATGTGACAGCAAGCACATTTAAACCAAGATGGGATAGCTGGAAAAGGATATCTCAGGCTTTTCCAGCTATGGCTGAAAAAATAAAAAACCTTTATTTTAAAGAAGGAACGAAAATATCAAACTCCTGGTATCTACCGGAGTCTTTAAGAAAGGATTTGATGATTAAAGTAAGACAAATTTGTGATTCTCTTTTTTTAACATTTTCTTCATGTAGAGAGGGTTTTCCTGAACTTAATAGTTCTCCAAGCTGTGATGGAAGTCATTTAGCTTCTGAGAGAAGTTTTTCTGAAGCACAGGCATCCACTCTTTTTTAAAATCCTGAAATCTTTCTTCAGCAATAGCCTGTCTCATTTTTTCAAAAAATCTGCAGTAAAAATAAAGATTATGAATTGTGTTAAGCCTCATAGAAAGAATTTCTCTGCACATGTAAAGATGTCTTAAAAAGGCACGGCTATAGTTTCTGCATGTATAACAGTCACATTCCGGGTCAAGAGGTGAGGAATCCTCTTTGAATTCGCTTCTTTTTATGCTTATGCGTCCCTGAGATGTAAAAAGTGTTCCGTTTCTTGCATTTCTTGTTGGTATAACACAGTCAAACATATCAATTCCATTCTCAACGGCATGAATAATGTCAATAAGCTCTCCAACACCCATAAGATAACGGGGCTTGTTTTCAGGCATTAATGGTGCAACTTCTTTAACAACTTTATACATATCTTCCTTTGGTTCTCCCACAGACAATCCACCAATAGCATATCCTTCAAAACCTATTTTAATAAGTTCCTCTAAAGCTTTCTCTCTAAGGTCAGAAAAAATAGCACCTTGAATTATTCCAAATAAAGCCTGATTAGTTTTATGCAACTCAAAATGCTCTTTACATCTTTTTGCCCACTGTGTTGTAAGTGTTAAAGATTTTTCAACATATTGTCTTTCTGCAGGATAACAAATACATTCATCAAGAACCATCATTATGTCTGACCCTAAGGCAATCTGAATTTCTATTGCTTTTTCAGGAGTTATAAAATGAAAAGAGCCGTCAAGATGGGAACGAAATTCAACTCCTTCAATGCTAATTTTTCTTAAAGATGCAAGACTGTAAATCTGAAAGCCGCCACTATCTGTAAGAATTGGAGCATACCAGTTCATGAATTTATGAATTCCGCCAAGTTTTTTTATTGTCTCGTGCCCGGGCCTTAAATAAAGATGATATGTGTTTGATAGAATTATTTCATATCCCATTTCTTTTACTTCTTCTGGTATCATTGCTTTAACTGTTCCATTTGTTCCAACAGGCATAAAAGCTGGTGTATGAACAACACCTCTTTGAGTTTCAATTATTGCTGTGCGAGCTAATCCATCTTTCCTGAGAATTTTGAATTTCATTTAAATATTTTAACAGGTTATTGTCCGACAAATTTAAAATAAAGGACTCCAAGTAGAGGAAGAGTTAATGAGATACTGTATGGTTTCCCATGAAAAGGATACTCCTCAGAGTAGACTCCACCGAAGTTACCATGTCCGCTTCCTCCATATATCTCAGAATCACTGTTTAGAACTTCTTTCCAGAAACCTCCATAGGGGACTCCAATCCTGTAATTATATCTCGGGACAGGAGTAAAGTTACACACTATGAGAAAAATATCTTTTGGATTTTTGCCCTTTCTTAAAAAGCTTATTATGCTCTGCTCAACATCGCCAAAATCAATCCATTCAAAACCAGAGGGTTCAAAATCAAGTTCATAAAGAGCTGGTTCTGTTTTATAAATCTTGTTTAAATCCTTAAGCCATTTATGTATTCCCTGATGTTCTGGATACTGAAGAAGATGCCAGTCAAGGCTTTTTTCATGATACCACTCATCCCACTGTCCAAACTCTCCTCCCATGAATATAAGTTTTTTCCCGGGATGTGCATACATGTATCCAAAAAGAAGCCTAAGATTTGCAAACTTCTGCCAGTTGTCTCCGGGCATTTTCCAAAGTAAAGAGCCTTTTCCGTAAACAACTTCATCATGACTAAGTGGAAGAACAAAATTTTCTGAAAATGCATACCATATACTGAATGTTAACTCATTGTGATGATACTTTCTATAAATTGGGTCTTTTGAAAAATATCTCAATGTATCATGCATCCATCCCATATTCCACTTCATACCAAATCCAAGACCTCCAAGATATACTGGACGTGATACTACTGGCCATGCTGTTGATTCCTCAGCTATTGTCTGTGTATCAGGAAATTTCTCATAAACAGCCTGATTTAGCTTTCTTATAAACTCTATTGCTTCAAGATTCTCCTTACCACCGTATTTGTTTGGAATCCATTCACCTGGCTGTCTTCCATAATCAAGATAAAGCATTGATGCCACTGCATCAACCCTTAAAGCATCAATATGATATTTATCAAGCCAGAACAGAGCTGAACTTATTAGAAAGTTTCTTACTTCATTTCTACCATAGTTAAATATATAGCTATGCCAGTGAGGATGATAACCTTTCTTAGGATCCTGATGCTCATAAAGATATGTTCCATCAAAAAAACTAAGTCCATGTCCATCATCAGGAAAATGAGATGGAACCCAATCAACAATAACACCAATTCCATTCTGATGGAGTACATCTATGAGATACATAAAATCCTGAGGAGTTCCATATCTGCTTGTCGGTGCAAAATAACCAATAACCTGATATCCCCATGACCCATAAAAAGGATGTTCCATTGGAGGTAAAAATTCAACATGAGTAAATCCCATATCTTTAACATATTTTGGAAGCCACTCTGCAAGCTCTCTGTATGTCAAAAATCTATTGCCTTCCTCAGGAACTCTTCTCCAGGAGCCTAAATGAACTTCATAAATTGATATGGGTGATTTTAAACTATTAAATTTATGCCTGTTTTTAATCCAATCTGCATCATTCCATTCATAATCCAGATCCCAAACAACTGATGCTGTCTTGGGAGGAGTCTCCCAGAAAAATGCATAGGGGTCTCCTTTTTCAAGGTGATACCCATGCTTGGAAACAATGTAGTATTTATACTTTGTTCCTTTATAAACTTCTGGAATAAATCCTTCCCATATTCCTGAACCATCCCATCTTACTGAAAGTGGATGTGAGTGTTTGTTCCAGCCATTGAAATCTCCAGTAACGAAAACTTTTTCAGCATTTGGTGCCCATACTGCAAAATAAGTGCCTTTTTTACCATTTCCCTCTATGATATGCGAGCCCAATTTTTCATAAGCATTGAAATGATTTCCCTCTTTGAATAAGTAGATATCAAAATCAGTAAAAAGTGATACATCGTATTTAACGTTATTCACATCTTCTCCCGAATTTATTTATTCTGAAACTCTCTGGCAAGCTGCCTGTAAGCATTTGTTCCTGGTGCATTTGGAGCATAAAATATTGCTGGCATTCCATTAATTGACGCCTCTGCCAGAGCAACATTTCTCGGGATAACAGTTTCAAAGGTTTTTGAACGAAAAACTCTTTTAATATCCTCTGCGATTGCTCTGCTCAATGTAAGATGCATGTTAAACATTGTAAGAAGAATCCCTTCAAGCTCAAGAGTCTCATTAAAATTTCCTTTTATTCTCCATAAAAGCTTTATGAATACTTTCAGAGCTTCCAGTGCGAATTGCTCACATTGAACAGGAATTATTACAGAGTCTGAAGCCACAAGAGCACACAGTGTGAGGAAAGAAAATGAAGGAGGGCAATCAATAAATATGTAATCAAATTTTTCTCTGCTTTTATCAAGAAGAAATTTAAGTTTTTTTTCTCTTTCTTCAGTCTCAAATATCTCAACTTCAGCCATGAATAAATCCATTCTTGCAGGTATCACATAAAGATTATCAACGCTCTGAACAGAAACCTCCTCAATGGTTGCTTTCCCAGTATAAAATTCATATAATCCTTTTATTTTTTCTCCATTTCGTCTGATACCGAGACCAAAAGTAAGACTTGCCTGAGGGTCTGAATCTATTACCAGGATTTTTTTACCTTCTACTGATAGACTTGCAGAAAGATTTATTGCTGTTGTTGTTTTCCCAACTCCGCCTTTCTGGCTTGCTATTGCTACAATTTTACCCATTGATTCCTCAACTACTGCCAAATATTTTTAACTCTTCAAGAAGCCTCTGCCTCGCCTCCTCAAAAGATGTTCTGATTCTATAACCAGCAGCATTTTTATGTCCTCCGCCACCAAACTGTCTTGCAACTGCACTCACATCAAAGTCTCCCTTTGAACGAAGACTAACTTTAAAAAATCCATTCTCAATCTCTCTGAAAAGTACTGAAATATTCACATTTTTTAAAATCCTTAAAAATTCCACAAATCTTTCTGTATCATGCTCTGTTGTGCCTGTTTCTTCAAAATCACATTTTCTTACACAGGCTATTACAACTGGAGGGATTATTTCAATACTGTTTAACATTTTTATAAACAATCTGAATCTATCAGTACCCCAGGATTCAAAACTCTGCTGATAAATATAAGAAGGATTTGCTCCTGAACTGACAAGTTCTGCAGCAATAAATAAAACCTCATCATTTGTATTGTCAAACTGGAAATTACCGGTATCCACAATTATTGCAGTATAAAGGTTTGTTGCCACTTCAGGAGTTATTTCACCACCCATACCTTTTATAAGATAATAAATCATCATGCCTGTTGCCGCCTTGTCAGGCTCAATCCATTTTATATGGCCGAAATCTCCACTTTTATCTTCAATATGGTGATCAATAACAACTTTTCTACCACTAAATTTTTTAATCTTTTCTACAATTTCTTTATCATAACTGACCCTTGATGGGTTATTGCAGTCAACCAGAACTAAGACATCAAAACCTTCCACTGACAGGGAATTGATATTTTTAATATGCTCGGCACCTGGAAGAAATCTGTATTGAGCTGGTATGGGAATTTCAGCATAAACATCCACTTTTTTGTTGAATTGCTCAAGGAAAAATTTTAAAGCAAGCGATGAACCAAAAGCATCGCCATCAGGAGTTAAATGGGATAGAATTAAAAATTTTTCTTTTTCTATAAAGGTATCAATTAAATCCTTCGGGGAACTCAAGTCTCCTCCGAAGTCTTTTTTATCTCTTTTAAAAGCTGATCCACTCTGAATCCGCGCTCTATTGATTCATCAAATACAAACTCAAATGTGGGTATAATTTTTATTCTGAGTCTTTTTGCAATCTCTCCTCTTACATATCCCTTTGCTTCATTTAAAATCTGCAGTGTTCTGTCTCTATCCTCTGCTTTAAGAACAGAAACGAAAACCTTGGCAACCCTTAAATCATCTGAAAGATATACATCAGTTACAGTTATAAAACCCACTCTGGGGTCTTTTATTTTGTGCAAAATTATATCGGCAACTTCTTCTCTCAGAAGCACACTGAGCCTCTGAGATCTTTTATATGGATGCATTTTACAACCCTTTTACAGGAATCTTTTCAAGAATGTAGTTTTCAATTATGTCGCCTTCTTTTATATCATTGAAATTTTCTATGGTTAATCCACACTCATATCCTGCCTGAACTTCTCTCACATCTTCTTTAAATCTCTTTAAAGAACCAAGTTTCCCCTCATAAATCACAACATTGTCTCTTATTATCCTCACTCCATCAGAAGCTCTTGAAATTGTGCCATTTAAAACATAACAGCCTGCAACTGTTCCAACCTTTGAAATTTTAAATACCGCTCTTACTTCTGCCCTGCCAGTTACCTTTTCTCTAACCTGAGGCTCAAGCATACCTGTAAGAGCCTTTTTAACATCATCTATTACATCATAAATTATGCTGTAAAGCCTTATGTCCACACCGAGTTGCTCAGCAAGCTCCTGTGCCTTTGTCTCAGGACGAACATTAAATCCTATAATAATTGCCTGAGCTGTGACGGCAAGATTTACATCAGACTCTGTTATACCCCCGACTGCTGTATGGATAACTTTAACCTTAATCTCTGGATGTGATATATCTTCCACAGCTTTCTTTAAGGCTTCAACCGAACCCTGAACATCTCCCTTTATTATCAAATTGAGTTCTTTAACCTTCCCCTCTTTAATTCTTTCATATATCTCCTGAAAGGTAAGCTTTTGAACTTTCTGCATTTCAGCAAGTCTCTTTTTCTGAGCTCTTGTATGGGCTATCTGACGTGCTATTTTTTCATCCTCAACAACATAAAAGACATCTCCTGCCTGAGGCACATTTTCAAAACCAACAACCTCAACAGGAGTGGATGGCAATGCTTCATTGATTCTTTTACCTGTATCATCAATGAGAGCTCTGACTTTTCCATATGTTACCCCTGCAACAAAAGCGTCTCCAACCTTCAGTGTTCCATTCTGGATAATAACAGTTGCTACGGGTCCGCGTCCTTTATCCAGACGGGACTCAATTATTGTACCTCTTGCTGACCTTGCAGGATTTGCTTTTAATTCCATTATTTCAGCTTGAAGAAGTATCATCTCAAGAAGATTCTCTATTCCAATTCCTTTTTTGGCTGAGATATCAACAAATATGTTCTGTCCTCCCCATTCCTCAGGAATAATTCCGTATTCACTAAGCTGAGTTCTCACTCTCTGAGGGTTTGCCTCTGGTTTGTCTATTTTGTTTACAGCAACAACTATCGGAACGCCTGCTGCCTTTGCGTGATTTATTGCTTCAACAGTCTGGGGCATCACTCCATCATCAGCTGCAACAACAAGCACAACAATATCCGTTACTTTTGCTCCTCTTGCTCTGAGGGCTGTGAATGCTTCATGACCGGGTGTATCAAGAAATGTTATGTCTTTACCCTGCAATGTAACTTTATATGCACCTATGTGCTGTGTGATCCCTCCTGTCTCCTGTTCTGTTATCTTGGTTTTTCTTATCGCATCAAGAAGAGAAGTTTTCCCATGATCAACATGTCCCATCACAGTTACAATCGGAGGTCTTGGTTTAAGTGTCTCAGGAGCATCCTCCTCTTCCTCTATTACGTCAATTTCCTGCACCTGGGCAAGTTCAACTTTAACTCCAAGTTCGCCTGCTATAAGCTGGGCTACTTCAAGATCAACAGGCTGATTTATTGTCGGCATATAACCCAATTCCATAAATTTTTTTATAACATCAGAAACCTTCTGACCTATAAGCTCAGCAAATTCCTTGACTGTTGTGCCTTCTTCAAGTTTAATTGACTTCTTTCTTGGAGCGGTTGGTAGAACAGAAACAGATTCCTCTTTTTTAAATTTGTCCTTCAGCTTTTTTTGCTCTTTTATATCAAGCCATTTCCTTGGCTCTGCTTTTTTAGGAAGAGGTTTTGCAGAGACAGGCTTTGGTTTTATTTTTTCAATTCTTTCAAAAGATATCTCTCTTCTGAATCTGCCCGGCAGTTGAATTTCTTCCTCATCTTTTATCTCTTCTTCTATAACTTCTTTAACCTTCTCTTCCTTTTTCTCTTCTATAGCTTCTGCCTTCAAATCCTTTTCTTCCTCTGGCTTAACAGACTCTGGTTTAAATTTCTGTCTTATTTTTTCAGCTTCTTCAGGCTCTATTCTGATATTTGTGGTGCGTTTTTTAAACTGAACCTTTCTCAGTTCTTCAACTAACTTTACGATTTCAGATGGTTTTACTCCAAGTTCTCGGGCAAGTTCTATGCTTGTAATTGATTTATCTGCCATTTATTTTCACTCCTTCTTGCTTGTAAATCAATAAAATGTTATCATAAATAAATATATATATGCAAATTGAAGGAGGCTAAAATGGCAAGTTGTTATGTATGCGGTAAAAAGAAAGTGATTGGCAATAATGTAAGCCATGCTAATAATAAAACAAAAAGATATTTTCTGCCAAACCTTCAGAAAATGAAAATTATTACTGAAAAAGGACCAAAAAAAGTACATGTCTGTACAAGATGTCTTCGTTCAGGTCTTGTTAAAAAGGCAGTTTAAATAAAATGCTAAAAATAGGAAATATTTTACCTTCTCTGTTCTGTAATCTCGGAATCGAGGATGCGGTTAGACTCAAGTTTTTAAGGGAAAAATGGAACAGCATCTTCTCACATCCTGTAACAGAGCATACTTTCCCCAGAGACCTTAAAAATAAAACTCTGATTGTGACAGTTAATTCTCATGCATGGCTTAACGAATTGAACCTTTTAAAGGAAGATTTTGTTAAAAAACTTCATTCCTATGGAATAGAAAATGTGGAATTCCGTTTTGGAAGAATATACAGAAACATGGCTCAAACAGATAAAAAACATAATGTGAGTTTATCAAAAGAGCAGAAAGAATGGATGAACCAGACTTTGAAAAAAATCAAAGATGATGAGATGAAATCAATAACTGAAAGTATGATAAAAAAATATCTTGTTTTTATTAATCAAATTGAAAATAAATAAAACTTAAGGAGTTAACAATGGCAGATTTTGATTTTGTTTACAAAAAATATTCAGATGAAGAAAGTGAAATTTATGATGCAGCAATGAAAGAAATCATGCAGAATATTAAAAATGGAATGCCATTTAGAGAAGCTGTTGATAGTGTAATTGTGGAAGATGAGATACTGAAAGGTTTAATTGAAGATGATGCGCTGAAAATACTTATTGCTGAACTATGTTATGTATCAAAAATTCCTTTTGAGGAACTTGCAGATATGTTAAAAGTCCCCTTAAACACAATAAGAAAGGCAAACTTTGAAATGCTTGAGGATGTTCAGACAACACTTAACCAGACATTCAAACAAAAAAGGAGCGGGAATGCTTAAAAGAGTAAGATTATACGCTTTAAGTACATGCCCTGTTTGTAAGAAGGTTAAAGAATTCCTCAGAAATAATTTCATTGATGCTGAGATAATTGAAGTTGATACCCTTGACAGTGGTGAGCAATGGGTTGCAGTAAAAGAACTTAAAAAAATTAATCCTCAGGAAACATTTCCTACACTTATAGTTGAAAAAGCTGTGGTGGGCTTTGATGAGGAAGCACTTAGAAAAATTCTTGAGATAAATACCTGAAATGACTCCGGAAAAACTTTATGAAATTTTACAGAAATACGCACAGGCAAAAGGGATACAATTAAACAGGGATAAAAATTTAGTTTTTGAACTCATAAAGGGGCTACTTATAAATGAAGCAAGATACGGATACAGGTCATGCCCGTGCAGATTGGCATCAGGAAATAGGGAAAAAGATTCTGATATTATATGTCCATGTGTTTACAGTTCTGATGATATAAAAGAATTCGGTAGATGTTACTGTGGACTCTATGTTTCAAACGAATACAATGAAGGAAAAATATTAGAAACAATAGTTCCAGAAAGAAGAAAAAAATGAGCGGAGGTGACTTTAATGCTCTTTGATCAACTTATTACACTTAAGGAATTAAAGGAAGACCCGTATTTCAGGGAACACATGTTATGGGATGCACTGCCTCAGGAGATAATGGCACCAAAATGTATTAAGGAGGGAGACAAAATAGTTTACAGAAAACCTATTAAAGGTTATATTCCCTATATTGATGTAACTGGCAAAAAACCATGTCTCTTTATAATGAGACATACTGCTGGTGAGTTTGCTGAAACAATAGCAAAGATAGATGAAATTCCTGAAGAAATGCTTCTTGATGCTGTAAATGAAAACAGGGATAAAATATCCTTTGGAATGTGCCCCATAAATGAAAAGGTGAAACAGTGGTTAAAAAAGGAACTCGGAGCTCTGGATTGAAGTTTAAATTTTCAGAATCTCCTGAAAACTCTTTATAGTGATAAATTTTTCTGAAATTTTGGGAAGTGAATGGGAGCTTGAAATAGCCCTTAAAACAGGAATTTTTATTCCTGAAGCTCTGGCTATGTGAAGAACCTCTTCCGTATCATCAACAAAAATTGTATGTTCAGGATCAAAAAATATGATTTCTTTAAGGACTTCCCAGAATTCAGGTCTTTCCTTTGGATAGCCAATATCAAATGATGTGAAAGTGCCATGGAAATATTTATCAAAGCCTGTTACATTCATTTTAAACTGGACTACCCTGTTATGAGCATTTGTAACAAGGTAAACACTCTTACCATTGGAGTTTACAATTTTTAAAAAATCCTCTGCATCAGGGTGAGGATTTATAAGGTGTGCTACTTCCTGTTTAAGTTTAAATATATCCAGCCCTGTTTTTCCCGCCCAGAAATCAATATCTGTCCAGTTAAGGGTGCCTTCTTCTGCCTTATACATAGAAAAAAGAATTTTCTGAGCCTGTTCAAAACTTATATTTTCTTTTTCAGCATATTTTTGAGGAACATATACTTCCCAGAAATAATCATCATAATACTTATCCAGTATTGTTCCATCCATGTCTAAAAGAACTGTTTTTATTTTTTCAAAAGACAACATTTTCTTCATTTTCCCAAGTCTTGCCTTTATTATATAAGTCATTATACCATATATTGACATGATTTTTTTAAAAGGGGGAAATAACTATGAAAGCTGGCTTCTTTATTACAGGAACAGATACAGGGGTGGGAAAGACCATTGTTACAGCAGCAATTCTCAGAAGTTTTATAAAAAAGGGATTAAGGGTTGGTGCTATGAAGGTTATTGAAACAGGCTGTCTTAATAAAGATGGAATACTTCTTCCAGGGGATGGCATGTTTTTAAGAGACATGGCTGAAATGAATGACTCCGTTGATTTGATAACTCCTATTAAATTTGAAAATCCTTTAAGTCCACTTGTTGCTTCAAGAATTGAAGATACAGAAGTGGAGCTTCACAGAGTTTTTAAATCTTTTGAAACTCTCAAGAAAAAATATGACTATCTCTTTGTTGAAGGTATAGGTGGTTTAATGGTTCCACTGATTAAAAAAGAAAAAGGGAAGAGCTTCTACTTTGTTAGAGATTTAATAAAGGATATAGGGCTGCCCGCAATAGTTGTAACAAGACCAACACTTGGCACAATCAATCATACAGTGCTTACAGTTGAGGCATTAAAGAATAAAAAAATTCCTGTAAAAGGCTATATTATTAACTTCTCTGAGCCAGTAAAAAATGATATAGCTGAAAAAACAAATTTTGAAATTTTGAAAGAGATTGTTGATGCTCCATGTCTTGGAATTCTGCCTTATCTGACAGAACTGAACAAAGACAGAATAGGAGAAACAGCACTTCAAAGTCTTGAAATAGAAGAACTGATTCAGGGAGTATAAACTTTTAAGGGATTGTTGTTTTCATCAACAATCAAAATCTTTGGAGTATGCGATTCAGTATCATTTTCTGGAATAAATCCATAAGAAAAAATAACAATTCTGTCTCCTACCGAGCCCTTTTTTGCTGCAGGCCCATTAAGCCCCACAATTCTTGAACCTGCTGGAGCCGGGATAACATAGGTATCAAATCTCTCATCATTATTCATATTGCTTATCCAGACTCTTTCATATGGCAAAATCCCTGCAAGCTCAAGTAGTTCAGAATCAATACTTATGGAGCCTTCATAAAATAAATTTGTTTCTGTTATCTTTGCTAAATGTATTTTTGCTCTTAAAAAACTTCTAAGCATACCTTATTCTATAATTTTTGGAACTCTAAAAAATTTATCCGTAGCATCAGGAGCATTCTTTAATGCCTCATCTCTTGAAAGCCATGGTTTTATCCTGTCTTCTCTAAAAACATTGCTTAAATTAATAACATGAGATGTTGGTTCTATCTCTGTAGTGTCTATCTCATTGAGTTTTTCAACATAATCAAGGATTTTGCTTAACTGCTCCTGATAAAGCTCTATTTCATCCTCATTAAGCTCTATTCTTGCAAGCATTGCAATATGCTTTACCTGTTCTTTTGAGATTTTCATACTATATCCTTTCTAAGTTTACAATTTTTGGTGCTAATTTTTTAACTCCTATACCCGGAAAGTTCACAACAACTTTTAAATCATCACCTTCTCCATAAAAGTCTCTCACAACACCGATACCCCATGTTGGATGTTTAACCTTACAGCCCACTACAAAAGGAGGCTTAAATGAAGAGTCTTCAGATTCTTTTTCAGGGATAAAAGTGGAATAATCCTTCCTTATACAGGTACAGTACTCAGTAGGTATATCCTTCAAAAAATGTGAAGGTTCCTGCTTCTGAATCTTTGAATAAAGCTTTCTCTGAGCTGCTGCAGTAAGAAATAAAAGATTTTTAGCTCTTGTCATCCCCACATAAAAAAGCCTTCTTTCTTCCTCAACCTCCTGAGGATTTTCCATTGCCTTAAAATATGGTAAAATTCCTTCCTCACAACCTGCTATAAATATCACTGGAAACTCAAGCCCTTTTGTTGCATGCAGTGTCATTAGACAAACTCCGTTTTTCTTGCTTTCCAGCATATCCACGCTTGAAAGAAGGGCAATCCTGTCAAGAAAATCTCTTACAGATATCTTCTCTGCAAAGGATAAAAATTCAAGAACATTCTGAATTCTGTCTTCTTCTATCTCTTCAAGATAACCTGTAGAATTCAGTATAGATTTCATCATGGATGCGGCATCCTTGTAGCTCTTTGCTGAAAGCTCATCTATTAATGTTACAAATGAAAGAAGCTTCTCTTTCACACTGGATTGCACATCTTCATCCTTTATCATTCTTTTTATAGCTTCATACGCTGAAATTAAATGTTTTTTTGCTTCCTGTTCAATTTTTGATATGATTGATGCTCCAATACTTCTTGGAGGAGTGTTTATTATTCTCATGAGACTTATATTGTCTTCTTTGTTGAGTATAAAACGCATATAGGCAAGAACATCCTTTATTTCTTTTCTGTGATAAAAACTCACTCCACTTACTACCCGATAAGGAATCCCTTCAAGCCTGAGAGCTTCTTCAAGTGCCCTTGCCTGAAGGGTTAATCTGTAAAGAATTGCAAAATCCTTATATTCATAATCACCCTTCAGATACAAATCCTTTATATTTTTTGCTATGTATCTGGCTTCCTCCTCTTCATTACTTAACTGACAGTAAAAGATTTTTTCTCCCCAGTCCCTTTCTGTCCAGAGATTTTTGGGTTTTCTCAATATATTTTTTGAAATCATTGCAGAAGAAGCAAGAATAATATTTTTTGTTGAACGATAGTTCTGTTCAAGTTTTATAATCTTTGTTCCAGGAAAATCTCTTTCAAACTCAAATATATTATGAAGATTAGCACCCCTGAATTTATAAATGCTCTGATCATCATCACCAACAGCACATATATTTTTATGATATTTACACAGTAACTGCAAAAGTTCATACTGAGATTTATTGGTATCCTGAAATTCATCAACAAGAATGTATCTGAACTGTTCGGAATACCGCATCAAAAGTTCTTCATTTTCACTGAATAGTCTTATCACATAAAGAATTAAATCATCAAAATCAAGAGCATTATATTTTACAAGCTCATTCTGATATTTCATATAAATTCTTCCGAGCCTCTCTTCAAAATCATAATCATCGGTATTTGAAACATACTGCTCTGGTGTTATTAAATTTGATTTTAAATTGCTTATTTTAGTAACAACACATTTACATAATGCCTCATGCATGTTTAAATCCTTCAGAATTCTCCTTACAAGACAAGCCTGATCATCCTCATCATAGATTATAAAATCCTTCCTGTAACCGAGAGTTTCAATATGATTTCTTAAAATTCTGGCGCACAGAGAGTGAAATGTTCCAATCCATGTGTTTTTCCAGTTTCCATTGCACATCTTATAAATTCTTTCCTTCATTTCATCTGCTGCCTTACTGGTAAATGTAACAGTGAATATTGAGAATGGATGTAATCCCATTGCTTTAGTAAGATACGCATACTTGTAAGTAATAACTCTTGTTTTCCCGCTTCCTGCACCTGCAAGTACAAGAAGCGGTCCCTGACAATACACTACTGCTTCTTGCTGTGCCGGATTTAAATCCGACAGGGGAAAATCTTTCATGGCTGTACCCCTCTTATTTTATTTTCGTTCAACATTGTTCAAAATAGTTCAACATTGTTCAAAAATTATTCAACAGTAACACTCTTTGCAAGGTTTCTTGGCTGATCAACATCACATCCCCTTAAAACTGCAATATAATAAGCAAGAAGCTGAAGTGGTACAGTAAAAAGAACAGTATTAAGATATCTATTCAGTCCTTCAATATAAATAAGCCTATCAGAAAGACGATATAAAACTTCCGAATTGCTGTCTGTAAATATTATTACAAAACCATCTCTTGCCTTTATTTCCTGAATATTTGATACCGTTTTTTCAAAAAGACCATCTTTTGAAACAATAAACACAACAGGGAATCCTTCCTCAACAAGTGCAATAGGACCGTGCTTCATCTCTCCCGCAGGATATCCTTCAGCATGTATATAGGATATTTCTTTTAATTTAAGAGCTCCTTCAAGTGCAATTGGATAATTAATACTTCTTCCAAGATAAAGAAAATTAGTCTTTCTGTATAGCTGTTTTGCAATTGATTGTATCTGAGAGTCAAGCTTTAAACTTTCCTCAACTTTTCTTGGTAAAGCCTTTAAATCATTAATAAGTTTACAGGATGTTTCTCTATCAATAGCACCCTTTGTTAGTGCAACTGCTATACTGAAAAGATAAAAGGCAACTATCTGTGATGTAAAAGCCTTTGTGGAAGCAACTCCTATTTCAGGACCTGAATGCGTGTAAAAAACTGAATTGGCTTCTCTTGACGCTGTGCTACCAACAACATTGCAGATGCTTAAAGTCTTTATACCTTTGCTCTTTGCAAATTTTAAAGCTGCCAGAGTATCTGCTGTTTCACCAGACTGGGTAACTGCAATAAATAATGAATCCTCCTCAAATGGAACTTTTCTGTATCTGAACTCAGAAGCAATATCAGCTTCCGCAGGAATACCACATAGTTCCTCAATCATGTATTTACCGACAAGGCATGCATTATATGATGTTCCGCATGCAACAAGATATAGTTTTTTGATTCTACTTAACTCCTCAGGAGTCAGACCAAATTCTTCGTATACAGGGGAGCTACCATCAGGTAAAATCCTTCCTCTTATTGTATCTGCAATGGCTCTTGGCTGTTCATATATTTCCTTGAGCATGAAATGCCTGAAACCACCCTTTTCAACCATTGATGCTGTCCATGTTATTGTAGTTGATTGTTTTTTCTTTTCTGTGCCGTGAAAATCAAAAATTTTATAAGAATCTGACTGAAGAACAATTACCTCTCCATCTTCAAGGAATATTACTTCTTTACAGTAATTTAAAAATGCGGGAACATCAGAAGCTATAAATTTCTCAGCACTGGATACTCCTGCTACAAGCGGACTCTCCATTCTTATCCCAATAAGCCTGTCCGGCTCATTTTCATCAATTAAAACTATCGCATAAGAGCCCTTCAGTCTCTGACATGCTTTTCTTACAGCCTCTTCAATGGGATAATCCTTCCTGTATTTCTCAATAAGATGAGCGATTACTTCAGTATCAGTCTCTGAATTAAACTTATAGCCTGCAACTTCAAGCTCATGCCTTAACTCAGCATAGTTTTCAATTATTCCATTATGAACAAGAGCAATTGAACCTGAGCAGTGTGGATGGGCATTTTCATCTGATGGCTTTCCATGAGTTGCCCATCTTGTATGCCCTATTGCAACCCTGCTAAAAACAGATGGGTTCAGCATTGTTTCAAGCTTATTAATCTTTCCTTTACACTTAACAATCTCAATCTGATGACCATTTAAAAAAGCTATGCCTGCTGAGTCATATCCCCTGTATTCAAGTCTTTTTAAACCATCAACTGTTATATCCACAGCATTTCTATATCCTATATAACCAATTATCCCGCACATTACTGTTTCTCCCTCTTTTTCCTTGCCCAGCCTTCTATGTTTTTCTGAGGAGTTCTGCTTATGGAAAGGGCATCAGGAGGAACATCCTTTGTAATTGTAGAGCCAGCTCCGATGTATGAACCCCTGCCAATTCTGACAGGAGCTACAAGCTGTGTATCACTTCCTATAAATACATCATCTTCTATGGTTGTCTTATGCTTCTTTTTACCGTCATAATTACATGTAATTGTGCCTGCACCAATGTTTACGTTTTTACCTACTTCAGAGTCTCCAAGATAGCTTAGATGGGCTGCTTTTGTTCCATCACCGATTACTGATTTTTTAACCTCTACAAAATTGCCAATTCTACATTCCTTACCAATGACACTTCCAGGTCTTATATGTGTGAATGGACCAATTTTTGAACCAGATTTAATATGAGAACTCTCAACAACACTGCAGTCTTTAATCTCAACATTGTCTTCAATGATACTGTCACGGATTCTTACTCCTTGATAAATAAAACATCTCTGCCCTATTGAAGTGTCTCCTTCAAGAAAAACTCCGGGATAGATGACACTATCATTTCCGATTTTTACAGAAGGAGAAATCCATACTGATTCAGGATCATAAAATGTTACTCCCTTTTCCATCCACTCTTTAATAACTCTGTCCCTGATGTATTTCATAGCAAGTGAAAGTTCCTCACGAGTATTTATTCCAAGGAGTTCATCCTCATTTGCGAGGCTGAAGGCTTCTACTTTGTATCCTCTCTTTGTAGCTATCTCAACAATATCAGTGAGATAATATTCCTTTTTATTTGGATTTTCCTTTATTTCTTCAACAAGATCAAGGACTTTCCTTTTTGCCAAATAAACACCGCTGTTAGCTTCTTTGAAAATTGAAAGCTCATTATCTGAAAGATCTGTTACCTCAACAATTTTCAATACTTTTTTATTTTTATCCCTTATAATTCTTCCATAGGAGTGCTCTCTTTCAGGATAAAACGAAAGAACCGCTAAATCCAGATCATTTTCCCTGAAAACTCTAATAAAATCAAAAAGAGTGTCCTTTTTAATCAGTGGAGTATCTCCATTAAGAATGAGCACTGATTTACTGTTTAGCATAGATAGGGATGATTTTACTGCATGGGCTGTTCCTCTTGGTTCATACTGAAAAACTATTTCAACATCACGATTTTTTAAATATTCCACCACCTTGCCAACTGAAGGGTTCAAAACAACATAAACTTTCCTGGGATTTAAACTCCTTGCACAATCTATAACATAATCTATGATGGGCTTATCAAAGATTTTATGAAGAACCTTCGGTTCAGATGATTTCATTCTTGTTCCCAAACCTGCTGCAAGAATTAAAATATCCACTTCTGTCACCTGTTTTTAACTTCTATTGTTTGTGGTGCAGCTATTCCTCCAGAAAGTATAATCTTTATCCCTTCCTGAACAGGAATTTCTGTATGAATCACACCTTCCTCATCAAAAAGAACAACCTCACCGAGATAAAGGTTATTTGTAGGAATGTAAACTGCTATAAGCTTTTTTTCACTGCTGTTATTTCTTAATATGCATTCCTTTGTCTGAAATCCAAAAACAAAACTTCCTTTTCTCGGATATTCAACAATCACAAACCTTTGAAAAGAAGTTTTATCTCCAGGAGAAAACGCATCAACCAGCTGTTTTAAGGCTGAGTAAAAACTTTTAAAAACTGGAATTTTCAGAAAAAGTAACTTTTCAATCTGATCAAGAAGTTTTTTACCGAATACATTTGTTGATATGACTCCAACCAAAAAAACAATAATAAGGGCTGTTATAAATCCCAGTCCTGCAATATGTTTCCCAAAAATATACTCATATACAGGACCTAAAAAACCATCAATGATTTTAAAGAACTGAATAAGTATAAAAATGCTTATTGCTACAGGAACTGTTACTATTAAACCAGCAATGAACTTTCTTTTAAAAGTAAGTTTAATAGATGGTTCCATTAAGCTATTGCCCTGCTCATTGCTTCATCTGAAATATTAAAATTAGCATATACATTCTGAACATCTTCATGCTCTTCCAGAGCATCCATCAGTTTTAACATCTGTTCTGCAGACTCTCCATCTACAAGCACGTAGTTTTTAGGCAACATTGTTATTTCTGCCAAGGAAATAGGTATGCCCGCCTTTTCAATAAAAGCTTTTACTTCCTTTAATCTTTCAGGTAAAACAATAATTTCGTAATTGTCCTCCTCGGGATCATTTTTTACATCATCAACACCTGCATCCAGTGCAACTGAAAGCAATGTGTCTTCATCTACTGCTTTTTTGTTAACAAGAATATATCCCTTTTTTTCAAAAATCCAGGAAACACATCCTGACTCACCAAGACTTCCACCATGCCTTGAAAGAATGTGTCTGAGCTCTGAAACAGTTCTATTTTTATTGTCTGTCATTACTTCTATTAAAAGTGCAACACCACCCGGGCCATATCCTTCATAAATAACCTCTTCGTAGGAAATTCCTGAAAGTTCGCCTGTTCCCTTCATTATTGCTCTTTTTATGTTATCCATTGGCATGTTAACTTCTTTTGCCTTTTCCACTGCAGCTCTCAGTCGGGGATTTTTCTCAGGATCTCCACCACCTATTCGTGCTGCAACAGAAATTTCTCTAACAAGCTTTGTAAAAATTCTACCCTTCCTTGCATCAACCTGTGCTTTTTTATGTCTGATCTGAGCCCACTTGGAATGTCCTGCCACCAGAACCTCCTCCTTAAGAAAGGTTCACAGATATTTTAATAATAATAAGATTTTTCATGTTCTGTCAAATTTTGAATCTTTCAATGGCATTCAATGCATCAATAAATAAAGAATTTTTAATGCCACCAGCTACTAACTCATTGATAAACAGTGTTTTTTGAACCTTTAAAAACTCCGTTCTGTTTTGAATACCTGTAATTTCACAGATTTCATCAATAACTTCAGGCAATAAAGGAACCTCAAAAAGACCTTCTTCTGCATTAATAAATTTTTTAAATTGGGGAGTGTTTTTGAAACTGAAAAAAATTTTTTCCATCATGTTTCTTTGAAAAATGAGGTTTTCTCTGAGTTTATAAAAATTTTCTTTTAGCTCTGGCTCAATAAGCTGTCCATTCCATACCAAAGGTGCTTTTTCTTTAAAACCCTTACATGCTCTAAAAGCTCCCTTTCTTTTTTCAGCTATTACCAGAGCCTGAAAATCCTCAGGAAATGTTACTGAAAATGGAATAATTCTGCATTGAAGTGGCTTCAGCTCCCCATGTATTGAACAAAGAGACTCTTTAAGCATTCTGCATCTTCTCTTCAATCTGTTACCTGCAATAAAATCTCCAATTATGTAAAAACCTCCATATACTATTGCAAAATCCTGTAAATAAACTTTGTGTGATGAGCTAACTGGATGTATTTTTCTGAATCCTGCTGTAATCGGAAAAAATTTGAAAAGTCTTCCTATCTCATTTGCTGTTAGAATTGTTGCTCCTCCACAACAAACAGAAGAGCAAAAAATCTCACACTGAAATTTTATCTCAGTATACACTCTTTAAAGTCTCGTGAAGTTTCATTACCTCATCTCTCAGAATAATGGCATCCAGATTCTGAGGAAATCCGCATTGTGAAAGAAATTTCAAAATGTTTTCTCTTCCACCTTCCTGTCTATCAATAAGCACAATAACTTTTTTCACAAAAATGCTTGCTTCTTTTAATTTTGTTATTGCCTGAATAGTAGAACTTCCTGTGGTAATTACATCATCAACTACCACCACGCTATCACCTTCCTTAATATTCCCTTCAATCCACTGCATTGTCCCGTGTTGCTTAGCCTTCTTTCTTACTACAAATGCTTCAATTGGCTTACCTTTAAGATAGGATGTATAGGCTACTGCATTAGATATAGGGTCTGCTCCGAGAGTTAGTCCTCCTATCCCTTTAATATCAAGATTGACAATCATATCAAAGATTATATTACCTATTAAATACATACCTTCAGGGGACAGGGTCACTGTTTTACAGTTGAAGTAGTATTTGCTTAATCCGCCTGAGACAAGACGGAAAACAGGCTCTTCACTATACTTAAAGGCTTTTTCATAAATAAGTCTAACCAGCTTCTCACGCATCCTTTGAGGTTTAATAGGTTCTCTCCTGTTTTTCGGATTCGCATATTTCTTTCACAGTCTCTTTAACGAGTTTACCATCTTCCCATACTCTTTCACTCACTTTCCTGCATTTTGTATAAGGATCCTTGTAATAATAGTCACTTGAGGGTTCAGCTCTGTATACTCCTCTTCCATCCTCTGTTCTGTATTCAACAGTTTTTCCACTCTGATAGGCTTCATGGGAGCCTCTTGTTGAAATATCAGCAATTGTTGCACCAAAAACTGCTCCAAGTCCTGCTCCAATAACTCCACCTCTCCATGGATTTTTCTTGTCTAAAAGAGCTCCTGCAATTCCACCAACAACTGCACCAGCACCTGCTCCTTCATAATGTTGCTGTTGTAACTGTCCGCATGCAACAGTAAATAACATTAATGCTGCCAATATCAGAGCCAATCCTCTCATTTTTGCCCTCCCTCTTTTTCTTTTATTCTAACTCAAAAGCTTCATAAATTACTCTATTTCTTCCCGACTGCTTTGCTTTATAAAGAGCAATGTCTACTTTTTGAATTATTTCGTCAATTGAACAGTTTTCTTCATAATATGTTGTGAATCCTATGCTTATTGTTACTTTAATTTTATCTCCTTTGAAGGTATAAAAGTTGTGTTTTTCAACTTTTTCTCTAAAACTTTCCAAAATATCCTTTGCTGTCAGTTCATCAGTACTTGGCAGAAGAACACAAAATTCTTCTCCTCCATATCTTCCTATTAATGCTCTTTCAGGTACACTGCCATAAGCAATGTGGATTAATTCTATTAAAACTTTGTCTCCTGTTTGATGACCATAGGTATCATTTATTTTTTTAAAGAAATCTATGTCAAAAATTGCCATAGTTAAAGGTTCTTTATAAAGATTACACCACTGAAGCTCTTCATTCATTCTTTCTATAAAAAAGCCTCTTTGATAAGCTCCTGTTAAAGGGTCTTTTGTAAGGAGGTTATTAAACTCCTTTTTGAATTCTACAACTTCTTTTGTTTTATTTATTTTCATCAGAATCTCACAATTTATTAAAGGCTCTATGATGTAGTCAAAAATTTCATAATTGCAAAGTTTTTCCATAACTTTTTTATTTTTTCTTTTGAATATCAAAATCAAAGGAATTTCTCTTAAAGAGGGTGCTTGAGTGATTTTTTCTAATATTTTCCAGCAGTTTCTTCCACAAAAATCAAGAATAATTATGTCAGGCTGACTTTTATAAATCCTGTCAACAGTTTCATTATCAATGGCAGAAAAATAAAAGTTTTCTACTTCATTTTTAAGAAAATCAGCAAACTTTTTAACTTCTTCTCTATTTGAACAAATACACAAATTCATTTTATCATATCAGTAATTATTCTCCTTGGTGAATTATTGCGGGTAATAGCTCTTCCAATTACAATATAGTCTGCACCCAGAGAGAAAGCTTCCTGAGGAGTTGCAACAATTTTTTGATCATGAAACTCAGTTTTTTCAATTCTTATTCCTGGAGTTACAACTATGAAACCATTTCCACACAACTCCTTTATTTCTTTTGCTGAAGAGGCTCCTGCAACAACTCCATCCAATCCTGCCTGTTTTGCCTTTAATGCTAAATTTTTAACAAGAACCTCCTGAGAAATTGAAAAGGGGAAAATTTCATTTAATGCTTTTTGATTAAGGCTTGTTAAAACAGTAACACCTAAAATCTTAGGTGGTGGAATATTTTCTTTGTAAGAATACTCTTTTACTGCCAATAGTGCTTTTTTCATCATTTCAGTCCCGCCAGAGGTATGAATTGTGAACATATCAATTTCATATTGAAGGAGGGACTTTACAGCTTTGTAAACAGTGTTAGGAATGTCATGAAGTTTAAGGTCAAGGAATATCTTTTTATTTTTTGCTTTTATAAGACTTATTATGGAAGGTCCTTCGCTTAAAAAAAGCTCAAGTCCAATCTTGTAAAAGTTAACAAGCCCTTCAAGTTCATCAACTATTCTTAAGGCATCCTCTTTTTTTGAAAAATCAAGGGCAACTATAATACGACCCGGGTCAATCATATTTTTGGAAGGACTATGCCCTTTTGAGCCTGATACTTACCCTTTCTGTCAGCATAAGAGACTTCACATTCTTCCTCTGCTTTTAAGAATATTAACTGTGCAATTCCTTCATTTGCATAAATTTTTGCTGGCAGTGGCGTTGTATTTGATATCTCAATTGTTAAATAACCTTCCCAGCAATTACTTGACCAGCAGGCTTTACCATTTCTTCTTACATAAA
>Ga0078972_1004390_pt1 | contig 38840 bp, 35 predicted proteins | sample YelNatPaOPGAMG01_FD_67568 | JGI IMG/M metagenome (GOLD analysis project Ga0078972, IMG submission 67568) | Hot spring thermophilic microbial communities from Obsidian Pool, Yellowstone National Park, USA - OP-RAMG-01 (SPADES assembly) (version 2) | ecosystem: Environmental > Aquatic > Thermal...
AACCTGTTAAAAATTTTATCTTTCTCATCATCATGTATCCCGCAGCCTGTATCTTTCACATAAAAACCCACCTCATCAGGCCGGCGTACAAATGTCCCCAGCTCAATTATTCCCTGATCGGTATATTTTATAGCATTATCAATCAACAGGTTCAACACCCGTTTAACTCGCTGCCCGTCGGTTAAAATCTTAATCCCCGCAGTGCTTCCAAATCTTATTATAAACTGAACCGATTCCTTATTCTTTCTTTTTAATTTTTCCTGATTTTGTTTAATTAAAGATTCAAGCTCCTTGTTGATGACAAATTCAGATTTATTGATATAGAACTGATTTGTTTCTATACTCGAAGTATCCAGAACGTTTTCTATTACCTGAATAAGGTCATCCTTGCTTTCGTTGATGCAGTTTAAGGCATACTCTTTTTCTTCGGGTGAGGTCATTCCTGTGGCTATTAATTCAGAAAAACCTAGAATTGCATTAAGCGGCGTACGTATTTCATGCGACATATTCGCAAGAAATGATGATTTGAGCCTGTCAGCTTCCTCAGCCTTTTCCTTTGCGGCATTAAGCTCCATGGTTCTCTCTTTCACTTTTCTTTCAAGATTTTCTTTCTCCTCCATAAGCGCTTTTTCCGCAGCATCCCTTTCCTTTATTCTTACCTCAAGGCTTTTCAGGAGTTCATTGAAGTTGTCGTACAACATGCCGATCTCATCATGAGATTTTTTTCTTACTCTTATTGAATAATCACCGGTGGCCTGAATTATTTTCGTAATATTTGCGAGATTAAGTATCGGCCCGGAAATGATACGTTCAAGTAAAAATGTAAGAAATATGGCAAAAGCAGAGGTGATGAAAAAAATCAGAAGAACCGACTTAATATGACCGATAACTTTATCTCTGATAGTTTCAATTGATGCCACCATGTAAACATTCCCAATGATCTTATTATCCGAAACAACCGGTTCAGTGAAAGAGAATAATTTGTTTTTGAGGTTATTAATGGTGTCTGGATAACGTAAACCAGAATTATCTTCATATCCTGCTTTGAAATATTCGGCAAAAACACTCCCGCTGTCATCGCTGATGCATCCGTAAAGAACAAACGGAATATTATTTAATTTATTTAATATGACTGAAGCTTCCTGCCTGTCGTCAAATAAAAGAGTGGGGACGGCAAAGCCCGAGATCAGTTTTGCATTAAGTGAAAGATTGTTTTCCAGATCCTTCTTTAAGTTTTTGATATTGTTGATAATCTCAAACGAAAAGCCACCCAGCAGGCTTATCATTGTTACGATAAGTATAATTGCAACCAGTTTAAACCTGATTGATGAGTTTTGAATGATTCTCATAACTTTACTGAATTATTTTAACATTCATCATTAATAGTGAACTGGTTTTGAATCTGCCTGAATCTAATGATTTTTTATTTATTTCAAATCTTAGTTTATCATTTTCGATGTAAAAATTAAAATGGACTCCATTAATTCCAAAATCCTTTGCTTCTGACATTAAAAGAACCCCGTAGTTATTAGCTGCAGTGACAATATTGCCGATAATGTCTTTCATCTTATCAGACACATAACAAATATCACATGATTCAATCTGTTCGGTTGTAACAATTTGTTTTATTTCTACAGATTTCCCCTTAATTGTTCGTTTTCCGTAAGCGATTTTAAGAACATCCTCGAATTCCCTGTCGCCATAAACACCAATTGTAAAAATGCTGGTATCTTTTGTTTTATTAACCTGAGGCCATTCAACAAAACGTGTAATACGCTCTATATAAGCAGCTTTTAGAATATCTCTGTCGCTCTGTGCTGATAAAGGGGCGGAAATAAAAAATTGTACAGGTATTGAATACAAGAGTAGCACTGTCAGATATATAAGTCTCCTCAGTTTTGTTCTCATACAGGTTCAGAATTTTGCAGTTAACTGTATTAAGAAGTTTCTGCTGTCCTGAATCAGGGCATCCTGAACATGCTCGTATCCGCCGGGATAATAGTATTTCTGATTAAGAAGATTTCTTGCTTTAAAAGAAATGTCAAAATATTTGAGAAATCTTGCTGTCCGGAGAGTAAGATTGAAAAGAAAAACTTCATCGGTTTTATTTCCGGCAAGTGTTTTTCTGCCTGATTCATAAAAAAACTCCGGTGATATAAACACCTTACCTGCAACAGGATAAGACCATCCTGCTCTAACTAATAATTCAGGAGAATTGGTAAGCAAATGATGTGATTCTGCATCGAGAGCTTCCTGGAGTGAAAAATTGATATAACCACCGCCTCTGTTAGCCGGCCGGTATCTCAATTCCGTCTCAATACCTGATGCATGAGCTTTTCCCAGATTAATAAATTCTGTTAAGTCTTCCTCTTCATGATATGTAAGATCTATAAGATTGTGTATCCGGAAGTAATATGCAGATATTGACCCGTATATATTTTCATTAATCTTATGCCCCCATGCGATTTCAAAAGACCTTATCTTTTCGGGTTTTATTCCCGGATTGCTGACATGAACATTTTCTGACTGGTAAAATGATTCGTACATATTCGGTATTCTGAATGCTTCACTGTAAAGAAGCTTCACTGAAGAAGCATCAGAATATTCATAAACCAGAGCCAGCCGGGGACTTGCTGCCTGGCCAAAAATTGAATAATGATCATAACGCAACCCTGCTGTCAGGTTTAATTTCTTTACTATTGTAAACTGATCATGCAGGTAAAGTGAGAAAAATGAAAAGGGGGAGTTTTTATAAAAAAATGTTTCCGAATTATTCCATTCTTTGTAATCCGACCGGAATATTTTCCTGTATTCAACTCCGGTAACAATGATATTTCTGTTTCCTGTTTTAAGGTTATATTGTATTTCTGAGCCGGCCCAATGACCATATGATGCTTCAAAGCATTCATTTCCGCCGGAAGGGTAAGAGCCTGTATAATAGTAATCATCATAATACAATCTGAAAAACACTGAACTGTTTTTATTCAGCTCCTTTCTGTAACCTGCTTCAAGAAAGAATCTGTTATCTGTTGTGCTAACATCTCCTGTAATATCCGTATTAAAGGCTCCGGTAGGGATTCCTTTCAGCCGGCTTGTAAGGACACCTGAAAAAGTTAAATTTCCTGACGAAGCCTTAGCCTGCAGACCGTAATACTTCTCCCAGTCCATGCCTGATGAGATTCCATTATTCGTTTCAGGTTTATCAAGCTCCTGGAAATAGTAGTTTTCTCCCTTATAAACACCTCCCGTGCCGGAAACAGATATATCAAATTTGCCCGACTGTTTCCCAAATAGAGCTGAGACCTCATGTTTTCCGTAGCTGCCTGTTCCGGCCGAAACCTGTAGCCCGTCAGTTCTGGCTCCTTTTTTCATGATAATGTTAACAACATTAAGCATGGCTCCCGAACCATATAATGATGCCCCCGGCCCCTTTACAATTTCTATTTTTTCAACATTCTTCAGATTAATTCCGAGCTCATTCCCCATAAAAGCAGAACCATAAACTACTTCATTCATTATATGACCATCGAGCATAATAATAATACGGTTATTGTAATCTGTAGGCCGGCTGAAGCCCCGGGAACCTACATACAAATAATTTTTGTCGTTTGAAAGATAAAAGCCGCATTGACTGTTTAGTGCTTCACCAAGTGTTGCGTAATGGAAATTCCTGATATCATCGGATGTGATTACAGAAACAGACGAAGCCGTTTCGGCAGACCTCTGAACAAAACGGGCAGAAGTGACTACTTCCTGATTCATCAGGTCACTAAGCGACATTTCAAACAATTTATTAATTTCTGTTGTATCAATCTGGCATAAAATGGAAAATGGCATGATTAGAAATGCCATAACAGGAATTGTGATTTTAAAGTAATATTTCATACCTTAAGTTTGAATTTAAGAAATTCCACAGGTTAATAAATTAAGCGTTAATACGAAAAAAAATCATAATAGTTTTATTTCGCAAATAAAGAATTTTCTCCGAAATCAAAATAATTCTCTTTTGTTATCCTGTAAAGTTAATCGTATTTTTGGTGCCTGCCAGAAGTTTTTACGGAAAATACTTTTAAAGAGATCTTATGAAGATAAACAGCATATCCGTCAAATATCTATTTACATCTTTTATATACTGGATATGTCTGTCAACAAACGGGCAGGTAACTGATTCTTCATCATTCACATTAAATACCCGTCTCAGCTTTTACTCTCCGGGCGAAAAGGGAGAAATAATCCTTCATGTGCCATCCGGACTCACTTCTTCCCGTCTTAATGTAATTCTCAGATTTGGCAGCGATACAATCTGCCAATGGAATGGCCGGCCAGGTAAACCTTTACTTACACTGCAGTTCAAATCTGATACATCCTGGAGATCAGGTAAAACTGAGGCGGAAATCAAAATCCCGGGAAACGGGAACAGGGTTTATTATTGTTCCGGAGAAATTATGTTTCTGAAGCATAAACCAAACGAGGTAAGAATTGACAGGCTCACAGGCGGACTTATTGTAAATAACCTTCCTTTCTTTCCGTTCGGATTCTACACCTATTCTCCGGTATATCCGACACTCCCTGAGGAGGAGGTTGTTAAAGGATTTAATCTCATTTCTCCCTACCAGAGGATTGTTCCTGAATCACTTAGCGAAAGAAAAAAATACATGGACCGTTGTGCACAACTCGGAATGAAGGTGAATTATAATCTTGTTTCAGTGGCTGGCAATGCCACCCGACTGCTCATAAAATATTTTGCAGGCAGGATGCCGGTATGGATCGTTCCTCAGGCTTTCGGCGGCGGCGAACACTGGCTCCGCGAACCTACCATTCAGGAGATAAGGTCAATGACGTGGCAGGCAATTATTGAAGGAGCCACAGGAATACAATATTTTATCAGACAGGGACTCAATGCTTTCCCGAAATCAACCGCAACATGGAACGAATGCGGCCAAATGGCACTGGAAGTACATTCCATAACTCCGTGGCTTCTTTCAGATGAGGAAACCATTCCTGTGAAAGCTTCATCAAAAGATATATCCGCCGCTTCAAAAATGTACCATGGACAATTGCTCATCCTGGCCGTAAACAAAACCAATGCAACTGTGCCGGTGCAATTTTCTCTTGCGCACAATTTCACCGGAAAGGCAAGGGTGCTTTTTGAAAACCGTACGGTTCAGGTTAATGGCGGAATTATTAATGATTACATCGGAGCATACGGATCACAGGTTTACAGAATAGACATCAACCCTCCGGTTCAATCTGTGAAACCTTACAAGAAAAATCTCATTTCAGACCCGGGCTTTGAAGATTTATCCAGTCCGGGCATTCCTTCAGCATGCTATGCACGTCCGGGCTCCGACCGCGGGGCAACTTATTTCACCGACCCGCGGGTAAAATTCGAAGGAAATTATTCATTACAGCTGGTAACCCCTCAGGAGAATTCAGGTGTTACCCTCAGATTTTTTCCGGTAATGGTTGAGCCGGGAAAATCTTATATCATCTCTTTGTGGGCAAAGGCTGACCCTGAACAACGATTTATTCCGGATAAAGATAAAACTGAATATCCTCCGCAATATACCGAGATTGGTGTAGGTGATTTTCACCTTGCCCGGTTTGTACCAGGAAATGAGTGGAGGCAATATGTAACATTTGTTACAATTCCTCAGGATACTCTGCCGGAAATTAAAACAAATGTGTTTCTTTGTATGCCCGGCCAGGGAGTAGCATGGTTTGATATGCTGCAGATGATTGAAGACCCGGTTGGAAAAAATAAAAGATAAAAGACAAAAGACAAAAGACAAAAGGAAAAAGACAAAAGGAAAAAGACAAAAGGAAAAAGATAAAAGATAAGATATGAACCGTTTTTTATTATTGTTGCTTGCAGTAATTCTGGGGGCCTCAGGATGCACCGGTAAAAAGGGCAACCTGTATTATCCAAATAACCCGGAGCCGTTAATTCAGAATGCATACATAAAACTTCCTCTCGGGGCGATTAAGCCTGAAGGCTGGCTGAAGCGCCAGCTTGAGATACAGGCTGCCGGGTTGACAGGCAACCTCGACGACTTTTGGCCCGACCTTGTAAATTCAGCCTGGCGGGGTGGCGACGGGGAAGCATGGGAACGTGGCCCTTATTACCTCGACGGGCTTGTTCCTCTGGCTTATCTGCTTGAGGATGAGAAACTGATAGCCAAAGTAAAGAGATGGATAGAAAGCATCATTTCAAGTAGTACCGATTCGGGCTGGTATGGGCCGGCAAAGAATAAAGACAGGTGGCCTCTGGCTGTTGCCAACAAGGTGCTGATGCAGTATTACGAGGCAACTTCCGACAAACGTGCACTTGATGTTCTGTTGAAATATTTCAGGTACCTGCACGATAACCCGCCTGATTGGCCTGACAATGAGTGGCGCGGAGTACGGGCTATGGAAAATGCCGTCACCGGCTACTGGCTATACAGGCAGACCGGTGAAAAATGGATTCCTGAAACAATCGAATCAATACAGAAAAACAGCCGCGACTGGACTGCCTATTATGAAAACTTCCCGTGGGATTCTGCCGCATTGAGTGAAAAGAGGATTCCTCTTAACTGGGGGCCTGATGGTCTTACCGCTCATGTGGTCAACAATGCCATGGCTATAAAATACCCTGGGCTCTGGTACCAGCAGTCGGGCGACGAAAGATATAAGAATGCAGTATTTGAAGGCATACGCAAATATGATCTGAATCATGGACAGGCCGGCGGAAGGTTTTCAGGCGATGAGCATCTGTCGGGTAAAAGTCCCGACCGTGGTACAGAACTCTGCGCAGTAGTAGAATATATGTTTTCACTCAGCGAACTCTATCAGATTTTCGGTGAAAACTCCCTTGCCGACCGTCTCGAATTGCTTGCCTACAATTCACTTCCCGGATCAACAACTGCCGATATGTGGGCTCACCAGTACGACCAGCAGTCGAATCAGGTACTTGTTTCTGTGGCAAAAAGAGAATGGAGTACAAACCGTGACCAGTCGAACATTTACGGGTTGATGCCCAACTATGCATGCTGTCTTGCCAACATGCATCAGGGATGGCCGAAGTTTGTGCAGAACCTCTGGATGGCAACAAATGATAACGGTCTTGCGGCAGTAGCCTACGGACCGTCGAAAGTTACAGCAATGGCAGGCAAGGGAAAGGGAAAAGAAGTAACCATAGTTGAGGAAACTGATTACCCGTTCAGGGGGAATATTAAGCTCACCATTAAAACGGAAAAAAGCCTGCATTTCCCGCTTTATCTCAGGGTGCCGGGCTGGGTTGATTTATTTACGGTGAGATACCATGATAAACTGGTCAAAGGCAGTGCAGGAAGTACTATCAGATTGTTTGAAAAATGGAATGACGGAGATGAGATATTAATTATGATGCCTATGGATCCAAAGGCTGAAAGAAGATTCAATAATTCAGTCTCAATAATGATGGGGCCTCTTTACTATTCGCTCAGAATTGAAAAAGAATACAAAAAAACAAAACTTAACTATGATAATTTTGGTTACAAGGGAAGTGTTGACTGGGAAATTTATCCGAAAAGTGACTGGAATTATGGACTTTTTGCTGATTTGAGCAAGCCGGATATTTCTTTCGTCGTGGCTGAAAATCCGGTAACGGATTATCCGTTTGCTGACAGGGGTGACATGATATGGAATGAAGATTCGTCAAAATACGTGGTATGGAGATACGATCCGCCTGTTGTGATTCTAACACGCGGCATAAGGATACCTGAATGGGGAATGAGGAACAATTCAGCGGACATACCTCCGTTCTCTCCCGTGAAAAGAACCGGAGAACCTGAAATGATTACCCTCGTGCCTTACGGTTCGGCAAAACTGAGGATAACAGAGTTCCCCCTTATTGATGTCGGGTTTATGAGTAAACAGTGATTAAACCTGATTCTTTTTTTCGTTGCCGGTTTCCTTTCTGCGGCGTCTTCCTTTTTTTCGCTGAGTGGGGATAGACATTTTAACCACAATCTGACTTCCGTCAAGTTCAGTATTGTTGAGTTTCTCGATGGCTTCATATGCTGCCTGTTCGTCGGGCATTTCAACAAAGCCATAGCGTTTGGAAAAGCCAGTCTGTTTGTCGATAATAACTTTTGAGGAAGCTACCTCTCCAAACCTGCTGAAAAGCTGCTCAAGGTCCTCGCTTCTGGTCTTTGAGCTAAGCCTGGCCACAAAAATATTCATCCGAAAAAGTATTAAATAAATATTAATATATGGCCTGTAAAATCAGTTATTAAAAAACTTTTGCCAGACCATTAATACAAATTTACTCTTTTTTGAAAATCAATAACTAATTCTTTTGAAAATATATTTTACAAATTTTTTATTTCGGCAACAAGGTTCTGAAGAGTGATTTTTGCATCACCGAATAACATTCTTGTTTTATCGTGGTAGAAAAGTGGATTTTCTATTGCAGCATAACCTTTACCCATTCCGCGTTTCATTACGATGATATTTTTTGCTTCACGGGCTCTGACGATAGGCATTCCGTATATGGGGCTTGATGGATCGTCCTCTGCTGCCGGATTTACAACATCGTTGGCACCAATAACAACAAGGACATCTGTGTCGGGCAGATCAGGATTTATTTCATCGCTTTCAATAAGTTTATCATATGGGACATCAGCTTCTGCCAGAAGCACATTCATATGTCCGGGCATTCTGCCTGCCACCGGATGAATGGCATATTTAACCTCCACACCTTTTTCTTCGAGAAGTTTATCAAGCTCATGGCAGATATGCTGAGCCTGAGCAACAGCCAATCCATATCCCGGCACAATCACCACCTTTTTTGAATAGCTGAGAAGAACAGCCGCATCGGCAAGTGTTATTTCCTTAATGGTACCTGTTGTTTCGGTGCCTTTTCCTCCCCCACCGAAAACTCCGGCAATAACATTCAGCAGTGAACGGTTCATGGCCTTACACATCAGCACAGTGAGTATAGTACCTGCCGAACCCACAAGGATACCGCCGGTAAGCATTGCCTGGTTGTTGTAAAGGAAGCCTCCCATTGCTGCAGCCACACCAGTGAAGGAGTTCAGCAGCGAGATGACCACCGGCATATCGGCCCCGCCAATGGGCATCACAAAAAGAACTCCGTAAATTACAGACACTGCGAACAATATGTAAACAATAGGCATAAGTTCAATGCTTGCCTTAACCTCCCTTGTCATAATAAAGACTATAAAACCAACAAGCACAATCAGAAGGGAAATATTTACATACCTCAGTGCTTTTATTCTCAGGTCGCCTATTTTGCCGTCGAGTTTTCCGAAGGCAATCATGCTTCCAGCCCACGAAACTGTGCCGATCATCAAACCAAGGAGGATTGCCAGAACATGTCCGTTAGCCATTCCGCTGCGGGCAATGAGTTCAGGGTTTACATGCGGAAATTCCATCATCGAGATGAGGGCTGCTGCTGCTCCACCCATTCCGTTGAAAAACGAAACAAGCTGAGGCATTGCGGTCATTTTCACTCTCTTAGCAATAATCCATCCAATGCCGGTTCCTATTACCATCGCTGAAATAATCCAGCCAATATTCCCGATAGGTTTGCCCTCTTTATGGTGAAAAAGAATAGTTGCAACAATTGCTAGTATCATCCCTGCGGCTGCAATAAAATTTCCTCTCCGTGCTGTTTCGGGATGACTGAGCATCTTAAGACCAAAAATAAACATCACCGAGGAAACCACATATGTGACTTCAAGTATTCCGGTTGTAAATGTCTCATTCATCAGAAATCATTTTTGGATAAAAACTATTTTTTCTTCTTTCTGAACATTTCGAGCATACGGTCAGTAACAACAAAACCTCCCACCACATTTAGTGTCCCGAGTACTACTGCCAGAAATCCCAGTATCATTGAACCTAATGTTTCGGCATGACCCATAACTATTATTGCTCCGATGATTACCACGCCATGAATGGCATTTGCACCCGACATCAGGGGGGTGTGCAGAATGGCAGGTACATGGCTTATTACCTCAATACCAAGAAATATTGAAAGAATTACCAGAAAAATTGCTTCCCGGTTCTCAAGAAAAAATGCTAAAACTTTCTCCATTATGATTTTCCTGTTAAATGTTAAGTAATTGTTTTACTCTCTGACTTATATATTGACCATCATGAACTGCAGTTGTCCCGTGTATTATTTCATCCTCAAAATTGAGTACCAGCTTGCCTTCTTTATTAACCAGTATTTTCAATAGATTAACAATATTTGACCCGAACATCTTACTTGCATCTGAAGGCATATCTGAAGGGTAGTCTGACTTACCAATTATTTTAACTCCGTTCAATATAACAGTTTCCCCATTTCTGGTCAGTTCGCAGTTGCCTCCTGTTGAAGCTGCAATATCAATAATTACTGAGCCTGGTTTCATTCTCATCACAGTCTCCTTAAGAATCAGAAGAGGGGCTTTTTTACCCGGTATCTGGGCAGTAGCAATTATAACGTCGGATGAAGCAGCATGCTCCTGTATCAGTGCCTGTTGTTTTTTCTTAAACTCTTCAGTCTGCTCAACTGCATAACCACCGGCAGAAGCATCTTCAACAGCGCCTTCCACTTCAATGAATTTTCCTCCCAAACTTTTCACTTCGTCTTTCACTGCAGACCTCACATCAAATACTTCAACAACTGCACCAAGTTTTCTTGCCGTTGCAACTGCCTGCAAACCTGCCACGCCGGCACCAAGCACAAGCATTTTTGCCGGTCTGATGGTACCTGCAGCCGTCATAAACATGGGGAAAAAACGCGGGAGTAATGATGCAGCATGAACCACTGCCTTGTACCCGGTAACCGTTGCCATGGAAGAAAGAATATCCATTGCCTGAGCTCTGGTAATACGCGGAATAAGATCCAGTGCAAGAACTGTAAGACCATGCAGGCGTGCTTTCTCCAGCCATTCCCTGTTTTCAGCTGGATTTACTACCGAACATAGAACCTGTCCTCTCCTGAATTCTGCAATATCATCATCAACAGGTGGATTTACAGAAAGTATTAAATCTGCCTTTTCAATGACATTTTTACGTTCATCAGCCGAAACCCCTGCAAAAACGTATTCATTATCAAAAGCAAAAGCCCTCTCCCCTGTCCCTTTTTCAATAATCACCTCAATACCAAGTTTTTTTACGATACCCGTTTCTCCCGGAAGCATTGCTACCCTGTTCTCTCTTCCGGCTTCCTTTAAAATGCCAAGAATCATGCTATAAATTTTGGTTTTTAGTGTACAAATTTAATAAAATGTAAATACTGAATGTTATTTTTTTAACAATCACATGTTTATCAGATATTAAACAAACATTTATTAATATCTTACAAAATTTGAATCTTTATCAGTTTTCTATTTCCCAAAGAAATTCGATAACCAGAAGTTATTTCTTTCGTTTACCGAATGAACAGCTTTGGCACCACCCCACCCATGTCTGCCGTTCGGGTAAAGCATAAACTGAAACCTCTTGCCTTCATCCTGCAGACGTGAAATCAGATAAATGGAATTCTGCATATGTACATTATCATCCATGTCGCCATGATTGAAATAGAGTTTTCCTTTGTAGTTGTTAACAAATGTCAGAACTGAACCATTCTTATATCCCTCCGGATTATCCTGAGGTGTATCCATGTAGCGTTCGGTATATATGTCGTCATACAACCGCCAGTCGGTGACCGATGAGCCGGCAAAACCATGTGTCCAGTAATCTGCACCTTTGGTAAGTGCAAGGCATGTCATATATCCACCGTACGAACTTCCTGTGATGCCAATTCTTTCAGGATCAACATAAGGTTTCTCTCTCAGCCATTTAACCGCATCAGCATAATCAAGTATCTCCCATTTGCCCAAGTTGCGGTGTAAATAATCAAGTCCTTTCTTGCCGAATTGACCTGACCCTCTGTGATCAACTGCAAAAGTTATTATCCCGTTCCGGGCATACCACGAAGGATTATTACCCTGCCACCTGTTGTTTACATTCTTTGAGTCAGGTCCTCCGTAAATGGTGAAAATTACGGGATATTTTTTTGTTTCATCGAAATTGACAGGGTAAGTTATTATTGCAGGCATGTTGAAAAGCCCGTCGGATGTCATAATCTTTACCAGTTCCGAACGCGAATGCTTCGCAGGGTCAAATTCAGGTTGCTCAAATTTATGTATCTCTCTTATCTGCTTCCCTTTGCTGTCATATGCAATAATTGAACCGGTTGAGGTAATACTGTTCCATGTGTCAATAAAATAATTTCCTTCAGGTGAAATAGTTACAGAATGTGATCCGGGGCCCTTAGTTATCTGAATCATATTTTTCCCGTCAAGGTTCACTTTAAAAAAGTGGTTATCAGTTGATTCCGGACCTGTTCCCGTAAAGAAAACGGTTTTTGTGTCTTCATCAACTCTTTCAATGCCGTTAACTCTCCAGCTTACATTTGTTATCTGCGAAATAAGTTTACCGTCCCATCCATAGTAATAGAGGTTTTCCCAGTCGGTGCGGTAGCTTCTTACAATGAAGCCAGTGCCGTTCTTCATTACATAGATATCCTCGTAAAAATCAACCCATGTTTTCCGTGTTTCGGAATAAATTTGTGTAAAATCGCCGGTTGAAGCATCTGCAAGTATAAATTTCATGTCGTTCTGGTCGCGGTTAAGAACCTGAATGGCCAGCTTTTTACCGTCGGGGCTCCAGAAGGGCCATGCAATGTATTGATCAACGTTTTCATCAGTTTTCACCCATACAATTGAAGTACTGGTAATATCAGCAATTCCCATTTTTACTTTTGGGTTGGGGTCGCCAGCTTTAGGATAGGGTGTAATTTCGAGTTTCCCGTGTATTCCGTCGGCTTCATCAAAGCGGTTGAGGGTGAAGACGGGCACTTCGGTTTCATCAGTGTGAAGGAATGCAATGCGGCGGCTGTCGGGTGACCACCAGAAAGCAGCATAACGGCTTGCCCTGCCAAGTATCTCTTCCATGTAAACCCACGAGGCATAACCGTTATATATGCGGTCGGTGGCATCGCGTGTAAGGCGTATCTCCCTGAAATTAACCAGGTCGTAGATATAAAGGTCTTTGTTCTTTGTAAAGGCAAGCTTTAGCCCGTCGGGCGAAAATCTTACATTAACCTCCCCGTCCGTATCGGAAGTAAGGCGCCGCAATTCCTTATCCCCTGCCCTGAAATACCAGAGGTCATTGTTTTTAACAGTAACAAAGCTTTTGTTATCCGGACTGATAATATCGCTGAACCCGAGGGTTATTCCTGTGGGCAGTAAATCTGCAAGAACTTCTCTTGGAGTTTTCGGGGGAGTATAAGGAGTGCTTTTTCCGGAGCGGATGTCAACGCTCAGGGTTACCGGAATATTGTCTTTACCGAGAGTCTGGAAGATGAAGTGAGTGTCGTCAACCCATCCGGTAATAAGTTGCTGTCTGCCTTCGCCACTTTGTTGCCGGGCAAAGAAATTATTTGATACAAATATCTGCAAAGCCAGAAGAAATGTAATGGAAAAAAGGAATTTTAATGGCTTCATAGGTTCATAATTTAAATTGAAAAGTAATCTGACTTCAAAGGAAAAAAAAATATTAAAAGAATCAGCCGGCAAATAGGATTTGCGGATTTCGGATTGCGGATTTTGAATTTTACCGCTTAGCGGGTACGATTTTTTAGCATTTTCTGTTGGAAAATTAACATATCTCTTCAATGTTTTACAAACTAATTGCAAATTCTATTTTAAATTTTTCTTGTTATTTTTTTAACAATGTTATTTTAATAACAATAAAAATATTATTTTTGCAGGAGAAAATTCTCATAGCTATCTTTACTATGTGTTACTATCAAGAAATTAAAATACGATTATATGAAAAAGATAAATTCACTGTCTGACCTGATTAAACTTAGAGAAGATCTTATTTCAGGCAGAAAACCTTCGGAAAATGCAGACCCCGTTTCGGGAAGCGTGAGAATACGTGTTCACATGGGAACCAGCGGTATTGCTTCAGGCGCATCCGAAATCTTCCATTTCTTTGTTTCAGAACTTGAAAAAAGAAACATTCAGGGTCATGTAATAAAAACCGGTGATCTTGGATACAGCTTTGCCGAACCAACAATAGAAGTTACAAGGGCAGGGTCAGAACCGGTTGTTTTTGGCAACGTTGATAAATTCAGAGCTGATGAAATAATTGAAAAATACATCAAAAACGGGGAACTTGTCGACGGTGTTATACCAGTTAATTATCAGACAATTACAATTTAAATATTAAAATAAAAATGTCAGATACAAAAAAACAGATTCTGGTATGTGGTGGATCAAACTGCCACGAAAAACAGAGTTCAGACATAATTGATAACTTCCGCCTTGAACTTGAAGCAGTCTCTCTTGATAAAACAGTTAATGTCGCCAGAACATCCTGTTTCGGACTTTGTAACGCAGGACCAGTAGTCAAAATAATACCTGAAGGTACTATTTATACAGGCGTAACAACTGATGACATAACCGAAATTATAAATGAACACATACTGAAAGGCAGAAAAGTTGAAAGGTTACTGTATCACGATCCTGCTACAGGTAAAATTCTTACAACCGAAAAAGAATTGTCAAAAAATAAAAAACAACTGAGGATTGTACTTCGCAACTGCGGAATTATTGATCCGGAAAATATTGAAGATGCAATTGCCCGTGGTGCATATCTTGCACTTGGGAAAGTGCTTACAGAATTGCAGCCTGAAGAGGCAATAAGAATTATCAAAGATTCGGGTCTCCGCGGTAGAGGTGGTGGAGGATTTCCTACTGGTGTCAAATGGGAAATAGCCAGAAAAAATGTTTCTGATGAAAAATATGTTGTCTGCAATGCCGACGAAGGTGACCCCGGTGCGTTTATGGACAGATCCGTTCTTGAAGGCGACCCTCATGCTGTCCTTGAAGCAATGGCAATCTGCGGATATTGCATTGGAGCATCCAAGGGACTTATTTATATACGTGCTGAATATCCCCTTGCAGTGCAAAGGCTTAAAGTAGCAATAGCAAAGGCACGCGGATATGGTCTGCTCGGAGAAAACATTATGGGCACCGGCTTTGATTTTGATATCGAAATAAGGTATGGTGCAGGTGCTTTTGTTTGCGGGGAGGAGACTGCTCTTATCCATTCTATGGAGGGTCTGAGGGGCGAGCCTACAGTAAAACCACCCTACCCTGCCGAGGCAGGATTCAGAGGTAAACCAACCAACGTAAACAATGTTGAAACCTTCGCCTGTATCTCACCTGTTATTCTTAAAGGTGCTGAATGGTTCAGCAGTATAGGAACCGCAAAATCAAAGGGAACAAAGGTGTTTGCCCTTGCAGGAAAAATCAACAACGTAGGCCTGATAGAAGTCCCTATGGGCACTACTCTCCGTGAAGTCATTTTTGAAATCGGCGGAGGTATCCGTAACAATAAAAAATTCAAGGCAGTTCAGACCGGTGGCCCATCAGGAGGCTGTCTTACCGAAAAACATCTTGACACCCCGATTGATTTCGATAACCTTACAGCAGCAGGTTCAATGATGGGCTCAGGCGGTATGATAGTTATGGATGAAGATGACTGCATGGTAGCAGTGGCAAAATACTACCTTGAATTTACAGTTGATGAATCATGCGGAAAATGTGCACCATGCAGAATAGGTAACAAAAGACTTCATGAACTGCTGGAACATATCACCAAAGGCCATGGCACACGAGCCGACCTCGACAGACTAAGGAATATGAGTCTTGTTATTAAGGACACATCTCTGTGCGGTCTGGGACAGAGTTCCCCAAACCCTGTATTGTCAACCCTCGATAATTTCATGGACGAATATATCGCCCATGTGGATGCAAAGAAATGTCCGGCAGGTAAATGCCGCGATCTGATGCAGTATGTTATCATTAAAGAAAACTGCGTTGGCTGTACAGCTTGTGCAAGAGTGTGCCCTGTTAATGCAATTACCGGTGAAAGAAAAGAACCCCATTACATTAATCCCGCTATCTGCATAAAATGCGGCGCCTGTATGGAGAAATGTAAATTCGATGCAATAATTATTCAATAAAAAATAATTACAATAAATGGAAACCGTAAAACTTACAATAGACAATAAACCCGTTGAAGTTCCCAGAGGGACAACAGTTGCCAAAGCTGCAAAAATGCTTGGAATTGATATTCCGTTGCTTTGTTATATGGAACTTCACGACCTCAAAATAGAAAACAAACCGGCCGGTTGCCGTATTTGTGTGGTGGAAGTTCAGGGGCGACGTAACCTGGCTCCCTCGTGTGTCACACAATGCGAGGAAGGAATGGTAGTCAAAACACATACTACCAGAGTGCTGAATGCAAGGAGAACTGTTATGGAATTCATCCTGTCAGACCATCCGAAGGATTGCCTTATTTGTCCGAAGTCAGGTAACTGTGAGCTTCAGAATATGGCAATAAGGCTTGGCATCAGAGAGATTCCCGGGCAGGAAATTGCTGCCATGTCAACCTACAGAAAAGATACTTCCCCTTCAATAATAAGGGATCTTGACAAATGTATAATGTGCCGCAGGTGTGAGATGATGTGCAATGAGGTTCAGACTGTAGGGGCTTTGTCGGCAATCAACAGAGGTTTTATGGCTGCTGTTGCTCCCGCTTTTGAGCAGAACCTTGAACATTCACCCTGTACCTATTGCGGGCAGTGTGTTGCAGTGTGCCCAACCGGTGCGCTTACTGAAGTAAATCATACTCCTGAAGTGCTCAGAGCTCTTGCCGATCCCACAAAAACAGTAGTGGTTCAGACAGCACCTGCAGTAAGGGTAGCCCTCGGCGAAGAGTTCGGATACGAACCAGGTACTATTGTTACCGGCAAAATGGTTGCTGCACTGCGTGCCCTCGGCTTCGATTATGTGTTCGACACCGACTTCGCCGCCGACCTAACAATAATGGAGGAAGGAACAGAACTACTCGACAGGCTTACCCGTCATCTGAAAGGCGACACCACCGCACGCCTGCCAATCCTCACTTCCTGCTGCCCCGGCTGGGTGAACTTCTTTGAATATTATTATCCCGACCTGAAAGATATACCTTCAACATCAAAATCACCACAACAAATGTTCGGTGCAATTGCAAAAACATATTTCGCCGGCAAAATCGGAGTTGACAGGAAAAATCTTGTGGTGGTTTCAATTATGCCATGCCTTGCCAAGAAATATGAATGCCAGAGAGACGAATTTTCAACTGACGGAAATCCCGATGTGGATTTCTCCATTTCAACACGTGAACTGGCTTCATTCATTAAGCAAGCCAACATTGATTTTAACAATCTTGAAGAAGAAGAGTTTGACCTTCCTCTCGGGGAATCAACCGGCGCCGGCGTAATCTTCGGAACTACAGGCGGAGTTATTGAAGCAGCCGTTAGAACTGCATATGAAGTATATACCGGTAAAAAACTCGAAAGGATAGAATTTACTGAACTGAGAGGATTTGAAGGAGTAAGAAGTGCAACAATTGATTTCAACGGATTACCGGTAAATATCGGCATAGCTCACGGACTGGGCAATGCCAGAAAATTGCTTGATGAAGTCAGATCCGGTAAATCAAAATTCCATGCTATCGAAATAATGGCATGTCCGGGAGGATGTATAGGTGGCGGAGGTCAGCCATTGCACCATGGTAACTCCGAAATTCTGAAAGCAAGAACAGCTGCTATCTATAATGAAGACCGGAGTAAACCTCTCCGTAAATCGCACGAAAACCCAGTAATTATTAAACTTTATGAGGAATTTCTTGGAAAACCAAATAGCGAAAAAGCTCACCATCTTCTGCACACCCACTATTTCGAAAGAAAAAAGAAGATAATTGTCAAACCCTGAAATTACATTCACGAAAAACATTAAAAACTAACAGATATGTCAAGCATAAAAATTGAACTCAGAAAAGAAGACGTTGATAAAATAAAGGAAATCTGTGCATCATTCAATAACGACCCACAGGAGTTGATAAATGTGCTTCACAAGTGCCAGGAACATTTCGGATACCTGCCTGCAGAAGTTCAGGAAGTGGTTTCAGAATATCTTAATGTTCCGGTTGCAAAAATTTATGGTGTGGTAACTTTTTATTCCTTCTTTACCATGACCCCAAAAGGGAAACATCCTATAAGCATTTGCATGGGAACAGCCTGTTATGTGAGAGGTGCTGAAAAAGTTCTGGAGGAATTTAAAAAGGAACTTGGCATTCAGGTAGGACAGACAACAAAGGACGGCAAATTTTCACTTTCAAGCCTTAGATGTGTAGGTGCATGCGGTCTGGCCCCTGTAGTGCTGGTGGGAGAAAAAACATATGGAAGAGTAGCTCCTGATAATGTTAAGGATATTCTGAAAGAATATGAGTAAAACAAAGTTTCTTCATCTGTAATTTAGCACAGCAAAACCCGGGGAACTGTTAACCGGGTTTTGTTTTTGGTTTTCCCCCATTCCTTTGTTTATCAGAACGTCTGACAAAGAACATCTCTTTCTGCTTCCTTTTTTCCTCAATCTTTCTCTCAGTAAAAAGCTTCTTCCCTGTGTATGGATCTTTCCCCAGATAATACATCATGGTTGAAAAAGTCATAGGTGTAGGTGTAAAATCCTGAACCTGCTCAGGATGCAACCCATATTGCCTTATCTTTACGGCAAGATTATGCATATCGCTTATCGAGCAGCCCGGGTGCGAAGAAATAAAATATGGCACAAGCTCATAATTAAGTCCGGCTCCGGAAGTAATTTTATCAAACTGCTCTTTAAACTTTAAAAAAACCGAAAACGGACTTTTGCGCATAAGCGATACCACATGATCTTCAGTATGCTCAGGAGCCACCTTCAGCCTTCCGGACACATGGTGCAAAATAAGTTCTTTAAGATATTCCATCTCTGTCTCACCTGCCTGTTTATTCCATTCCCTGAATAGCAAATCATATCTTATCCCGCTTCCCACAAATGCTTTTTTAATATCCTTCCGGCTGTTTATCGAACGGTAAAGTCCAGTAAGGCGTTTGTGTGAGGTATTAAGATTACTGCAAACTTCAGGCCATATACAGGAAGGACGCGAACATTTTTTGCATAATTCAGGATTCTTTCCCTCCATACCGTACATATTTGCAGAAGGTCCTCCAATATCCGACAGGTATCCCCTGAACGAGGGGAGTAAGGCAATCCTGTCAATCTCACGCATAACAGAATCCTCCGACCTGCTGACAACAAATTTACCCTGATGTGCCGAAATAGTACAGAAACTGCACCCACCAAAACACCCGCGATGAATATTTACCGAAAATTTTATCATTTCGTATGCCGGTATTGTTGCCTTTTTATCATATCTCGGGTGTGGCAAGTATGTGAACGGAAGATCATATATTCTGTCAGCTTCTGCTGTGGACAATGGAGGAAACGGCGGGTTAACAATGATATTAAATTCACCGCATGGTTCAATTAATCTGGGCGGATTTACCCGGTTTGATTCTCTTTCAAATATCACAAAATTCTGTGCAAAAGCTTCTCTGTCGAAAACGCATTTTTCAAATGAATTTAATAATCTGTCATTCCAGTTTTTTCTAAAGGGCAGAGATTCACCGGCAGGTAATTTCACAACTGTTTGCGGAACAGTTTTTAACGATGTGAACGGCACTCCTTTTTTAAGAAGTCTTACAATCTCTCTTATCGGTTGTTCTCCCATGCCGTAAACAAGCATATCGGCCCCACTGGAAACAAGAACAGAAGGTTCAACTTTATCTTTCCAGTAGTCGTAATGTGTGAGACGACGCATTGAAGCCTCAATACCACCTAATATTACAGGAACATCCGGATAAAGTTTTTTTAATATTGAAGTATAAACAACTGACGGGTAATCGGGACGGAAACCGGCTTTGCCTCCTGGTGTATATGCATCATCCGACCTCAGCCTCCGGAACGAAGTGTAATGATTGACCATTGAATCCATATTACCCGCCGTCACTCCGAAGAAATATTCCGGCTTTCCAAGTTTTCTGAAATCCCTCAGGTCATCCCTCCAGTTAGGCTGAGGGACAATGGCCACCCTTAGCCCTTCACTTTCAATAATTCTCCCGATCACAGCCGCACCAAAAGAAGGATGGTCAACATAAGCATCTCCGCTGAAAATTATAACATCAGGTTTATCCCATCCGAGAGCTCTGATCTCATCAGCACCTGTGGGTAACCATTTTGCAGTATCCGGTTTTTTTCCCAATTCCTGAGTTTCTTAAAAATTATATGACAAAGATTATAAAAACTAATTTTTCAGGATAAATTTTACATCTTTTTCTTTGCATAAATAATTTAAACCCTTCACCTTTTAATATAAAATCCGGAAATCAGAAAGAATGGCATAAATTTCACTCCGGCAAGATTGTTGTTATTGATATCATGCACAGAATTGCAAAAAATTTTGTAATTTGAAAATTAATTTAGGGGACAATAATGGATGTGAGGAAGGTCATAGAACAGCATAAATCAATATGCAGGCTTATTTCAGAAAAGAAAGTCAAGCAGAGCCTTGATATTCTTGGCATTATGATATCTGCATCAACCTCAGGGCAATTCCGTGACGAATATGAGAACCTCTCAATGACATACAGAAATATTCTGCGGTACACAATTGACGGGGTTAAGGATCCTGAAAGAGACAGGATATACAATATTCTTCTGAAGTCCATTCTTAACCTTGCCGACCGTGTCAGGCAGGACATATTGTCATATTATTCCGGGTGGTATACTTACTGGCTTAAACATCAGCTTGAAAAGGAATACCGGCTCAGCGGCCGGACAATTGTTGAAACTGTTGATGATTTGCTTTTTAAGCAGGAACTCGATGAGTGGCTGAAATTATCGTTGGAGATCAATCCTGACCCCAGTTCGGAAATTGCAAAAAAACACAAACAGCTTATAAGGAACATATTCAACCATTTATGGCTTACCGATACTTATGGAGAAGCTGAGGAGAGTCTGATATCAATTATCAGACAGTCAGGGAAATTCAGGTGGCATGAAACCTGTATTTTTGTTAGTGCCGTAACACTGAGTCTTTTAAGGTTCTGGCAACCTGAAAAAGTTAATGTACTTTTCGATTTTTATCAGGATAATGCTGAACAGATAAGGGAAAGGGCACTTGCAGGAATTGTACTGAGTCTTCATTATTACAACCACAGGGTCTTGCTGTTTCCTGAAATAATAAACAGGATAAAAAAACTTGGTAAAAGTGTCCCCTTCAGGGAACATTGCCGCATTCTTGTGATGCAGGCGATAAGATCGAGGGAAACTGAGAAACTAAGCAAGCGCCTTCATGATGAAATTCTTCCGAAGGTGGCAGATCTGAAGCCCAGACTTGATGAGAAACTTGACCTTGACAATATACTTCCCGGCAACGTTGGTGACGAAAGAAATCCCGATTGGTCGAAACTTTTTAATGAGTCGGATGAGATATTCAAGACAATGGAGGAACTTACCAACCTTCAGATGGAAGGGGCTGATGTTTACATGTCGGCATTTGCAAACCTGAAACACTTTGATTTCTTCAGGGATTTTCAGAACTGGTTTGTGCCATTTTATCCCGACCATGAAGCTGTAGATGTAATATACACTGATGAGGTGCTTGGCCCCGGTACCAACGAACTTGCTGAAGCATTATACAAGACACCTTTTATATGTAACTCCGACAAATATTCTCTCCTTCTCAATCTCAAATATTTACCTGTGGCTCAGAAAAACATGATGTTGAAGGTGTTCCGGATGGAGCTAGACGGCCTTGAGCAGATGAGTTCGGATGAATCAGGAACTGATCCTTACAGAACATTCAGAATTTATGTGACGCAATATCTTCAGGATCTTTACAGGTTTTTCAAGTTGTCGCCATATAAAAAGGATTTTGAAGATGTTTTCAGCGGCAGGCTTGATATATACAATTCGGAATTTTACCGTATTGCATGTCCTTCACCTGATGCTGATACAAGCCTGGCTGATTATTTCTTCACCAGGGATTATTTTGATGACGCACTGGAACTCTTCCTGAGGCAGCTTGATAAAAAGCCTGATGATTCACAGCTTTATGAAAAAATAGGATATTGTTACCAGCAGGCCGGTTTATATGAAGAAGCGCTTACTTATTACCGGAGGGCTGAACTTATTGACAGAAAGGTATGGACAATAAAAAAGATTGGGTTATGTCTGAGGCGTCTCGGGAAGTATGAAGAGTCGCTTGAATATTATCTGCAGGCGTCAGCAATGGAACCCGATAATATCCATACAATGATTATGATTGCCCATTGCTACCTTGATTTGAAAAATTATGAGGAAGCACTGAAATATTATTTTAAGGTTGAGTATATGGATCCGGGTAATATTAAAATTCTCAGGCCCATAGCCTGGTGTTATTTAGCACTCGGGAAGCTTGGGGATTCAGAAAAATACTACGAAAGGCTTTCGGCTGAGAAACTGAATGCACATGATTATATTAACAAGGGTCATCTGGCTTTTTGTATGGGTAAAAAGAAAGAAGCTGTTGAGAATTACAGGCAGGGGCTTGAACATGGAGGTATATCACGCGATGATTTCCTGCATATCATAAATGAGGATACCCCGGTGCTTATAAGCAATGGAGTAGATCCCGATGATATACCTATACTGCTCGATTATCTTTTTTACATTCTTGAGTAACCGGTGGTGTCTTCCACATGTTGATGCTTCATACGCCGGTCAAAATCCCGGGGAGGAGGCCCCGGTGGCATTCCTCTCCTTGGTCTGAATCCCAAAGAATCATCCTGATCTCTTCTGTCCTGCTGATCCCTCCTGCTCTTTCTGATCATCTCCATTCTCCTTTGTTCAAGCTCTTTCAAACGTTTCAGTTGCTCTACAGTGAGGTTTGGTTCTATTTCTTTCCAGAACTCTTTCATCAACGAATCTGATCTGCGTCTGAAACCGACAACCAGCGAATTGTTGGCTTTGGCGTATCTCGACAAAATCTGATCAATTGCAATTTTCTGCTTGTCATCAGGCTGAAGAATATTGTAAAAACCCTCCCTGAACCGCTCTTCAGAGAAAAAAATTCTCACTGGTTTAAGCCTGTTAAACCTCACCTGAGCAGAAACAAGAATACCCAGAACAAAACCAATTGCAAGCGTCAGTATTACTAAAATAACGGGACGTATTTTCATATTTTTAATCAATTACCTGTCATAATACATACTATACTTTCTTCCTCAGCATTGTTTAAGCCAAAAAAAGAATCAAATGAAATAAAGCCTTGAGAAATATAAATAGAAATTACAAGCAAAATAATAGCAGCTATTCCGGTTATTGCTATTCTGTAAAAAGCGCTGCTAAAAGATCTCAGAAAATCTGTTTCCCTGTTTAATACTTTTCCCGCATAAAAGGTTTTTTCAAATACCTTGTTGCTGAAATCGCTGCTGAAAGAAAAATCAACACCGGCTTCCTTAAGTTGTTTCTGTATCAGTGGATCGGGTTCCTCTCCTTCCAGAGACTTAAGTATCAAGTTTTTTAATTCCTCAGTTTTCATTTTATAACCCCTTTAATATTTTTTTCATCTGTTCCTGCCCTCTTGACAATCTTGAGAGTACAGTACCGACAGGTAATCCGAGTATCTCAGCTGTCTCCATGGTTGAATATCCCTGTAGCATTCTCATTGCTAAAATTATTCTGAATTTTGGATCAATCATCTGCAGTGCTTTTGACACAAGCTCACGGGCATCTTTTTTTTCCTCGCTTTCAGAATCCGGAATATCATATTCGTGCAATTCGCTTCCGTCGCTGTGTGAAAACATGGAAAAGAACCTTTTTCGTCTTTTGATTTCATTAAGGGTGATATTTACCGCAATTTTCTGAAGATAAGTTGAAAGTTTCGACTCACCCCTGAACTCCGGAAGTGAATGAAAAAGTTTGATAAATACTTCCTGTCCCAGGTCTTCAGCAAAAACCGTATCACCCAGCATGCCTTTTACCGTCCTTGCTACCATTGATTTGTACCTGTTTACAATTTCACCGAAAGCATTTTTATCCCCTTCAAGTGAAGCTTTAACAAGTTCCATCTCATCAGCCTGCCGGTAATTCTGGCCATGCTTCTGCATATTAGACAACTATAATAAAGATTTTATTCCTCTTTTGTTAATTTTTATTAACAAAAAACACCTGAGTACCATTATACGGGCTATGGAACCTACAAAAAACATTAACTAAGGTTTTTGCAGATTATCATCAATCAGAACCAGATCCATTGAACTGGTATATTTTACCAGATAAAGATACTTATTTTCAAAGCCGTCGTTCCGGTTTTCGCGTCTGAAAAGAAATCTTGTCTGCAGGAGATCAGGATTATGTATCGAAGGCCGGTTTATAAACTTTCCTCCATGCAATGCAAGTCCGCTCAGAAAATAGTACATGATATCATAGCCCGACCATGCATAAGTTCCTTCTTCCGGTTCGGTAAGAAACTTCTTTCTGTACGACATGAGGAATGACCTGACATCAGCCTGGGAATAATCTATCCAGTAATTTGTATAGAGCTCAATTCCAAGATCAAAATATAACTTAGGATCAAGATTAAAAAGTTCCCTTACGGCAGGATAGCCAATAAGTCGGATATTATATCTTTTTGAAAGCGTATGCAGATCCATAATTGTTTCACTAAGCACGGGATAATCTTCAGAGGCTATTATCACCACATTATCATCCCGTGGTGAGAGTGCCTGTTCAAGCCTGTTAATTGAATCGGCCGGCAGGGACGAACGGCTTATAAAAAGCAATTCCTTAAACTTTATATGGTCATATTCATCACCTGACCTTAACTGCTGCAACAGTAAATTTCGGAAATTAATAACTGATGTATCTGAGAAAGAGTTGTCACCATGAATGAAAACAAAATTGCTGTTTCGGAACAGTAAAGCACGCTTTGATATTAACTGCTGGGATACCTGAACAGACGGAACAGACATAAAAAGATATGGATTTTCTTTAAGAGGCTGGTTGCTTTTTAAAGGTACAGGCGAGACAACCGGTATTTTCTCCTCCTTTGAATATTCAGCAACCTGTAATAACTGGTTTGTATATACAGGCCCTATGATAAGATCCATTTTTTTCAGACTGCCCGACCTGATAAGATTGCTAACCTTCACTGAATCACTACCTGTATCAAATGCGTAAATATTAATATCAAGCCCCATTGATCTTAAAGTATCAGCAGCTAACAGAATGCCCTGGTATAATTCTATAAAAGGTATACTTGGCGGATATAACCAGTGTTCAGGTCTGGTAACTGTTTTATACACCGGTTTACCTTTAACTATTTGTGATGAGTCAATTTCGGTTCTTATGGAATTGTCTTTGATATAAAAGGGGAGTAGCACTGCAACATTAAACTCTCCTTTAAGGTTTTTAACAGGCGTAATTTCTGAAGGCATTTCATCTTCCACCTTATCAGGTTCCGTCTTAATGGTATCAGTTACAATATTTTCGGCTCTGGCAGGTTCAATGACCCTGAAAACCGGAATTTTCAGCAAATCATCCACATGTGGAAAAATAACCCCCTTATTCTCCCTTCTGAGATCTCTTACTGTAATGCCGTATTTTTCTGCAATTGACGACATTGATTCACCTTTCATAACCTTGTGAGTGATATATTCTTTTTCAGAGACTTCAAAACTTTTAGGGGTTGTAATTAGTTCCTTTCTTGGAATTACTATTTCAGAATTGACCGGTAGTTTGTTTATGTCAACCCCTAAATTGCTTTTAATAATATCATCAACCGTCACCCCGAAACTTTTTGCGAGCGAATAAACAGTATCACCCGGTCGCAGTTTGTGGTAATAGTATTTTGATTCATCTCTTTTTTGTTCCACGGTCACAGTTGGTTTCCGGATATCTTCAGGCAAGGTTTCGCTAACAGGAATACGAAGTGCCTGACCTTCTTTCAGAACTGCTGAAGCAGAAGGATTATTTCTGACCAGTTCCTCTAAAGTAATTCCGTAAGCCTTTGAAATTGAATAAGCTGTTTCGCCTTTTTTTACAATATGTATATAATAGGGTTTGCCGGAAATTATTACTTTATCTTTCGATTTTTCAACTACAACTTGCGAGCGGGTGAAATTTCCCGTAAGCAAAGAAAAGAAAACGGCAAAAAACAAAAATGAAAATCTTATTTTTAAAAACGGTTTTGATTTATACATTACTGTCAGCAAACTTGTTGAAATTAATTTTATTATAGTCTGTAATATTCATCAAGAAATTTCATGCAATTATTGTAAATTCTTCCTGATATATCTGAAATATCCTCTCTAATAAAAGTTTCGCCGGTTATTTTTTCATAAAGTTCAATGTACCTTTCTGATACTTCACTAACGAATTCATCCGTCATTTCAGGCACTTTCTCTCCTGTCCTGCCCATAAATCCATTTGCCATAAGCCACTCTCTGACAAACTCTTTGGAAAGTTGTTTCTGGGGAAGACCTTTTTCAAACCTTTCCTGATATTCATCGGCGTAGAAGTACCTGGAAGAATCAGGTGTATTAATTTCATCTATCAGATATATTCTGCCATCTTTTTTCCCGAATTCGTACTTTGTATCCACCAGAATAAGTCCCTGCCGGGCGGCAATTTCTGAGCCACGCAAAAATATTTCCATTGAATATTTTTCCAGAAGGCGGTACTCATTCTCAGGTACAAGTCCGTTTTTAATAATTTCTTCTGCAGATATGTCTTCGTCGTGTGTTCCGTGTTCAGCTTTTGTTGTAGGAGTAATAAGAGGTTTTTCAAATTTCTGATGTTCTCTCATTCCATCAGGAAGAGGGATACCGCAAATTGACCTAACGCCTGATTTGTATGTTCGCCATGAACTGCCGGTGAGGTATGCCCTCACAATCATTTCCACAGGATAAGGTTTACATATAAATCCGGCTGTAACGTTTGGATCAGGTGATGCTATTTTCCAGTTTGGTACAATATCGCAGGTAGCATCAAGGAATCTGGAGGCAATCTGGTTAAGTACCTGTCCTTTGTATGGAATTCCTCTTGGAAGTACTACGTCAAATGCTGATATCCTGTCTGTTACAATCATTATCAGCAATTCATCGTTAATATTGTATACATCACGTACTTTCCCGTGGTAAATGTTTTTAAGGCCGGGAAATTTAAAATCAGTTTTAACTATTGTCTTATCCATCAGTTCTCAGGTTTTTGGGTATCAGCAATTATACTATTATTTTTTGGACTGTTATTTCCGGATGGAGAAATATTTTCATCGTTTTCGTATGCTTTGATTATCATCTTGACAAGTTTGTGGCGGACAATATCTCTTTCATCGAAACGGATGATTGAAATTCCTTCAATGTCCGAGAGTATTCGCATTGCCTGCAGGAGTCCCGAATCGCTTTTTCTTGGAAGGTCAATCTGAGTAGTATCTCCGGTCATGATGAATTTTGAGCACACGCCCATGCGGGTAAGGAACATTTTAAGCTGGCTTATGGTAGCGTTCTGGGCTTCATCAAGGATTACGAAAGCATTTTCAAGTGTTCGTCCTCTCATGTATGCCAGCGGGGCAATCTGAACTGTCCCATCTTCAATCCATGTTTCGAGGCGTTTGTAAGGAATCATGTCGTGTAAAGCATCGTAAAGAGGCTGAAGGTAAGGGTCGAGTTTCTCCTTCATATCACCCGGAAGAAATCCCAGTCTTTCACCGGCTTCCACAGCCGGACGTGTCAGGACTATCTTTTTAACTTCCCTGTTTTTAAGTGCCCTAACTGCCAGCGCTATTGAAGTATATGTTTTTCCAGTACCGGCAGGACCGTCGGCAATTATCAGGTCATTTGTCCTGTAATCATTTATAAGTTGTAACTGATGAACAGTTCTTGCCCTTACCGGTTTTCCGCTGGTGCCATAAACGATCACATCCTCAAAACTGCCTTCTCCTGCTTTTGTTATATATTCCTCATCAGAGAAAAGCCTTTCAATATCATCCTCATCAAGCCGGTGAAACTTTTTGTAATAATTAATTACATCATTCAGTCTTTCCGAGAACAAAACTATTTCTTCTTCCTCACCAATGCACTTGATTTCGTTTCCCCTTGCAATTATTTTTACCCGTGGGAAAAGACTCCTTATTCTGTTTAGCAAAATATTATTCGAGCCAAAAAAAACTACAGGGTCAATATCATCAAGATATATAACAGTCTCTGTCATCAAGTCTAAAGTTTAAACTGTTAATAAATACAAATTTATCAACGTTACGGTAAAAAAATACTTTATAAAAAAATACAAATTAAGTTTATTTTTCCATAGAAGATTATCTTTGTCAAAAGTTTTTCCAGATGCCGGTAATAACACTTACAACTGAATGGAAGCCTGATGATTTTTACAACGGGATTCTCAGAGGCAGGCTTTGCAGTTTATGTCCCGGTGCCACTATCATTGATAATGCATCATGCATACCTGCTTTTAATATTTCCCATGCATCTTTTATTATCAGGAACACTTACAACAACTACCCGCACGGTACTATCCATATAATATGTGTTCATACAGAAGGTAAAAAGGAGGAAAGGCATCTGGTAGTCAAAGCAAATGAGCATTTTTTTATTGGCACTGACAATGGCATATTCAATCTTATACTGAACCATGAGCCAGATGAGGTTGTAATTATTGATAATAAAGACAATAATAATGAGATAGAACTTTTTGCCCGGACTGCAGCATTGATTTTAAAACACAGAAATTTAAGGGAAATCGGAGAACCCGTGGAAAAAATAAATGAAAAAATACCATTAAGGGCTACAATCGAAAAAGATGTTATTACAGGAAGTGTAATATTTATTGATTCTTACGGCAATGCGATTTCCAACATTACGCTTGAGATTTTTAAACGTGTGTTTGCTGAAAAAAGATTCAGAATACTTGTTCAGAGCAACCGGCATTCCATCAATCATATAAGTATGAGGTATAATGAAGAGCCTGTCGGGGAACTGCTGGCGAGATTTAATATTCTTGACCTTCTTGAGGTGGCAATAAATGGTGCGAGTATTTCAGAGCTTCTTAACCTTTCAGCAGGTTCTGTAATAAGGGTAGAAGTGGCACATGATGAAAAAATTTTAAATAAAATATAATTTTCAATGAACAGAGATGATGCAAGGCTTGCGGAATTCAGGAGGCTGCTTGATATTATGGACAGGTTAAGGGAAAATTGTCCATGGGACAGGGAACAGAATTACGAAAGCCTCAGGAAGTTAACAATTGAAGAGACTTATGAATTAGCGGATGCTATAATAAAGGGAGATGAAAATGCAATTAAGGATGAACTTGGGGATCTTATGCTTCATCTGGTGTTTTATGCTAAGATTGGTTCGGAGCGGAAAACTTTTGATATTACCGATGTGCTGAAAAATATTAACAAAAAACTCATTTACAGGCATCCGCATGTATTCAGTGATACACAGGTTCAAAATTCAGAAGACGTAAAAATGAACTGGGAAAAACTGAAAATGGAAGAGAAAGAAGAATACAAACCTGTTCTTTCAGGTGTTCCGTCAACTCTTCCTGCAGTAATAAAAGCCAGCAGAATACAGGAGAAAGTGAGAGGTGTAGGATTTGACTGGGAGGTTCCCGAACAGATATGGGATAAGATTGAAGAAGAAATAAGTGAACTAAAAAAAGAGATAAAGGAGGATAACAAAGAAAGAATGGAAGAGGAAATCGGAGATGTTTTTTTCAGCCTGATAAATGCATGCCGGTTATATGGTATTGACCCGGAGGCAGCACTTGAAAAAACCAACCGGAAATTTATCAGACGTTTCAATTATCTCGAAAAAAAGGCAATTGACTCTGGTAAGTCGTTGCATGACATGACTCCCGGAGAGATGAATGTTATCTGGGAGGAATCAAAAAAAGAAGATTGATTGGTTCCGGGTCAACCAAATATATAGCTCAGCAGCTGATAAATAATTTTTGCTGCTACAAAATCGGGTGCTTTGTTTGAGGGTACAGGACACAATTCAACAACATCAAAGCCAAGGATATTTTTTGCTGACGCAACCCTGTGTAAGAAATTCATCAGTTCATAAAACGGAGGACCTCCGGGTTCAGGGGTGCCGGTAGCCGGCATAATTGAAGGATCAAAAACATCGAGGTCGATTGTAATGTAGACATTTTTATTGAGCGAATCAAGTGCCTTTTCATAAAGGCTCTTATCATACCACAGTTTGTGAGCAGGATAGATATTGTTCCAGTCGGCAACAAGTACCTCTTCAGCTGAAATACTTCTTATTCCAACCTGTACAATATGGGCTTTTTCCCTTATCCTTGCCATAACACAGGCATGATTTAAAGGAGAGCCTTCATAGGTATCTCTCAGGTCTGCATGAGCATCAAGCTGAAGAACTGAGAAATCCTTAAATCTTTCGGAAAATGCTCTCGCTGCACCTATTGATACGGTGTGGTTTCCGCCAATTATAACAGGAAACTTCCCCTCATCAAGAAGGTTGCTGATTTTTTTATAAACTGAATTTACGAGAGCCTCAGGAGAACTTTTCTCGTCGAGAGGCGCAAGTGTAAAAATACCCTGTTTATGAACTTCGGAATTTGTTTCGATGTCATAAAATTCAAGATTTACTGAAGCTTCCAGAACAGCTTCAGGACCCCGGTCGGCTCCTTTTATCCATGTGCTTGTTTCGTCATATGGAACTGGAAGCATGACAATACGGGAGTCATGGTAGTTATAAATTACCTCATGGCCTCCGAAATTCATATCAGTTCAGATGGCTTCGAGAACCGGGTAAAAATAACTGGTAAAGCACAGAGCTACCAGGACGGTGCCATATGTTTTGAGGGGTACAAAAGATCTCTTTATGATTTTAATATCATCTAAAGAGTAGTCTTTGTCGAACCCGTTAGTATACAACTCATTTATACTCAGGCGGAGCAGTTTGTCAAGCTCCTCCTCGGTATAATTTCCGTTGTGTTCGCAGACCAGACCACCATATTTGTGACCGGTTTTCTTTTCCTTAAGCCATCCATAAATTATTCCCGCTGAAATTCTTTCACCTTTTCTTCCATTGGCTATAGCCATAATAGACTCCATAACTTCACCATGAGTAATTTTTTTTGGTTTCGGGATTTGGGTGGCCATGTTAGGAAGGATGGATGAGTAGGTGATGATGTTGGCCATTTCGATACCGGCATCTTTTAGAGCCAGATGGTAAGATCCTGCATGAATTGCGATGTCACTTTCACCGATACCCGTGGTTACAAAGTATTCTCTCGGGATACGGTTTCCGACAATGAATCCTTTCAGGGATAAATTCATCCCTTCAACGGAATTACCGGAGTGTAACTCTCTCAAAACAATATTCTGCATCTACGTCATAAATTACAATTGGGTTGTTAATACTAATTTTATTTATTTGGGTTGCAAATATAAATCAATATTAATATTTTTTTCTATATTTTTCCAAAAAATGTGCACAATATTCAGTTTTTTAATTAACAGTTTAATCAACAATCTCTGCCACAATATTATCCTGACTTATTTAAGAGGCTCTTTTTTTGAAAAAACATAAAAATTAAAGCCCTGTCAATGAGGGCTTTAAATAAATTATTCCGGAATTATTCACCATTTTATTATTTGGCCTCTTTATTGTCCTGCTCTTTTGTCTTTTTAGATTTCGGTGAATTTTTTGTTTTCTTCTCTCCAGCGGGTACTGATTCTGCTTTTTTACTTTTTCCTTCCGGAGTCGGAGTGGTATTTTCTTCATTCTGCTCCCGATTAACCTCTTCTGTTTTTTCTTCAGCTTTACTCTCAGTCTCTTTTTCAGGTTCTTCCTTAACAAGGAGATTCAGTTTCTGAAGTATATTGTACCATCTGAAGATTTTTCTTATATCGGAATCATAAACCCTTTCCCTGTCGTACTCAGGTAAAATCTCAACAAAATAGTTTTTCAAAACAGTAATATCTGATTTCTCATCCGGGCATGGACCTCCATTTTCTTTTTCATAAATTTTATCGAACACTTTTGCAAGAGGAACATCCTCTCCCTGTGTAAATACTGATATATCCTCGAGTGAGCTTACCTTTGACGTAGCAAAGGCGCTTGTTCTTTTCTTTGTTTCAAGGTTCTCAACTATCATCAGATTGCGCCCCTGAGCTATAAATCTGAAAAGGCCATGCTGACCTGAAATTGATAAATAGTCCTTAAGTACCATATTATAATGTTTCTGGCAAAATTAATATCTATTTTTAATTTGTTCAGATTTTTAATTATAATTTCTGTTAGACAATATTACGTTCTTTTTTTATTTTCTCGTATGCTTCGTTTACCTTTTTAAATTTTTCGTCAGCTGCTTTTCTGAAATCTTCACCGAGATGGCTTACTCTGTCGGGGTGGTATTTCAGAGCCATTTTCCTGTATGCTTTTTTTACCTCTTCATCTGATGCTCCTGGTTCAATTTCAAGAATTTTATATGCTGCATCAGTATCGGGAATAAACATATTTTTAACTGAGGTATAATCTCCTGATGAGATACCGAGGTAACCTGCAATTTTTTCAATTACAGCAACTTCGTCCTGATCAAATTTTCCGTCTGCACCTGCTACCCCGAAAAGAAAATGCAGCAAATGAATGCGTGAGGAGTAATCCATATTTTTTGCAATCTGTCTGCATACATCACGTAAAGGGATATCCTGTTTGAGCAGGTCGCGAAGAAGAATCATTGCTTCTCTTGTTGAATCCACGCCGAACTGGCTTATAAAATACTGCTTGACATATTCAAGTTCCGATTTAAGTACTCGCCTGTCAGCCTTCATGACAGCTGCAACAAGCACAAGCAAGCTTACGCCGAAAGCACCCGGTGTTGTTTCCCTTGACACCTGTCTTGTTTCAGATGATGACTCGTCCAAAAATGAGCCTACCAAAAAACCAAGCAACCCCCCTATGGGTCCACCAAAAACCCAGCCCAGTCCTCCACCTAACCATTTTGCAAAACCACCCATCACTTTTTCTTTAATGATGATAATTTAAGCATCTCCTCATGAATTCTGATTACTTCCGGTATAATCAGATTGTTTCCGGAATTGTTAATAATATAGTCCGACCGATCAGTCAGAAATTTTTCATTATACTGGTTTCTTATTCTTTCAATTACCTCCCTTTCTGAGACCTTATTCCTTTCAACAACCCTTCTGATCCGTTCCTGTTCAGGTGCAACAACAGTCAGTATTCTGTCAACATATTTATCAGCTCCGCTTTCAAAAAGTATTGCTGCTTCCATTATTACATAAGGAAAGTCCTGTGTTTTTACCCACTCATTAAAATTCCGGAAAACTTCAGGATGAACTATACTGTTGATTTTTTCGAGAAGGTTTTTATTGTTGAATATAAGAGATGCAAGCTCACTCCTCTGAAGTTTACCATTTTTGTAAACGTTCTTTCCTACTGCGCTGTTTATGAGGTCAATTATTGAATGGTTATTCTCCATAACTGAGCCTGCAACTTCGTCGGCCGAAAAAACAGGAACCCCTAAGATACTGAACAGCCTGCAGACAATTGTTTTTCCGCTTCCTATACCACCTGTAATGCCAAGCCTCATCAATTTCTGAATCTAAGTTTAGTTATCTCCCGGGTCACAATTATTTCTTTCCGAAAGGCAAGTAAACGGTGTCGGGTTTAACTGATAAAATTTTTACACCATCCCGGTTGAGCTGTTTTGATATAACCGGAACTAAAGATTCCGTTATCAAAAAATATTCAGAAGATGAAATTTTGTTCAACCCTGCAGAAGAAATATCTATAATAATAGGTGACTTTCTGAACGAACTTTTTAGTTTAAGCAGTGAAAACCCTGTTCCTTCCAGATTAATGGTAATTTCTGACGAGAATGAACCCTGTTTTACCATTTCATCGGGCAGGTTAATATATTTAACAGGGTAATTCACTGAAGATTCCATTTCTTTCTTAAGTGAGTTCAGATACCAGAGGATAAATGAAAGAAAAAGAAAAAAAACAAGAGCTGCAACATCCTGGTTAAGTATTTTTGTTCTGACAGGGTGTTTAACAGTTATATTAGTTTTCTTTTTCTTATCCATGATTATTTCTGCTCTATGTCGGTTGGATCTTTGAGCAGGGCACTCTTGTCAACTTTTAATTTCACATCACCTCCGGCATCAAGAATTACGATATTATCTTTTACTTCAACAACTTTTCCGTATATACCGCCGGTTGTTACTACTCTGTCGCCTTTTTTGAGGGAGTTTCTGTAGTTTGCAAGTTCTTTCTGCTTTTTCATCTGTGGCCTTATCATAAAGAAATAGAAAACCACAAAAACAAGAATAAGAGGCATCAGCGATATAAGTGCATTTCCTGAACCGGTAGCTCCTGTGGGCTGAGCCATAACTAACAAATAAAAATAGTTACTCATTTTTTAAAATATTAATTGTTTTTATCCGAAATTACATCTGCTTTAATCTGAAGAAAAACATAAGGTTGTGATGCATTTGACATGACTGTTACGGTTTTTTTCTGCATGCCGTTATAACCGCCTGAATCAAAGACCACTTCGATTGTTCCGCTTTCACCCGGGGCTACGGGTTTTGTGCTGTACCTGGTGACTGTACAGCCACAGCTTGTTGTAACCCTGTTTAGAATGAGCGGTGCTTTCCCAGTGTTGGTAAATTTAAAGATTGTGGCCACTTTTTCTCCGGCAAATATTTGCCCGAAATCGTGTTCATATTCAGCAAATTCTATCACTGCAGTATCAGAAGAAGTATGAATATCAGCACGCTCTCCTTTTCCTCCGGCAGTGCCACAGGACGTTAATAATATCATTAATGCCACAGGAAAAAATAAAAACTTCATTTTCTCATATGTTTATTGTCTTTTATTCTTCAGTTTCACCCAGAAGGCCTCTGCCACTTTTTTTATAAAGACCCTTTTCACGCATTTCCTTCACAATTTTATCAAGTATTCCGTTGACAAATTTACTGCTTTTTGATGTACAGTAATCTTTGGCAATTTCAATATATTCATTCAGTGTTACTTTTACAGGTATTTCCTCAAATTCGGTAATCTCTGTAATGGCCAGTTGCATCACCAGGGTATCCATAAGAGCAATGCGTTCAACTTCCCAGTTTGTGGTGTTTCTTTCTATCAATTCTATATTTTGCCCAGAATTAAGTACTGCCTTACGAAACAGATGTTTTACAAAATATTCATCTTCTTCATTTTTAAAAAGTGGCATCAGAGGTACTTCGGATCCGGAATTTGCCTTAAACCGGCGGAGAGTCTTTTCAACCATCACGGTAATATATTCAAGATCACCATTCCAGTATATACTCTGCTCTTCAAATGCAGCATACAGATCCTCTGAAGCGGGTAAAAAATCAGTTACCAGTTTTAAAATTATTTTTTTATCTTCTGAATAACCTGATTTTTCAGAATTCATGTAATTTATATAAGTATCCCATTTTGTTAACTGATTATAAAGAATTTTAGGAAGTTGAGGATTTATGACCCATGATATTCTGTTTGTTTCCCGGTATTTTCTCAGGGCAAGATTGTTCCGCAGTTGCTGAATCAGTTTATTTTCAACAAAGCGTTTGTTTGGATTAATATCTTCAGGGGTGGGAATTTTTTTCCGTAGGCCAAGTTCAATTTTATTACAGGCAATATCAGCAAGTTCAATTATAAGTAAGATAATATAATGATAAAGCTCATAAGATTTGTTTATGCTGAAAACAAGTTCCTTTTCAGCTCTTACCAGATCGCCGTCATTCCGACGGTTAAAGGCATAGAGGCAGATAAGGGCTTTGATGCGAAGTAGACGTCTGCTTATCATTATAAAGAACCCGTAATAAAACGCCCCAAAATTAGATATTTTAATTAAGCTTCAAAAATAATTCTGAATTTTACAGAAATGATTAACTAATTTTGATTTGACAAAATATTTGTTACATTTGACAAAATTTAATCAATAAACTTTTCAAGTTATGGAAGAAGGAACCGTGAAAGTTAATGAAAACGAAGGAAAGACCGGAAAAGAAGAAATTTACACAAAAGTTGTCAGAGCCGGTAAAAGAACTTATTTCTTCGATGTAAAAGCCACGCGGAGTGATGATTATTATCTTACCATTACTGAAAGCAAAAAACGCACTGGCAAAGAGGGAAAATTTTATTATGAAAAACATAAAATCTTTCTTTACAAGGAGGATTTTGAAAAGTTTACAGAAGGACTTAAAGATGTTGTTGAGTATATTAACAACGGTAAGGTAAAAAAACAGGAGCAGGAAGTTACCGACAATGCCGGTAACAAAATATCCGGCGCCGATAATACTGAGCTATCGGCAGGAAAATACACAAGCGTAAGTTTTGAAGATCTGGGGTAAGTTTAACTTCCAGTTTGTAACTTCACGATTAGTCAAGACTTTTTGCCGTCATTAATTTTTAAGATATTGAATAAATGGCCGATTATCTTCTTCTGGCAGCGGGAATCTTTTTGATGATCTTTGGCCTGATAGGATGTCTTGTTCCTGTACTGCCAGGTCCCCCCTTAAGCTATCTGGGACTTATTCTTTTGCATTTCAGCAGATTCGGAGAATTTAATAAAACAACCCTGATAATTTTAGCATTGGTAACAATTGCTGTAACTATTGCCGATTATCTTGTTCCGGTATGGGGGACACGTAAATTCGGAGGTTCAAAATATGGCATGAGGGGTGCAACAATCGGCTTAATAATCGGCCTCTTCCTTGGTCCGGTCGGAATAATCATAGGTCCATTCGCAGGAGCATTTGTTGGTGAAATGATCTTTAAAGATGATATCAAATATGCCCTTAAAGCAGGATTAGGAAGCCTTTTAGGTTTCCTTACAGGTATTGGACTCAAGCTCGCAGCTTCCTTCGTGATGGCATTCTATTTTATTAAAGAAGTTTTTAAATAGTTGAAGAGGCGGTAGGCAGTAGGCAGTAGGCAGTAGGCAGTAGGCAGTAGGCAGTAGGCAGTAGGTGGTAAGGAGTAAGGAGAGGGAATGGTATGGAGAATCGTTCCCTCTGTTTAAATGACAGTGAAAGAAACAATATCCTGTGTCGGGTGTTAATTATTATTCAGAAGGATTTCCTATGGTAGCCACCATTACTGCTTTTATTGTATGCAGGCGGTTTTCGGCCTGATCGAATACCACTGAAATATCTGATTCGAACACCTCCTCTGTCACTTCCATTCCGTCAAGGCCATATTTCCGGTAAATCTCCTCCCCTACTTTTGTTTCCCTGTTATGGAAAGCCGGCAGGCAATGAAGGAATTTAACTACCGGGTTTCCGGTTTTTTTAACAACATCCATGTTTACCTGATACGGACGGAGAAGATTAATGCGTTCTTCCCAAACTGAATCAGGCTCACCCATTGATACCCATACATCGGTATAAAGGAAATCCACTCCTTTTACAGCTTTCTCAACGTTATCGGTAATGGTAATTTCAGCTCCTGTTTTACTGGCAATTTCCCTGCATTTTTTCACCAGCCAATCTTCAGGCTGATATGCAGCAGGTGCGGCAGCCCTGAAATCCATTCCCATCTTTGCAGCACCCACAAGCAGGGAATTACCCATATTAAAGCGGGCATCACCAAGGTAGCAGAAACTTATTTTGTTAAGTGGTTTGCCTGAATTTTCAATCATTGTCATCAGATCGGCAAGAATCTGAGTGGGATGAAACTCATTTGTCAGCCCGTTCCATACCGGAACACCGGCATATTTAGCAAGTTCTTCAACAATTTCCTGACCGAAACCGCGGTACTCAATGCCGTCATACATCCTGCCAAGTACGCGGGCTGTATCCTTCATCGATTCCTTTTGCTTCATCTGCGAACCTGTAGGTCCAATATATGTTACATGTGCTCCCTGGTCAAATGCTGCAACTTCAAATGCGCACCTTGTCCGGGTGGAGGCTTTCTCAAAAATGAGTGCAATGTTCTTTCCTTTCAGGCGCTGGAATTCTTTACCTTCTTTCTTCTCTTTTTTCAGTTTTATTGCCAGATCTATCAGAAATTTTATTTCTTCCGGAGAAAAATCCAGCAGTTTAAGAAAATGGCGTCCCTTTAAATTAGTTCTCATTTGATTAAAGAATTTAAAGTTGTAAAAATTACCAGAAAAAAAATTCTGTTATAATTGAATCCTGCAAATGTAGTAAATAACCCCGAAAGTACCGTAAGTCAGAACAAATGAATTAATGAAAAATCTTTTATCCTGTCTCATGTTAAAAATATAATTTCTTTCTGTTTCAAAAATTTTACTACATTTGAAAAACTCAAAACATTGAACAGGTTAGTGAAAAAAATTATTTATCTGATAATTGCCAGCACTTTTTTATTCTTTCTGCATTCCTGCAGGGAAAAAGGATACAAAAACATCAGCGAAGGTGAAATTCATTATTCTATAGAATATATTAAGAACCATGGTTCAATTTCATTTGAATTAAAGCCCAAAACCCTTGTTGTTTCATTCAAGGGTGACAAAATTCTTTTTGAAATATTATCTCCTCTTGGTAATCAGGGTATCGTAAATATTATAAATCCTGAAAAAGGCGTATATGATACATACGTGAACATGCTGGGAACCAAACTATATTATTCAGGTTCACCTGATGAAATATACCCCGGTTTTTCATCAATGGACGGTGTTATTCTCAGAAAGACTTCAAAAACATCAATAATATGCGGTTATAACTGCCATCATATAGAAGCTATGTTTCCATCCAATCCTGATAAAGTTTATGATATATGGTATACAAATGAAATAAAAGTCAAAAACTCAAATACGTCAACTCCTTTC
>Ga0078972_1004391_pt1 | contig 38838 bp, 30 predicted proteins | sample YelNatPaOPGAMG01_FD_67568 | JGI IMG/M metagenome (GOLD analysis project Ga0078972, IMG submission 67568) | Hot spring thermophilic microbial communities from Obsidian Pool, Yellowstone National Park, USA - OP-RAMG-01 (SPADES assembly) (version 2) | ecosystem: Environmental > Aquatic > Thermal...
CGGGCTGGCCCGCCCCGCACAAGCCCGGCCCTGAGCGGGAGGGGGGGGGGTAGGTCTGGGCGCCGCCACAGGCGGCGCCCAGCCCTACCACACCCTACAAAAGGCCTGTTCCGGCCGCATGCGGAGCATGGTGCCCGGAAGCCGAAGGCCATTTCCATCGTGCGTTGTGCCCCCAGGGCACGGCAAATTGTTGGGGCCCCTTGCCACTCATAAGGAGACTGCCCGATGGCCAGGAAACGAGCTCGCACCACCTCATCGAGTCGCTCGCTCACCCGCAGCCCGCTCTCGCTGCTGATTGTGCTGGCGGCCATCGTCATTATCGGCGCCATGGCGCTCGATGTGCCACACAACCTGTGGGCACAGCCAGGTCTGGCGGACCTCCGCGCCGCAGTTCTGGAATCGGTCGGACTGCAGGCCTCGGGCACGCCGCAGCCCACGGCCGCCCTCAGCCCCACGCCAAGGGTTGCCCACCCCACAGAGCAGGCGCCCACAGCCACCACAGCATCTGCCGCCACCCAGCCCCCCACAACCGGCCCCGCTGATTGGTATCAGGTCTACTTTACCACGCCCAAATACCCCGACAAAGCGGCCGATCACCACGACGGCATCGACGGCTACCTGGTACAGCTCATCGGCCAGGCGCAGCACACCATCGATGTGGCCGCCTACCAGGTAGACCTCGACACGGTGGCCCAGGCTTTGCTCGCCGCCAAGCAGCGCGGCGTGGCAGTGCGCCTGGTCACTGAAACCGATTACGTCAAGGAAAAGGCCATACAGCAGCTCAAGGCCGGGGGCGTGCCAGTCGTAGACGACCGGCGCGGCGGCCTGATGCACAACAAGTATGTGATCGTCGACGGTCAGTGGGTCTGGACCGGGTCCTGGAACCTGACGGTCGATTGCACCTACCGCAACAACAACAATGCGATCTTGATCCACTCCGCGGACCTGGCGCGCAACTATGAGACGAAATTCAAAGAGATGTTTGAGCAGCACCAGTTCGGCCCCAAGCGCCCATCTGACACGCCCTTGCCAGTGCTGACGATCGAAGGCACCCGCATCGAGAACTATTTCGCGCCCGAGGACCACGTGTCGGAGCACATCAAGACGGTCTTGGCTGGGGCGCAACACAAGATCGAGTTCCTGGCCTTTTCTTTCACCGACGATCAAATCGGCCAGACCCTGATCGATCGCGCCAGGGCCGGGGTAGCCGTTTCGGGGGTCATGGAGACGCGCGGCTCCGACACCCAGTACGCCGAGTATAATCCCCTGCGCCAGGCGGGGATCAATGTGCTGCTCGACGGCAACCCTTACACAATGCATCACAAGGTCTTCATCGTCGATGATGAGATCGTCGTCACGGGCTCATTCAACCCTACCAGCAATGCCGATCATGATAATGACGAGAACACGCTGATTATCTACAACCGCGACATCGCCCACCTGTATGATGAAGAGTTCCAGCGCGTGCAACAGCGCGCCCTGGAGGCACAAAAACCCTGATTGCGGAGACCACTGCATGCCTCAACACTATGATGTGATCATTGCCGGCACCGGTCCGGGCGGCGGTATGGCCGCCAACCTGCTGGGCCGCGCCGGCTGTAAGGTATTGGTGATCGAGCGCCAGCGGCTGCCCCGCTACAAGCCCTGCGCCGGCGGTATGCCCGCGAACGTCTTTGCCCAACTTCCTGCGGCGTGCGCCCAGGCCATCGAGCGCCGGGTCAGCCACGTGCGCTTTCAGCTCGGCCGCGAGCAGATAACCCACGAGTTGCACGGCGACCCGATCGTTATGGTGCGCCGCGAGCAGTTCGACTATTTGCTCACGACCCAGGCCCGGGCCGAGATCCATGACAACGAAGGGATAACCGGCGTGGAGCTGGGGCCGACAGGGATCCTTGTGCGCACGGCGCGCGGTGAGAGCTATCACGCCGATCACGTCATTGCTGCCGACGGCGCCTTTTCCACAGTCGCCCGCTCGGTCGGGCTGCGCCAAGGCTGCGAGGTCGGGCCGGCCATTGAGGCCGAGATCCCAGTGCCGCCGGCGATCTTGGAGCCGTACACCGACACATCTCTCTTTCTCTTCGGCACAGTACGTCAGGGCTACGTGTGGGTCTTTCCCAAGAGCGATTATGTCTCTTTCGGCATCGGCGCCTATCGGGGCACGGGCGATGGGCTGCGCACACGCCTGCAGCAGGCCGCCCAACAGCTTGGGCTCCCCACCACAGGCTGGCGGCCGCGCGGCCACGGTCTGCCGCTCTACCGCCGCGGTGAGCCCCTGCAGCGCGGCCACATACTCCTCGTGGGCGATGCCGCCGGGCTCATGGATCCCTTGAGCGGCGAGGGCATCCGCCACGCCCTGCACAGCGCCCGGCTGGCCAGTGAAGCCATCCTGGCCGGCGAGGAGGGCCTCGCCGCTTATACCCGGCGCGTCCACCAGCAGATCGGCAGCCACCTGCAAGCGGGGCTGTGGCTGGCGCGCCTTTTCTACGGCGCCACCCCCCTGTGCTTCCGCATCGGCGTGCGCAGCCCGGCAGTCGTCGATGCCATGTTTCGTATGCTCAACGGCGAGGTCACCTACCGCCAGTTACTGGCGCGGGTGCCAGGGTATCTTCTGAAGCGGTAATGACTCAGCCGCCATGAGGAGGTTGCATGGAGGAAGCGAGACTCTACGACAGACTCTCAGATAATCGGGTGCAGTGTCGGCTCTGCGCCCACCACTGCACCATTGCACTGGGCGGGCATGGGGTCTGTGGGGTACGGCAGAACCGGGAAGGCACACTCTATTCCCTGGTCTATGGGCAGTTGATTTCGCAAGCGGTGGACCCCATCGAAAAAAAGCCCCTGTTCCACTTCCACCCGGGGTCGCGTGCCCTGTCCATCGCCACCGTGGGCTGCAATCTGCGTTGCGCCTTTTGCCAGAACGCCGAAATCTCGCAGATGCCCCGTGACGAGGGGCGCATTATGGGCCGCCGCACACTCCCCTCCGCCGTGATCGAGGCCGCTCGCCGCTCCGGCTCCCGCAGCATCGCCTATACCTACACCGAACCCACCATCTTCTACGAGTATGCCTACGACGTCTCAGTACCAGCGCACGAAGCGGGGATCGCTAACGTGTTCGTCACCAACGGCTACATGACCCGCGATATGCTCCAGGCCTACCACCCCTACCTCGATGCCGCCAACGTGGACCTCAAGGCCTTCCGTGACGAGTTCTACCGGGAGGTCTGTGGTGCGCGCCTGCAGCCCGTGCTCGACTCGCTCAAGCTCATGAAGGAGCAGGGCGTCTGGGTCGAGGTAACCACCCTCGTCATCCCCGGCCACAACGATGACCCGGGCGAGTTGCGCGACATAGCCCATTTCATTGCCTGCGAGCTGGGGCCGGGCACCCCCTGGCACGTCAGCCGCTTCCACCCGACCTATCGTCTGACCGACGCGCCGCCGACCCCCGCCGCCACCCTGCGCCGCGCCTATGATATCGGCCGTGAAGCGGGCCTGCATTATGTCTATATCGGCAACCTGCCTGGCCTGCAGGGCGAGGACACCCTCTGCCCCCAGTGCAACCGGACGGTCATCGCCCGCTATGGGTTCACGGTTGAGGAGCAGCACCTGCAGAATGGCGCCTGCGCGTACTGCGGCGCCCGGATCGATGGCGTAGGCTTGTAGTGAGGGAGCCCTCCCCTGTCGTTCCCCCTGTGGGGGAGCGACAGGGGAGGGCTCCCTCACTACAAGCTCGATGATTTGGCAAAGAGCTGCGGCCCCTTCGTCGCCTCATCATACTCGCGGGTCATCGTCACGCCTTCCAGCTCGGCGATGGCGATCTCGGCCAGGGAAAAGACGGTGCAGCCCTCGATCAGGTGCCCGCCATAGGCCGCCCCTTCCTCCTCGCCTGCCGACACGGTGACGTGGGCGTGGATGGATACCTTTCATGCCGCCACGGCCTGCACTTTCGCCGTCTGCGCGAGGAGCATCAGCACGGCCAGCAGCAGCTCTTTCCACTTTTCGCCGCGCTCAATGGAGAGCCGGTTGCGGCCAATAGTGACCCTGGCGCCGAACCGCCTGGCCTGCTGCACGACCATGGGCGGCAGCAAGTCCGGGAAGCGGAGGACGACGAGCCGGTCCTCGCTAGCCACGGCGCTGACCCCCGCCTGGGCAGCCAGCGCCTTGAGCCGCAGCAGGTAGAGCAGGTTCTGCACTGGCGCCGGCGGCGGGCCGAAGCGGTCCTCCAATTCCTGCGCGAGGGTGTCGATCTCCTCCGGCTGGCGCAGATCGGCCAGGCGGCGATACAGCCGCAGGCGCAGGCCCTGATCGGTCACATAGCTCTCGGGCAGGTGCGCCGACAGTGGCAGATCGACCGACGGGCCACCCTCGGCCGCCGGCAGGTTCGCCGGCGCCGCCGCTCCGCCGCTCATCTCAGCCTTGAGCCGCTGCACGGCCTGGCCGAGCATGCGGCAGTAAAGGTCAAACCCTACCGCCGCAATATGCCCATGCTGCTCCGGGCCCAGCATCTCACCCGCGCCGCGGATCTCGAGATCGCGCATAGCAATCTGGAACCCCGCCCCCAGGTCACTCGCCTCGAGCAGAGTCTCCAGGCGCTTTTGCGCCACTGGAGTGAGCTGCTGATGCTTGTTGTAGAGCAGATAGGCATAGGCGCGCGTCGAGCTGCGGCCTACACGCCCGCGCAGCTGATAGAGCTGCGCCAGGCCAAAGCGGTCCGCGCGATTGATGATGATCGTATTGACGTTGGGAATGTCGAGCCCGCTCTCGATGATGGTCGTGCAGACCAGCACATCATAGCGCCCGGCCGAAAAGTCGAGCATTACTCGTGCCAGGTCGCCCTCATCCATCTGCCCGTGGCCCACTACAAAACTGGCCTCGGGCACCAGCTGCTGCAGATGATGGGCGATCTGATAGATGCCCTGCACCCGGTTGTGCACGAAAAAGACCTGGCCTCCGCGGTCCAGCTCGCGCAGGATGGCCTGGCGGATCATGCCGTCATCGTATTCCAGCACTTGCGTGCGCACCGGCAGGCGGTCCTCCGGTGGCGTGTTGATGGTGCTCATGTCGCGCACACCGGTCAACGCCATATGGAGGGTGCGCGGAATGGGCGTGGCCGTCATGGTCAGCACATCGACCTCGCGCCGCAGCTGTTTGAGCCGCTCCTTGTGGCCCACGCCAAAGCGCTGTTCCTCATCGATGATCACCAGCCCCAGGTTCTTGAACTTGACGTCCTTCTGGATGAGCCGGTGCGTGCCAATGATAATGTCAACCTTGCCCTCCTGCAGATCCTCCAGGATCGCCTTTTGCTCCTCGCGCGTGCGGAAGCGGCTGAGCATGTCCACGCGCACCGGAAAGGCGCGCATGCGCTCCTCAAAGGTATAAAAGTGCTGCTGCGCCAATACGGTCGTCGGCACCAGCACCGCCACCTGCCGGCCGTCCATCACGGCTTTGAAAGCCGCACGCAGGGCCACCTCCGTCTTGCCATAGCCCACGTCGCCGCAGATCAGGCGGTCCATGGGCTTGGCTCGCTCCATATCGCTCTTGACCTCAGCCAGGGCGCGCATCTGGTCCTGTGTTTCCTCATAAGGGAAGGAGGCCTCCAGTTCGACCTGCCACTGGGTATCGCGAGCAAAGGCATGCCCCGGCACCACCTCACGCGCCGCATAGAGCTCCAGCGTATCCCGCGCCAGGGCTTCCACCGCTTTGCGTGTCCGCGCCTTGATCTGCGCCCAATCGGCCGTGCCCAGGCGCTGCAGGGTCACCTCATGCCCCTCGGCCCCCATATAACGGCTGAGCAGGTCCACCTGCTGCACGGGCACAAACAGGCGGTCGCCGCCTTCATACTCCAGCTCCAGGTACTCCCGCTCCACGTCGCCGGCCATCTTGCGCACCATGCCCCGGTAGATGCCGATCCCGTGGTCCATGTGCACCACATACTCGCCCTCGCTCAGGTCGGAAAAGAAAGCCTCGGGTGATACTGTACGTGCCCGGCGCTGGCGGCGCGGCTGCGTGCGCCGCCAACCGTAGAGCTCGGCATCGGTGAGGATGCTCATCTGCTCACCCGGCAAAGACCACCCCTCGACCAGTGAGCCCTGCACCAACGTCAGGCTCCCTGGCGCCGGTGTCTGCACAATCTCCTCCACTGGGCGCACTTGAGCATGCAGGTCGCTCAGCAGCTCGCGCAGGCGCGGGGTCTGCCGGCTCACAATGACGGCGCGCCCCCCCGCCTTGAGCAGGCGCTGGATATCATCCAGCGCCTGAGACATGCGCCCACCGTAACGCAGGCCCGGCTGGAAGCTTTCCTCCCCCAGGGCCAGTGCTTCCGGCGCCACATCGTAACCCAGGCTAAGGCCAGCTATCCGTGCCAGGCGCCCGGCCAGATCGCTCCACTCAAAGTAGGGCGGCAGCCATTCAGCGGGCAACTCACCATCCATCGCCTGCTTGGCGCTCAAGTCGGCGGCCTGCGCAACCAGCGCCTGCGCCTCCGTTTGCACGGCCAGGAGATCATCCATCACCAGGAGCGCACGCTCATCCAGATAGTCGAGCAGCGAAGCCGGCTGGGGGTAGAGGTAAGGCAGGTAAAACTCCATGCCCCTAAAGGCCTCACCCGCATCCAGGCGCTCCAGATCGCGCTGGAAGCGCTGCACAGTAGCTGCTGGCAATCCTCCCCAGGCCAACTGCCGCACCGCCGCTGCCGCCCGCGGCCCCTGGCCCATCAACGCCTCGCTGGCCGGCATCACCATTACCGATTCGACGTTAGCCCCCGAACGTTGAGTGGCCGGATCAAAGGTGCGCAGGCTATCGATCTCATCACCGAAATACTCGATGCGCACCGGCTGCTCCAGGTTGGGGGGGAATACATCCACAATGCCGCCGCGCAGGCTAAAGGTGCCCGGCTCCTCCACCACGCTAACCGGCTGGTAGCCAAAGCGCAGCCATGCCGCCGCCAGATCAGCCGGGGGCCGGAATTGCCCCACCTTGAGGGCACGGATGCTCCCGCGCAGCAAGCTGGGCGGCACAGTCTTGACCATCAGCGCCCAGACCGGCGCCACCACCAGGGGGAAATCCCCACTTGTTTGAGAGCTTGAGTCTCTCGGGGCCATACTTGCCAGCCATGAGAGCAGCGCAATACGCTGGTGGACAATCTCGGGCTCCCAGGGAGTGCGATCATAAAAGAGCGCATCTGGAGGCGGGAAATGACAGACGCGTTCGGGCTCGCCCGTCCAGGCGCCCAGCTCGTCGGCTACCGCCCGCGCTCGCTCCGGCCCGGCAGTCAGCCAGACGACCGGGCCGGGCCAATGGCGGGCCAGCGTGGCCACAATCGCCGGCCGCGACGCCTCTGGCGCCCCCAGGGCATAGCTGTGGATAGAGAGGCCAGCGCGCTCTTGCAGTTTCTCGATCTGTCGCTGCATTGCAGGCAGCGCCTCTAATATGGGCAACAGGCCCGTCAATCTCATGGTTCATCTCCGTTATACCGGTTCATCGCCGCCACAATACCCGCCTGCAGGAAGCAGTCGATCGCCTCGCACGCCCGATCCATGGTTTCATCCATAATCTGTCGCTCGACGGGGCGCCAGTCCTCGAGCACATAATCGATCGGGTCGCCAAAGGGGGGCCGGCCGATCCCCAGCCGCAGCCGGGGAAACTCGGTCGTCCCCGTCTGGCGTATGATCGAATCCAGCCCTTTGTGCCCCCCGCTGGACCCGCGGGCGCGCAGGCGAATCTTGCCTAACGGCAGGTCCAGGTCATCATAGACCACCAGGAGCCTGTCGGGGGCAATCCCATAATGGCGCAACAAGGGCTGCACTGCCTGCCCGCTCTCGTTCATATAGGTAAGAGGCCGGGCCACCAGCACGCGCCGCTGGCAGATATCGCCCTCCGCCAGCGAAGCACGAAAACGATAAAAGCTAAAGCGCAGGCCATGGCGCTCGACAAAGCGAGTCACACACTGGAACCCTGCATTATGCCGCGTATCGGCGTATTCGGGGCCCGGGTTCCCCAGCCCCACAATCAGCGCCCGCTCCCCTCCCGTCAACACCAGCACCTCCCAGCTGCGCACGATATCAATGCAACACCAGAAGGGGCTAATCGCAAGGACTAGCCCCTTCAAAGATCAGGATCCATATACAAAGCACACCGCAGAGACGGCCCGGTGGGCGGCATTCCGCCGATTAGCGCACTTGGCCAACCGGCCCGCGCCATCGGCGCGTCTCTACAGGATGCGCCGCAAGGCGAAAACAATGCCTATCACGGCAAAGATCGCCAGCATGGTACCGGCGCCCATGACGAACGCATCGCGCCACTCCGCCAGGGGCAACTTGGGAATGATGCCCCGGCTCAGCGGGCGCTCGGGAGTCGGTGTAGGCGTCGGCGGCGCCAGGGCGGCAGTGGGCTGCAGAATCACCAGCGTCATCGTCGGCCCTGGCAGTTTCGGCAAGGGCGTGGCCGTCGGCTCCGGCGTCGCGCTCGTCGGCGTTTCCGTCGGGCGCTTGTTAGCCACGATGAGCCCCTGCACAGGATATTCCATATAGTTCCCGTCGTTCTTAACCACCGTCAGGCGCAGAGTGTAAGCGCCATCCGGCAACCCAGTCGTATCCCACTGCGCCAGAACACCGTTGATCACCGGCGTAGACTGTGTCGCTCCGATGAGATGCCACTCGGTCGGGTTGGGGCCGCGACCAAACTCAACTTTGTAGAACTGGAAATTGGCAATGGTTGCAGTCCCTCTGATCGCCACAATCCCACGCACCGTTGTATTAGGCTCGGGGCTGGAGATCACGGGCTGCTCGTTCTGCACAGTCCGTGCTGCCACCAGTGGCAACATCCCTAGCAGCAACAGACACACCAGCAGGTACCGGGTACGGCGGTTCATGCTCGTCCTCTCTGTCGGCGATGTCGTAACTGGTAGTTTAGCACAAAACAGCTGCAGGGGCAAAGCATTTTTGCAGGGACAATCAGACCCCGGCTCAGCGCCAGCTCTTGAGCACCAGGCACCCGTTCTGCCCGCCAAAACCAAAGGCATTAATGAGCACCGTATCCACTCGCAACGCACGCTTTTCAGGAAACACATGATCCAATGGGCAGGCGGGGTCGGGCCTCATCAGGTTCGCCGTCGGCGGCACCAGCCCCTGCTGGATGCATTCCACCCCGACCACTGCCGAGATCGCTCCAGCCGCCCCTAGAGTATGGCCCATGCCGCCCTTGTTGGAGCTCAGAGGGATACGCGCAGCCCGTTCGCCAAAGACGCGCTGAATCGCCAGGGTTTCCGAAGTATCATTCAGCGGTGTGCCCGTAGCATGGGGCACGATGTAATCCACCTCATCGGGCCCGATGCCGGCATCAGCCAAGGCCAGGGCCATGGCCCGGGCCGCGCCGCTGCCATCCGGCTCGGGCGCGGTGATGTGGAAAGCATCTTCGGTGAAGCCAAAGCCTGCCAGCTCGGCCAGAATCGGTGCGCCGCGCTTGCGAGCGTGCGCCTCCGTCTCCAACACCATCACTGCAGCGCCCTCACCCAGCACAGTGCCATCCCGATCTACGTCAAACGGGCGGCAAGCGTGCTCCGGATCATCATTCCGCCCGGAAAGGGCCCCCAGGCGCCCAAAAGAAGCCAGGGCCAGGGGCGAGATGGCGGAATCGGTGCCACCAGCCAGCACCACGTCAACATCGCCCCGCTGCAGCCAACGCAGCGAATCACCCAGGGCTACCACGCCAGTCGCGCAGGCCGCGGCGGGAGAGTTGGTCGGCCCTTTGATGCCCAGGAGCACGGCGACATAGCACGAAGCCGCGCTCACGATCACCGTGGGCGCCATAGTCGGATTCAGGCGCCGAGGGCCCTCGGCATGCAGAATCAGTGCCTGCTCCTCGATCGCCGCGATTCCGCCGATAGCCGTGCCGATCTGCAGCCCCACACGCGTGGGGTCCTCGGCCTCCAGCTTGAGGCCCGATTGGGCCACCGCTTCGTGCAACGCCCCCATCGCCAACTGCGTAAAGCGCCCCATGCGACGCACTTCTTTGCGGTCCAGGAAATTCGTCGCGTCAAAGCCTCGCACCTGCGCAGCTATGCGAGATGGAAAGCCCTCAGTGGAGAAATCCTCCACGCTTCGCACCGCCGAGCGGCCACTCAGCAGAGATTCCCATGTCTCTGCCGTCGACAAGCCCAACGGGCAAACGGTGCCAAGGCCGGTGATGACAACACGATCCGAGTTGTGACGTGAACGCTCCAACAGAACCTCCCTTGACAAAGGACGAGTGACAGCCTCGCCGCAAATCTTCATTGCTAGAACCCCATACTGTGTTCAGAGCTACGCTGCTTTGACAGCGCATGGGCAGCGCGGTAGAATGAGCGTCATTCCAGCTCTCCTGGTTGAGGAGTATGGCAAGGACCCGGCACCGCTCTGCCAAGAGTCAAAGCCCTTGTGGCACGCTACCCGGCTGCGCGGCGGTCAGCCTGGCATTCAGGCCAATGAACTCAGCTATGATAAGCTGAAAACGCTTTCATGCCAAGGTGCGGCGGCCACCGCGTACTTTCTTGGCCACCTTCCCTTAAATATCCATTCTATCTGGGCAAATCTCGCCACAAAGCATGCCTGTAGATACCTGAGAGTGTTATTACCTGCAAACGTCATGGGTATCTATCGCCCGGAAACAGGAGCAAGTGCCATGATCCGAATTGTTGCTGATAGCGCTTCCAGCATTGCCCCCGATTTGGCTCAGCAGCTGGGCATCCATCTCGTGCCGATGAAGGTGCTCTTTGGTGAAGAGACGTACCTTGACGGGGTGAATATGGATAGCACCGAGTTTTATGAGCGCCTCAAGAGCAATCGTGTGCTTCCCACCACTTCACAGCCTTCAGCCGGCGAATTGCAGCAAGTCTTCGATCAACTCACTGCCGGCGGTGACGAAGTTCTGTGTGTCTTGATCTCTCACCTGATGAGTGGTACATTATCTTCCGCCGAAGCGGCACGGGACATGTTGCCCACACGTTCCATCCATATCTTCAACTCGCTGTCCGTCTCTGTTGGCGAGGGGCTGCTGGCCATGGCGGCCGCCAAGATGGCCCAGGAAGGGCAGACGATGGAGGCCATCCTGGCTCGGCTCGAGCGGATGCGCTCGCAAATGCGGCTATTCTTTGTCGTCGATACGCTAGAGTTCCTGCAGCGCGGCGGCCGTATTGGCGGCGCGGCAGCCCTGATCGGTTCCTTGCTCAAGGTAAAACCGCTCCTCTGCATCGAGAATGGTCGCATCGAGCCCATGGAAAAGGTGCGCACCAAGCCCAAAGCGGTAGAGAGGATGCTGGCTGTTATGGAGGAGAAGGTCGGCGCTGGGCGGCCGGTGTGGGCGGCCGTGACCCATACCAACAACCCCATTGAAGCCGCCCAACTGAGCCAGGCACTGCAGGCCCGCTTCGATTGCCGGCATATGCTGGTCGGCGATGCCGGCCCGACAGTCGGCGTACATGCGGGCCCGGGTGTGCTGGGCATCGCAACATGCCCCATCGAAGCGTAACCTGGCTCGTATCTCAGGGTTCTAGCACACGAGAACCCAATGCGAAAGGGAACCCCCTGGGGATGACAGTGGCAGATGAGGGGGCCCACGAAGAGGGTCTCATCAGGCAAGCGCAAGAGGATCCACTGGCCTTTGGCGTGCTCTACGAGCGCTACGTCGACCGCATCTACAATTATATATACCACCGGGTAGGCAACCACCATGATGCAGAGGACCTGACGGCGCGTACCTTTTACCGGGCCCTGTCACATATCGAGCGCTATGTAGACCGAGGGGCGCCTTTCTCAGCCTGGCTCTATCGCATCGCTCACAACCTGGTGGCCAATTGGCACCGCGATCGCGCGCGACGGCAGGCTATTGCTCTGGACGATAGCATTTCGCCCCTGGTTGGCCAGGTCACACCTCATGAGCACGCCGAAGCGGCCGAGCAGGCTGAGGCTCTGCGGCGGGCAATTCACCGCCTGAGCCCCGACCGGCAGCAGTTGCTGATCCTCAAATTCAGCGATGGCCTGTCTAATGCTGAAATCGGGCAGATCATGGGGCGCAGTGAGGGAGCCATCAAATCGCTCTATCACCGCACCCTGCAAGCTCTGCAGGAGGAACTGCAGCGAGAGAGCTGACAGACGAGGAGTGTGCAGCGTGTTAGCCAAGAAATGGGCCGGGATTTCCCTCTCATTGGCCAGCAGCACCTGGAGGGGACAATTCGCTGAACCGGCCAGGCCAGCCCTCGATGGAGAAGGCACCATCAACCTGGAAGCACTTGCGACTGCGCTCCGAGGCGCTCTCGCACCCGTGTCCCCAGCCCCGGAATTCCGCATCGAATTGGCTCGGGACTTGGCCGCCGTCGCACGTCAGAAAGCATCGCCGCGAGTCATCCTGCAGCGCCCGCCCAGGTATCGGCGGGGCTTTATCATCGGCGCTGCCCTCAGCTCAGCCGTGTCCGTCGCCGGCATCATCGCCTACCTCTGGCGCCAGCATAGCCGCCCCGTCATGCGCCAGTCAATGTAGGCAGGCTGCACCATATCGTCCTGAGCGACCTGTTTGCCCTTGTCGTCTTGAGCACCGCGAAGGGTCCCGTTCCCGTACAGACACATCCGCCTGCACGGGAACGAGGCCCTTCGTTGTTCAGGATGGCGCGTGGCTGCCTCTAGGCGCGATGGCAGGCGACCCAGTGCTCCTTCCCCACATCCTTCCACTCGGGCTCAACCTCGGCGCATTTCTCCATAGCCACCGGGCAGCGGGTACGGAAACGGCAGCCCGAGGGAGGGTTTGCCGGGCTGGGCACGTCACCCTCCAGGATGATGCGCCGCCGCCTTTCCTCCACAACCGGGTCAGGAATGGGTACAGCAGAGAGCAACGCCTTGGTATAGGGATGGAGGGGGTTATCATACAGCTCATCGCGCGAGGTCAGCTCGGCGATCTTTCCCAGGTACATCACGGCCACACGGTCCGAAATGTGCCGCACCACGGAAAGATCATGCGCGATAAAGAGATAAGTCAGGCCCAGCTTGCTCTGCAGCTCTTCCAGCAAATTGATAATCTGCGCCTGAATGGAGACATCGAGGGCGGAGATCGGCTCATCGCAGACGATCAGGTCTGGGTGCACCGCCAGGGCACGCGCGATGCCGATGCGCTGCCGCTGCCCACCGGAAAACTCGTGGGGATAGCGGTTGGCGAAATAGGGGTTCAACCCCACCAGAGCTAATAGCTCTTGCACACGCTCACGCCGCTCCTTGGCATTGCAAATCTTGTGCACTTCGAGCGGCTCGCCGACAATATTGCCCACTGTCATGCGGGGGTTCAGGCTGGCATAGGGATCCTGGAAGATCATCTGCATACGCCGTCGCATCTGCCGCAATGCCTCGCCCTTGAGTGTGGTCAGATCCTGCCCGTCGAAAATCACATGGCCGGCTGTCGGCTGGTAGAGCTGCAGAATAGCGCGCCCCGTCGTTGACTTGCCGCATCCCGATTCACCCACCAGGCCCAGCGTCTCACCCCTGCGCACCCCAAAATTGAGCCCATCGACGGCTTTGATGTCGCCCACCTTGCGCTGGACAATGGCCCCTTTGGTGATCGGAAACCACATGCGCAGCCCCTGGACCTCAAGCAGCATTTTCTCTGCTGGCATTTTGTCATTCCCTCCCGGCCGTCACATCCACCCAGCAAGCTACCTGGTGCCGGTGGGCGACCATCTCCAGTGCAGGATTCTCAACCTCACAGCGATCGATCTTGTAAGAGCAGCGAGGCGCGAAGGGGCAGCCCGGAGGCGGCGCCACCAGGTCGGGTGGCGTGCCCTCGATGGGATTCAGGCGGCTCTTGCGCGCCGCGTCCAGGCGGGGGATCGAGTGGAGCAGCCCCAGTGTATAGGGGTGCCGCGGGTTGCTATAGAGGTCTTTGACCTCTGCGGACTCCATGATATAGCCCGCATACATGACCATCACCCGATCCGCCAGGCCGGCGACCACACCGAGGTCATGCGTGATCCAGATCACCGCCATGCCCAGCTCCTGTCGAAGCCGCTTGACGATATCGGTGATCTGTGCCTGGATCGTTACATCCAGGGCCGTCGTCGGCTCATCGGCGATCAAGAGCTGTGGGTTGCAGGATAGCGCCATAGCAATCATCACACGCTGGCGCATGCCGCCTGAGAACTGATGGGGATAGTCGTTGATGCGCTCGGCAGCCCGGGGAATGTTCACCATCTCCAGAAGCTCAATCGTGCGCTTGCGCGCCTGCGCATTATCCATGCCCAGATGCAGCTTGAGCGCCTCTGCAACCTGATCACTGATGGTCAGCACCGGATTCAGTGACGTCATCGGGTCCTGGAAGATCATCGCGATCTTGTTTCCGCGCACCTGGCGCATCTCCGTCTGATCGACCTGGAGCAAGTCGCGGCCCCCAAACAGAACCTGGCCTGCCACAATACGCCCCGGCGGCTGGGGTATCAAACGCATGATCGAGAGCACCCCCACGCTTTTGCCGGAGCCACTCTCCCCCACAATACCCAGGGTTTCGCCCTCATCCACATCATAGCTGATGCCGTTGACGGCATGCACCACCCCATCCTGGGTGAAGAACTGCGTCTTGAGCCCCTTCACCTGCAACAATGCAGCCATGCAAACCTCCGAGTCCCATTGGATAGGTCTGGCAGGATCTGTAAACCTGCCAGACCCGACACATCTTAGCGGTCTACCGACACATCCTTCAGCCAGGGGCGCACAGCAGCGCTGAAGACTGCCCCTTTGACATACGGTTTGACCAGCACATAGTCACGGCTATGCCAGAGGGGTATCCAGGGCGCATCCTGCACGATCATCGCTTCCGCCTGCTGATAGAGGCGAAGGCGGGCATCCCGATTCTGCTCGACCCGTGCCTGCTGTAGCAGTTGATCCACCTGTGGATTACGATAGCCCGTTTGATTATCGTGGCTTTGACTGTCAAAGAGAATATCTATAAAGTCCTGCGGGTCTGGGTAATCGGCGATCCAACCGCTGGAGAACAGAGTGAACTGGCGTTGGTCGAGAGCGGTCAGGAACTGATCCCAGGGCATCTGCTCCACCCGGACGTTGACCCCCAGGTTATCGTGCAACATCGCCACGATAGCCTCAATCGTGGGCGGCGCCGCGTCCGATTCGCCTGCAATGTCAAGGACCACCTGCGGCAGGTGAGCCGCATCTTTGTACCTGGATTCCTGCAGCAGCTTGCGGGCCTGTTCCGGATCAAAAGGCAGGCCCTGCAGCGCCGTATTATAGCCGGGCATGCCCGGCGGTAAAATGCCCGTCGCCGCCACGCCCGTATCCTTCAGCACAACCTTGGCCAGCTTTTCCCGGTCAATGGCCTCCGCAAAAGCCCGCCGCACTTTGATGTCATCAAAAGGCGGCTCATTGACGTTCATGGCCAGATACTGCACATCCAGTTGCGGCGCCACGGTGAGGTCATGGCTGAGCATATTGGTCGGGTCCTGCACGCGATCGATATCATCCAGCCCCACATACGCGATATCGAGTTGGCCGTTCTCGTACATATCCACCGGCGAGCCGCCGGAGAACAGAAAAGTGACGCGATCGAGGCTTGGACCTGTCCCATAATAGTGCGTGTTGGGCTCGAGCACGATCTGCTGATCATTATGCTGGCTCAGGCGGAAGGGGCCAGTGCCATTGGGGTGCTCCGTCCAATTGGCGCCGCTCTCCACATTAGTCCGATCCACTACAAAGGCAGTGGAATAGGTCAGCTTGGCCAGGAAATAGGCCTTGGGTGCATCGATGGTGATGCTCAGGCGATGATCATCCAGTACACGCACACCGCTGATGGAGGAAGCCCGCCCCTCGATCATGTCGATGGCGCCCACGATATCGCCCAGGTACGAACGTGCGGCCGGGGAAGCGAGCGCCGGTGAGCAGGCACGCTCGAGTGAGTACTTGAAATCGGCAGCCGTGACAGGCTTGCCATCCTGGAAGGTGGTATTGGGGCGCAGGTAAAAAGTGTAGGTGCGGCCGTCGGGGCTGACATCCCATCGCTCAGCCAGGTCCGGCACAACATTGAGATTGCGATCCAGAGTGACCAGGCCGCTGAATATCTCCACCACATAGGCGGCAGAGTACGAGTCCTCTACCAAAGCCGGATCCAGGGTCACCGGCGGCTGGCCAAAGAGGTGCAGCTCGCCCCCGTGGTGCACAGTGATCTCGGGCGTTCCATTTGATCCTGGCAGGCGACCATTGTACCGGGAAAAGAGCCAGGCTCCCACACCGCACGTCGTGCCGATCAGCGCCAACAGGACCAGAAGGAGGATTGCCAGAACGGCCCCCAGTCGACGCCGTCCCTTCATGCGCTTCCTCCCCCTTTTCCAACCCTCTGCATCGCCCGGCCTGGCCTTCTAGTGCGCTCCTGCGCATGGAACTACGGGATAGGATAGGGGCTATTATACGTTAACTCTGGTTTTCCCGTCAAGACCGCCTGCTGGCCCATGGTGTATCAACCCGTATCAACAGTGTTCATCCTTAAGGCATTTGACAAACGACAGGATGTGGTTAGAATGTATAATTGTTGGTCGAGTTAGCGAGCAGGCTCAGTGGGCCTTCATCGACGACCATCCTCGGAAGCGCCGACGTCGGCGTCAGAGCTACGTAGGCGGCTGGGGCGAATACCGGACCCAACGGGTGGAGAACCATGTCGAGAATCCCTGCGCTCCTGCTGGCCATTGCTCGAGTGGCGATTCTGGGGTCTGACCGGTGTTGCATACGCTACGAAAGCCGTAGCAGATCTACTCATACAAGGTCAAGCCGCTGTCCAGCGCCCTCAGGCCGCAGCAACCCATGGGGACCGCGCCACCCGTGTTTTTCTCCGGTACATCCCCCCTATCCCTTGGACGGGGTCAGTTCCCATCCCTTTGTGCTCCACTGCTGTCTGCGGTCCATTCAGCCATTGCCGGGGCGCTGGCATGACCACAATGCGATACTCGCTCAGGTCATACCATCCGGCAGGGGAAACCGTCAACAAAGGAGGTGGTGCCTAGAGAAGTCACAGCCAGTGTACGTACACTCGTTGCTCGGCTTTTCTGACGGAGGAGAGAATGAAAAAGCACCTGCTCTACATCACCAGCATCGTGCTGCTGGTCGGCATGATCGCCGGCTGCGCCGCCCCAGCGCCGACGGCTGCCCCAACGCAGGCGCCAGCTCAGGCGGCAGCGACCGAGGCGCCCGCCGCGACTGAGGCCCCTGCCGCGACTGAAGCGCCTGCTGCGACCGAAGCGCCCGCAGCCACCGGGCCCAAGGTGGTCCGCATCGCGGTCACTACCTGGCCCGATACCCTCGATCCGCAGAAGGAATCCTACGCCCAAGAGATCGCTATCACCCAGATGATTTATGAGGGCCTCGTCCGCCTGGATGCCAAGAACAACCTCATCCCGGGCGCCGCAGAAAAGTGGGAAACCTCAGCGGATGGCAAGTCGATGACCTTCCATCTCCGCGCCGGCCTCAAGCGTGCCGATGGCACCCCACTCACGGCCAAGGATTTCGAGTACGCCTACAAGCGCCTGGTTGACCCGCGCACGGCTGGCGAGTACAACGGCCTTATCGATGATGTCGTAGGCGCCGTCGAAGCCCGGTCTCTGGATCCCACTACGGCCAGCGAAGCTGATATCCAGGCCGCTCTCGACAAGGTGGGTGTCAAGGCCACCGACGATCAGACCCTGACGTTCACCTTCAAGCAGCCCGCAGGCTACTTTGCCTACATCGCCTATACCTGGGTTGGCTGGCCGACGGATCCCAAGTCTGTCCAGCAGGATCCCGATGCCTGGTGGTCCAACCCCGCCCTGCACAACGGTAACGGCCCATGGAAGATCGACAAGTGGGAAGAGAACAAGCTCATCAGCTTCGTTCCCAACCCGAACTACTGGGGTCCCAAGCCCAAGCTCGACCGCGTCGAGTTTTACTTTATCAGTGACTCGGCCGTCTCCTTTGAGGCCTACCAGAAGGGCGAGTTGGATATCGTCCCCGCCGCCCCCGAGGACCTGGCCACCATCCAGGGCGACCCGACCCTCTCCAAGGAGTTCTTCAGGGCCCCGGCCGCCTGGACGACCATGTTCGAGTTCAACAACGCCAAGCCGCCCTTCAACAACAAGGAAGTGCGCCGCGCTTTCTCGCTGGCCTTTGACCGCGAGGGCTACTCCCGCGATGTTATGCAGGGCGTGACCAAGCCCTACTACTCCTGGATCCCGCCAGGAATCCCCGGGCAGGATCCTACGGCCGTACAGGAGACCTACGATCCCAAGAAGGCCGTTCAAGTCCTGATCGACGCTGGCTTTGGCGCTGCCGACAGCACGGCCGACAAGCCCAAGATCGACTGCAAGAAGCTGGGTGATATCCGGCTGACCTACGCCGGTACGCCACGCAACCATGCTCGCATGCAGTACATCGCCGGCATGTACGCCGCGTGCTTCGGCTGCCCGATCACCCTGGATCCGGTGGACCCGACCGTCTTCACGGCCCTGACCAAGGATCCCAAGACCGCGCCGCAGACCTTCCTGCTGGGCTGGGTTTCCGACTATCCGCACCCGCAAGACTGGCTGTTCGTGTGGCGCACGGGTGACCTCTATGCGGGCCGCATCTCCTGGTCGAGCAAGGAATTCGACGACGCTTACAATGCTGCAGTACAAGAGACCGACTTTGACAAGTCGATCCCGCTCTACCAGAAGGCCCAGAAGATCATGATCGACGACTATCCTGCCGCCATGCTCTTCTACAACGAGAACTGGTACCTGGTCAAGCCGTACGTCAAGGGGATGGTCGAGGAATACAACCCTGGCGACGTGACCTTCCCTGGCCAGTTCGGCAACTGGGCCGACTATGACATCGACCTTTCTGCCGTCGGCCCCGGCTACCCAACCCAATAGTACCGCTTGCTTTACCGTTGGCTGGCCCCGGCTCTCCGGGGCCAGCCAACGCTTGCTTGAGGACCGGCTGACGGGCTTTGCCCGTGAGCGCCCCACCGGGGGCTGAACTACTTTTGTGACCTTATCTCAATCTGTGAGGGGCCAATGAGCACTTATCTGATCCGCCGGACGTTGGCCATCATCCCGACCCTCTTCGTCGTGGCGCTGGTGACCTTTGTCATCATGCATGCCACTCCGGGAGGACCCTGGGATACGGACCCAACCAAACGCAGTACCGAGCCCAAGTTCCAGGAGACCCTGAACAAGCGCTATGGGCTCGACAAGCCGCTCTTTATCAATACCAAGGCCTTTGATGACTCGCTTGCCAAGGGCCAAGGGCCTGCCAAGGCGGCCGTCTCTCTGCTCGATGCGCAGTTCGAGCACTATCTCTGGAACCTGCTGCACGGCGACATGGGCCCCTCTTTCCGCATGCGCGGCCGCGATGTGCAGGACGTATTGTTCAAGCCTGACCCGGGCCGCCCCTTCTGGACCAGCCGCTTCGGCACGACCGCCCTCATTGGCGTAGCAGCCGCGCTCATTGCCTGCCTCATCGGTATCCCCCTGGGCATCATCGCCGCCCTGCGGCAAAACACAATCGTTGACTATGTCAGCCTCTTCTTTGCCACTGTCGGGTACGGCATTCCCAGCTTTGTCCTGGGCATCTTTTTCATCATCATCTTTGCCGGTTGGTTAAACATCGTACCCGTCATCACCCCCCCTATATGGATGGAAAAAACCAACGCGCCGAACCTGGGCGCTGCCTTCTTGCCGGCGCTCACCCTGGCCATCCCCACCGGCGCCTACCTGGCCCGCCTTACGCGCGCCTCGATGCTGGAGGTCATGCGACAGGATTACACGCGCACCGCCCGCGCCAAGGGTCTGCCCGAGCACATGGTCGTGACCAAGCACATGCTGCGCAACGCCCTGATCCCGGTGATCACAGTCTTGGGCCCCGCACTGGCTGCCATGGTCACGGGCTCATTCATCATTGAGAACATTTTCAGCGTCGGCGGCATCGGGCGCCTCTTTGTGGAATCCATTTCCCGCCGTGATTACTCGATGATCATGGGCACCACGCTCTTCTATGCCTTGCTGGTCGCTGTGGCCAACCTGGGCGTAGACTTTGTCTACGGGTTCCTGGATCCACGCATCCGGGCGTCGCAATAGGGGGAAGACGTAATGGCAGAAAGTGCACTCACCGATAGCGCCCTGGCCGCCCAGGCATTGCGCACGCGCAAGCCGGTCAGCCTCTGGCAAGACGCCTGGCGCCGCCTTTTGCGCAACAAGGCAGCCGTTGCCGGCTTGGTCGTCATCGGCTTTTTTGTCATCGTGGCCATTTTCGCACCGGTCATTGCCCCCCACACCGCGTTGGATATCCCAGAAGCCCGCAACTCTTTGCGCAGCGCCGCGTGGATCAAGACCAACAACCCGAACACAACCGGCAACTGGAAGTACCCCCTGGGCACCGATAGCGTGGGGCACGACGTGCTGAGTGAGATCATCTGGGGCACCCGCACCTCTATGGTCGTGGGCATCGTTCCCATGTTCATCATCCTGACCATCGGCACCCTGGTCGGCCTGATCGCTGGTTATGTGGGCGGCAATGTCGATAATATTCTCATGCGCATCACCGATGTGTTCTATGCCTTTCCCGACTTGCTCTTCTTCATCATCGTTATGAGCGCCCTGCGCGATACCTTCCTGGGAGAGCTCCTCAACGGCCTCTTCCTGCTCTTCGCCGCCCTCTCCATCATCAACTGGGTGGGCGTGGCGCGCCTGGTGCGCGGGCAGGTGCTCTCGCTCAAGAAACGCGACTTTGTCGACGCGGCACGCGTGGTCGGCGCCACCAATGTCCGCATCATGCTGCGGCACATCCTGCCCAACTCGCTGGCCCCCCTCATCGTCGTTGGCGCCTTTCAGATCCCCAACGCCATCATCGCCGAAGCCGTCTTGGGCTTCCTGGGCCTGGGCATCCGCCCGGCGTCGGACCCCCACGCCGCCTTCCAGACGAGCTGGGGCATGCTCCTGCTCTGGGGTAAAGACGCCATGCACAGCCAGCCCTGGCTGCTGATCGGCCCCGCCGTCTGTATCGCCATCATCATGCTCGCCTTTTCCTTCGTCGGTGACGGCCTGCGCGACGCCCTCGACCCCATGATGCGCGGCACCAGCTAAAGGCAGTGGATTTTGAACAGAAAAGCGTGGCGCACCTCCGAGGAGGTGCGCCACGCTTTTCTGTTCAAAATCCACTGCTGCTAGTGGGCTTTGACCTGCCACTGCTCGATGTGCTCCACCCCAAACGGCGCATAGGTCCGCTCGACCCATGGCTTGCTGGCAACGAAATGCGCCGGGTGGTACAAAGGTATCAGCGCCGCATCATCTACACAGAGCGTCTGCTCCGCACGCGCATAGAGCGCCTGGCGCCGGGCAGGGTCAGCCGTGCGAGCCGCTTCGGTGAGCAGACGATCGAAATCCGTGTTGCGCCACTGCAGAGCCAAAGCGCCCGTCGGCGCCAACATCCCATCCCGCAGCCAGGCGCTCTCGCTGGGATAGCTCGCAGTCATAGGCATGCGGAAAGCAGGCGGCGCACTGCTGGTAACCACATCATCATAGTACTCGGTCCAGGGGATGCTCTGCACCGTGACCTTAGCTCCCAGCTCCTGCTGCCAGGCCTGCTGCACAAAGGCCGCCACAGCCTGCACCTGGGGATCATCATTCGCCGCCACCAATACTGGCGGCAACCCTTTGCCCGCCGGATAACCCGCATCGGCCAGGAGCTTGCGCGCCTGATCGAGATCGAACCCCACGCCCTGGAAAGACTGATCGTTTGCCGGGCTATCCGTAGCGCCCGGCGCCCCCAGGCTTTTGGCCGGAACACCCTGCCCCTGGAGCACCGTATCCACCAGCTTGGCACGATCAATAGCCAGAGAGAACGCCCGGCGCACTTGGGGGTTTGTGAAGGGCGGCTCGCTGCCGTTGAACCCGTAATACTCGGTGCCGGGCTCGGTCACAAGGTGTAGCTCTGGCGCCAGGCCCCCATCAGCCCGCACCTGGCTTACCTGGTCCGCAGGCACCGGGCACACATCGAGCTTGTCCTCCCGATAGAGAGCAAATGCCGCATCCTCATCGTCGCCGAGGGCCAGAGTCACCTGTTGGAGCGCCACCGTGCGCACATCATAATAGCGCGGGTTGCGCACCACCGTCAGCGCACTGCCATGCTCCCACGAGGCCAGCGCAAAAGGCCCGTTGGTCCACACATTCCCCGGCTCCGTCCACCGTTCGCCCGCCTGCTCGATGACCTCCTTGGGCACAGGGCGGAAAGGGGGTAACCCGGCCAGCACGGCAAAATCAGCGGCCGGGCGCTCCAGGGTAAAGTCGATCTCATAATCGCCCACGGCCCGCACGCCCAGGGCCGTCGGGTCGCTCAGCTTGCCATCATGAAACGCGCGCGCATTGCGGAGGATGTAGAGCAGATCCGCTCCCGGTAAGGCATTCTGCGCCGTCAGAGCACGGCGCACCGCATACTCCACATCGTGCGCAGTCACCACCCGCTTGGCGACAAAACGCCCCTGGACATAGTGCACCCAATGCACATCCTGGCGCAGGTAGAACTTCCAGGTGAGCCCATCAGCAGACACATCCCACCGGGTTGCCAGCTCGGGCACCGCCTGCTGTGTATGATCATCGATACCGGTCAGCCCCAGAAAAAGCAGCTCATCCACCTGCACCGAGGACGGATCTTCAGCCAGCGCCGGGTCAATGCTTGCCGGCTCGGGGCCCAGGAACAGGCTCAGCCGCCCCCCCGGCTGTGGCCGCTCCGAACTGCAGCCACTGAGCACAAGAACAAAGGCCACCACCATCAGCAGCCACACTGCCAGGTTCCGATGCATCCTCCGCTCCCCTAGCCCAGACTCCACACCAGCCTTTATACCCCGGATCGGGCAAAACACAAAACCGGGGCAGTCGGCAGGTTTATGAAGAACCTGCCAACTGCCCCGGTCACCTCCATGCTGCCCATCTCGAGGCCAGGCGACGCCTCGACCAAGACCTCGAGCATCAGGGAATAATCAACACCTGCCCCGCATAGATCATGTTCTGGTTCCCGATGTTGTTACGTACAGCAATGGCCCACACCGTCGTGTTAAACCGGCGCGCAATGCTCGTCAGCGTATCGCCGTACTGCACCTGATAAGACTGCGACGCTGCCTTACCCGTGCCCGTGCTCGCGCCTGGGGTCACCGCCAGGTGCTTGCCTGCTGGCACAAAACTGCGATTGGTAATCCAGGGGTTATCGCTCAGGATGGCATCAACCGTCGTATTGAACCGCTGCGCGATCCCCCACAGCGTGTCGCCGTACTGCACGACATAGTCTATCGCCTCATTCGCAATCCCGGTCGAGCTCGATGGCGTGCCAGAAGAAGAGCTGGGAATGACCAGCACCATACCTGCAGTAACCCAGTTGCGATTAGTGATGCCAGGGTTGGCCGCCAGGATCGCATCGACCGTGGTGCCAAAGCGGCGCGCAATCCCCGACAGTGTATCGCCCCAGAGCACTTCATACGAGGACCCGGCGGTGCTCGCCGTCTCAGCGGGGCCCGTATTGGCCGGTACGGCCGTCGGCACAGCGGTAGCAGCAGGCGCCGTCGTAGGCTGCGGTGCAACAGTCGCCTCTGCCGTAGGCTGCGGCACGGCGGTCGCCTCCGTGGTGGGAGCCTCCGTCGCGGCAGGCTGCGTTGTAGCAGTCGCCTCCACTGTCATCGGAACGGTCGCAGTCACCCCTTGCTCCGCAACCGCCTCACCCGAAACGGTTACAGTGGCTTGCACCGAGTTTGTCACGGTCCCATTCAGGCTGAGCTTGGTCGGTACGGGCGTAGAAGGGTTGGGGCGAGGCCGCACACAGCCAGCCAGGCCCAGGGCCATCAGCAACGCTAATCCCAAGCTGAATACAATCAGAAACGATTTCTTCATCGAGTTGTACCCTCCCGCGCCCCCTCAGGCGCTACGACAACGATCAGCAACGGGATGGCTCTGGCGGAGCGGCCAGCAAGCGCCGCTTTCGGTTTCGGCAGAGGGCATCGAAACAGCATCTATGTAGGCGGCCATGGCCGCTTCTTGCGGCAACAAACAGGAGTATGAGCCGCGGCGCCAACGAACACCGGGCGCCCGGCAATATCCATATTGTCTCGATGATAGCACAGGAAACAGGCTATGTCAAAGAACACCCAATCTTTGAATCTGTGGTATCGGTAGACAAGACAATTCCTTCGCCGCAAAGACTTTTTTTCGATCTTGACAAATCGGTTACTCTATGCTATCCTGTCTGAAATCTGATCACACTGTTTGCAGAGGATAAGCGTGAGCATTCTCTCGGCCGGCATCGTCACCTTCGTTATCATTCTTATTGGGCTCCTGGTCCTACAGGAGCCATTGCCGGTTGGGAGGGAAACGGCCCATTAAGGGCGCAGGTTAGCCAGGCACTCATTCCTGAGCCTCCCAACCGGGAGGCTCAGTTTGTTTGTGCCCGCAGTACCTGGCGGTACTGGAACTGAGCGGCGGCACGATGCCGTAATCAGCAAAGAGGCCTTGGCGCGTAGTACGTAATACGTGATCGGTAAGGTCGCCACGCCACGTAATAAGTAAACTGTAATAAGTAAGGTCGCTATTGCAGAGCGCTCGCTGCTTTGCACAAGCTTCGCCTGGGCAAGTGCCTTGAGAAGCAGAAAGCGCTTCGCAAAGACATCTTTGCGTATTACGCATTACTTATTACCCTCCGTAGCAGCTTTACGCATCACGGATTATGCTTCACGTGCCAAGGCCTCATCTTTTCAGAAAGCGAATGAGGAGGTACAACCGGTGAGAAGTGATGCTGTGAAACAGGGGCCAGAACGCGCCCCCCATCGGTCGCTGCTGCGCGCCCTGGGATGTAATGACCGGGATCTGGCCCAACCCTTCGTGGGGGTGATCAACTCGTACAATGAGATCATCCCCGGCCACGCCCACCTCGACCGCATTGCCGCCGCCGTGAAGGAAGGCGTCCGCGCCGCCGGCGGTACCCCGTTCGAAGCCTCCACCATCTCCATCTGCGACGGCATCGCCATGAACCACGCCGGCATGAAGTTCTCTCTGGCCAGCCGCGAGCTGATCGCCGATTCGGTCGAGACCGTGGTCCAGGCCCACGCCTTTGATGCCGTGGTCCTTATCGCCAGTTGCGACAAGATCGTCCCCGGCATGCTCATGGCCGCCGCTCGCCTCGACCTGCCGGCAGTGATCGTATCGGGCGGCCCCATGCTGGCCGGCCAGCTCAACGGCGAGAGCATAGATCTGAATGCGGCCTTTATGGGTGTGGGCGCCTATGCCCGAGGCCAGATCTCGGCCGAGGAGCTCGACGCCATTGAGCGCACCTGCTGCCCGGGCTGCGGCTCCTGCGCCGGCATGTTCACCGCCAATACGATGAACTGCCTGAGCGAGGCCCTGGGTATGGGCCTGTTCCACAACGGCACAGCCCCCGCTGCTTCGGCAGAGCGGCTGACGATTGCCCGCGAAGCCGGCCGGCGGGTGATGGACCTGCTCCGGCAGGGTGTGACGGCCCGGCAGATATTGACCCCGGCCGCCTTCCACAACGCGGTCACCGTCGATATGGCTCTGGGCGGCTCATCCAATTCGGTGCTGCACCTTCTGGCCATCGCTCATGAGGCGGGCATCTCCCTCTCCCTGACAGCGATCGATGGTCTCAGCCAACGCACGCCTCAGGTGTGCAAGCTGAGCCCATCCGGCCCCCATCACCTGGAGGATCTGCACCGGGCCGGCGGTATCTCGGCGCTCATGGCTCAGCTCGCCGCCGATAACCGCCTTGATACGACCGCGATCACCGTCAATGGTCCTCTGGGCGAGGCGCTCGCCAGCAAACAGGTGCTGGACCCAGTCGTGATCCACCCGCAGGCTGCGCCCTATGCGGCCACGGGCGGCCTGGCTATCCTCTTTGGCAACCTGGCCCCCGACGGCGCTGTGGTCAAGGCCGGCGCCGTGTCGCCCCGCATGCTTCATCATCAGGGCCCGGCGCGGGTCTTTGAGTCTGAAGAGGAGGCCACGCAGGCCATCATGGCCGGCCGCTTCCAGCCGGGCGATGTGCTCGTGATCCGCAACGAAGGGCCCAAGGGCGGCCCGGGCATGCGCGAGATGTTGACCCCGACCTCGCTGCTTTCCGGCATGGGCCTCGACGACCAGGTCGCCCTCATCACCGATGGGCGCTTCTCGGGCGCCACCCGCGGCGCTGCCATCGGCCACATCTCGCCCGAGGCGGCAGCCCGCGGCCCCATCGCCGCCATCCGCGATGGCGACCGGATCGAGATCGATATCCCTGGCCGGCGCTTGAGCCTGGCCCTCAGCGATGAGGAGATCGCTGCCCGCCTGGCTGCCCTACCGGCCTGGGAGCCCAGGGTCCGCAGCGGCTACCTGCGCCGCTACGCCGACCAGGTAACTTCGGCAGGTACGGGGGCGGTGTTTCGTAATCCGTAATGTGTGATGCGTAAGGTCGCCATTGCGGCGGGCCCGGTGCTTCACGCAAACCTGCCGCAGGCGAACGGCTCGAAAAGAAGCGTATGCTACGCAATGGCGACCTTACGGATTACGCATCACGGATTACGCATTTCGCATCACGGAGGACCTATGAAACTCACCGGCGCGCAGATGGTCTGGGAGAGCCTGGTACGGGAAGGCGTTGATACCGTCTTTGGCATTTCCGGCGGCAAAGTCCTGGCCCTATACCATGCCCTGCCCGACTACCCGATCCACCATGTGTTGATGCGGCACGAGCAAGGGGCGGCGCATGCCGCCGACGGTTATGCCCGTGCCAGCGGCAAGGTCGGCGTGTGCGTGGCCACATCGGGCCCAGGCGCCACCAACCTGGTCACCGGCATCGCCACAGCCATGATGGATTCCTCGCCTGTGGTCGCCATCACGGGGCAGGTGCCCGTCCCGCTCATCGGCAAAGATGCCTTCCAGGAAGTCGATATCACCGGCATCACCCAGCCGGTCACCAAGCACAACTATCTGGTGACGGATGTGCGCGACCTGCCAGTGGTGCTGCGTGAGGCGTTCTACATCGCACGTACCGGGCGCCCGGGGCCGGTGCTGGTAGACGTCCCCCAGGACGTGCAGGCCGCCAGCGCCGAATACGACTACCCACCCGAGCCGTCGCTTTCCGGCTACCGCCCGACGGTGGTCGGTAACCCGCGCCAGGTGAGCCAGGCAGCGCAGGCCATCAATGGCGCCCGTTGCCCTCTGATCCTGGCTGGGCGGGGTGTCATCATTTCCGGCGCCGAGGCCGAGCTGCGGGAATTGGCCGAGCGTGCCGAGATTCCGGTGGTGACCACCCTCCTGGGCATCGGCTCGCTGCCCGAATCCCACCGCTTGAGCCTGGGCATGGGCGGCATGCACGGCGAGGCCTATGCCAACCTGGCCATCCAGGAATGCGATGTGCTGATCAATGTAGGCAGCCGCTTCGACGACCGCCTCACCGGCACGCTGAGCACCTTTGCCCCGAAAGCGGCCATCATCCACATCGATATCGACCCGGCCGAAATCGGCAAGAACGTGACCAATGTGCTGCCCATCGTGGGCGACTCCAGGGCCGTGCTGACCAGCCTGCTGGCCCAGGTGCAGCCTGCGCAACATCCCGACTGGCTGGCGCGCATCGCCCAGTGGCGGGCGCAATCGGCCGAGCGCGATATCCTGAACCAACCCCCGACGGGCCTGGCGCCGCAATACGTCATGCACGCCCTGTCCGAGGCCACTGGCGGCCAAGCCATCATGGTGAGCGACGTGGGTCAAAACCAGATGTGGGAAGCCCAGTACTATGTGCACAACCGCCCGCATGGCTTGATCTCGTCGGGCGGGCTGGGCACGATGGGCTTTGCCCTGCCCGCGGCCATCGGCGCCCAGTCAGCGTGTCCCGAGGCTCAGGTGTGGGTTACCGTGGGTGACGGCGGCATCCAGATGAACATCCAAGAACTGGCCACTATCGTCCAGGAGAAGTTGCCCATCAAGATCGCCCTGCTCAACAATGGTTTTCTGGGCATGGTGCGCCAATGGCAGGAATTGTTCTACTCCAGGCGCTACTCGGGCACTCCCCTGCTTGGCCCCGACTTTGCCAAGCTCGCCGATGCCTATGGGCTGTTGGGCATCCGGGTGACGGCACACGAGGAGGTGAAAGAGGCGATCCGGCAAGCCATCGCCCATCCGGGGCCGGTGCTGCTCGATTTCCGCATTGCCCAGGAGGAAAACGTGTACCCCATGGTCGAGCCCGGCGCGGCCCTCCATGAGATGCGTCGCCGGCCAAGCCGTAACCCATCGCAAAACACCACGGATAACATGGTGGAGGAGGTTGGCAAGTGAGGCACACGCTGATCGCCCTCATGGAAGACAAACCCGGTGTCCTGAGCCGGGTTGCATCCCTCTTCCGCCGCCGGAACTTTAATATCGAGAGCCTCACCGTCGGCCATAGCGAGACCCCCGGCATCTCGCGCATGACCATCGTCGTCTCGGGCGACGATGCGGTGGTCGAGCAGGTCTCCAAACAGTTGTACAAACTGATCAATGTCACCAAGGTGGTCGACGTCACTCAGGAGCCCGCGATGTTCCGCGAGTTGGCTCTGATCAAGGTCCACGCCCCGGGCACCACCCGCGGCGAGATTATGCAGCTCGTCGACATCTTCCGCGCCAAGACCGTGGATGTGGCCAGCGACTCGCTCACCATCGAGATCACCGGCCAGGAAGACAAGATCGATTCGTTGATCTCCCTCCTGCGGCCTTTTGGCATCAAAGAGATGGTGCGCACCGGCCGCGTAGCCATGGTCCGTGGCGGTACAGCCAACGGGTCACGGGCGGGGCGTAACGCGTAACACGTGAAACGTAAGGTCGCCATGGCGCCTAATAAGTAAACCGTAATGAGTAAGGTCATCATGGCGGAGCATCCGGTGCTTTTCGTGTTGCCCGCGACTACAGAGCCTTGACAGAGCATCGTGCCTGCCGCGATGGCGGCCTCACTTATTACGGATTACTTGATTACGGAATCTCGAAACAGAATTGCGAACAGGAGAGGAAGCACAATGCCAAGAATGTTCTACGACCAGGACGCGAATCTGGATCGACTCCAGGGCCGCAAGATTGCGGTGATTGGCTTTGGCAGCCAGGGCCATGCCCATGCCCTCAACCTGAAGGATTCGGGTTGCGACGTGTGCGTGGGCCTCTACCCCGGCAGCAGCTCCTGGGCGCGCGCCGAAGAAGCGGGCCTCCAGGTTCTGTCGGTGGCCGACGCTGCCGCCCAGGCCGATATCATCATGATGCTCGTGCCCGATCAGACGGCCGCTCAGGTCTACAAGGAATCGGTAGCGCCCAACCTGCGCAAGGGCAAGACCCTGATGTTCGCCCACGGCTTTAACATCCACTTTAACCAGGTGGTGCCGCCCGCTGATGTGGACGTCTCAATGATCGCCCCCAAGGCGCCGGGGCACCGCGTGCGCGAGATCTTCCCCCAGGGCCAGGGCGTGCCGGCCATTGTCGCCATCCACCAGGATGCCTCGGGCCACGCCCTCGACACGGCGCTCGCCTATGCCAAAGGCATCGGCTGCACCCGCGCCGGCGTCATCGAGAGCACCTTTGGCGAAGAGACTGAGACCGACCTCTTCGGCGAGCAGGCCGTGCTCTGCGGCGGCGTGAGCGCCCTCATCAAGGCCGGGTTCGAGACGCTCGTCGAAGCCGGCTACCAGCCCGAGATCGCCTACTTTGAGTGCCTGCACGAGCTCAAGCTGATCGTAGACCTCATTCAAGAAGGCGGCATCAGCTACATGCGCTACTCCGTCTCAGACACGGCCGAGTATGGCGACTATATCGCTGGCCCGCGCATCATCACTGACGACACGCGCGCCGCCATGAGAAAGCTGCTCAGCGAGATACAGGATGGCACCTTTGCCCGAGACTGGATCCTCGAGAACCAGGTCGGGCGGCCCAGCTTCCTGGCCATGCGTCGCCGCGAGCGCAATCATCCCATCGAAGTGGTGGGCCGCAAGCTCCGCGCCATGATGAGCTGGCTCAAGCCAAAGGTGGTTTTCTAGGGGCGAGGAACTCATAGGAACTCGTAGGAACTGAGGGAATTCGGCGCAGGGCTCAAGCCGCCGCGCTGAGAACAAAGCACTCTCAAGCGAGGTCGCCCGAGGCTAAAAGCCATCGGGCTTGGAATACAAAGCCCCCTCCGGGGCTCGTGCACGAGCAAAGCTTGCTGTGCAAGCCAGGATTCTCTCACGCGAGCCCGAAGGGTTTTGTCCTCCAAGCCCGGCGGCTTTAGCCCCGGGTCATCCTACGAGTTCCCGAGTTCCCATGAGCGTTGAGGATGACGACTGTGACGCGTTCGATCGAAATCTACGACACGACATTGCGCGACGGTGCGCAGGCGGAGGGCGTTGCATTCTCTCTGGAAGACAAGCTGCGCATTGCCCGCCGGTTGGATGCGCTCGGTGTGCGCTACATCGAGGGCGGCTGGCCTGGCTCTAACCCCAAGGATGCCCAGTTCTTTGTGCGCGCCCAATCCCTTGGCCTGCGGCAAGCGGAGATTGCCGCCTTTGGCAGCACGCGGCGCGCCGGCATTGCTGCCGCCCAAGACGCCAACCTGGCAGCCCTGCTGGCCGCCGACACACCCGTCGTGACCCTCTTCGGCAAGAGCTGGGACTTGCATGTAGAGCGCGTCCTGGGCACGACCCTGGCCGAGAACCTGGAGATGATCGGCGACAGCGTTCGTTACCTGCGCGCGGCCGGCCGGCGAGTGTTCTATGACGCCGAACACTTTTTCGATGGCTATCATGCCCTCCCCGACTATGCCCTGGAGACCCTGCGCGCCGCCCTGGCGGCGGGCGCCGAGCGCCTGGTGCTCTGCGACACGAACGGCGGCAGCCTGCCCGGGCACATTGCCGAGGCGACGGCCCGCGTGCGCGAGGCGCTCCCCGGAGCGCCTCTGGGCATTCACACCCACAACGATAGCGGCCTGGCCGTGGCCAATACCCTGGCGGCAGTGGAAGCAGGCGCATCGCAGGTGCAGGGCACTATCAACGGCTACGGCGAGCGCTGCGGCAACGCCGACCTGTGCGCCATCATCCCCAATCTACAGCTCAAGCTGGGCTATGCGGTCCTTTCGCCCGAGCAACTCGCCACGCTCACCGAGGCCGCACATTTTGTGAGCGAGGTGGCCGCCCTCAAGCCTGATACACACGCCCCCTATGTGGGCCGCAGCGCCTTTGCCCACAAGGGCGGGGTCCATGCCGATGCGATGCGCAAGGCTGTCGAGAGCTACCAGCATATCGACCCTGCCCTCGTCGGCAACGAGCCACGCATGCTCGTCTCGGAGCTTTCGGGCAAAGGCAACATCATGCACAAGGCCGCCGAGCTCGTTCCCGAGTTTGAGACAGCCACTGAACGGGCGCGGGAGATTCTGCAGGAGGTCAAGGAGCTCGAGGCGCGCGGCTACCAGTTTGAGGCCGCTGAGGGCTCTTTCGAGCTGTTGCTGCGCCGCTCACAGCCCGATTACCGCCCACCCTTTGAGGTGGTGGACTTTTTTGTCATGGTAGAGCGCCGGCCGGGCGCCGAGATGGCTGTGGAAGCGACCGTCAAGGCCCGCGTCAGCGATCAATTGATGCATACCGCCGCCACCGGCAATGGCCCCGTCAACGCCCTGGACCTGGCCATCCGCAAGGCGATCCTGCCCTTTTACCCGGAACTGGAGCGGGTGCAGCTGGTCGATTACAAGGTGCGCATCCTGGATGAAAAGGCCGCCACCGCCGCCCAGACCCTGGTCTTCATCGAGGCCTCCGATGGCGAGCGCTCTTGGAACACGGTGGGCAGCTCGAGCAATATCATCGACGCCAGCTTTCACGCCCTCATCGATAGCCTGGAGCTGCCACTCGCTCGCCGGAATGGCAACGGCACACGGAAAGGAGCGTTGTAGATGACAATGGATCGAGTATTGATCTTCGACACGACCCTGCGCGATGGCGAGCAATCGCCCGGTGCAGCACTGCGGGTCGATGAGAAAATCGAGGTCGCGCGCGCCCTGGAAAAGATGGGCGTTGATATCATCGAAGCCGGCTTTCCGATCTCCTCCCCCGGCGATTTCGAGGCCGTGCGCGCCATCTCTGCCGCCATCAAGGACTGCACCATCTGCGGCCTCACCCGTGCCCGCAAAGAGGATATCGACCGCGCCGCCGAAGCGCTCAAGGGCGCCGTGCGGCCGCGCATCCACACCGGCCTGGGCGCCTCCGATAATCACATCCAACACAAGCTGCGCACCACGCGTGAGGGTGCGCTGGAGATGGGGGTGGAGGCCGTCCGCTACGCCAGGCGTTATGTCGAGGATGTACAATACTATGCCGAGGATGCCGGCCGCGCCGACCCCGAGTACCTCTGCCGGGTGATCGAGGCCGTCATCGACGCCGGCGCCACCACAGTCAATATCCCCGACACCACCGGCTACACCATGCCCGAGGAGTGGGGGGCCCTGATCCAGACCCTCTTCGACCGCGTGCCCAATATCGACAAGGCGGTCGTCTCGGTGCACTGCCACAATGACCTGGGCCTGGCCACGGCCAACTCGCTCCAGGGCGTCATCCACGGCGCGCGGCAGGTCGAGTGCACCATAAACGGCATCGGTGAGCGGGCCGGCAACACCTCCCTGGAAGAGGTCGTCATGGCGCTGCGCACCCGGCGCGCGCTCTTTGGCGTCGATACTCGCATCGATACCAGCCATATCTATGCACTCAGCCGTATGGTCTCAGACCTCACCGGCATCGTGGTGCAGCCCAACAAGGCCATTGTGGGCCGCAACGCCTTTGCCCACTCATCGGGCATCCACCAGGATGGTGTGCTTAAAGAACGCACCACCTACGAGATCATTGATCCGCACGACATCGGCGTGCCCGAGTCGGAGATCGTTCTCTCCGCCCGCTCCGGCCGCCATGGCCTGCGCCATCGCCTGGAGCAGCTCGGCTACGTGCTGGACGACAAAGAGGCCTTTGAGCCCATTTATGAGCGCTTCCTGGCCCTGGCCGACAAGAAAAAGACCATCTCCGACCGCGACCTGGAAGCCATCGTGGCCGACGAAACACGCATCAAGGTACAGAACAATTTCCAGCTCGAGCACGTTCAGGTGTCCTGCGGCACTCACATCATGCCCACGGCGACCGTGCGCCTCACAGACCCGCAGGGCGCCACGGTGGCTGACGCCTCCATCGGCGCGGGTCCAGTTGACGCCGTCTATCAGGCCATCAACCGCGTCGTCGGCGTGCCCAACGAGTTGATCGAGTTCTCCATCAAGGCCGTCACCGAGGGCATCGACGCCATCGGCGAAGTGACCATCCGCATCCGCAGCGATGGCCAGGTCTTTACCGGCCGCGGCGCCGATACCGATATCATCGTCGCCTCTGCCAAAGCCTATATGAACGCGTTGAACCGCTTGATTGCAATACAAAGAGAGGATAAGGCGTGACACGTGATGCGTGAGGTCGCCATGGCGACATGCTCAGCGCTCCAGCACAAGCACCACTGGGGCGAGTGTTCTCGAGCGCAATGCATTCCGGAATGGCGACATCACACACATCACGTATCACGCTCCGCTTCGCGCAGAACCTTGCAAGCAAAGGAGCACAGTTTGAGCACAAAGCCCATGACCCTAGCCGAGAAAATCATCGCGGCGCACGCCGGCCAGAGCGAGGTTTCGCCCGGGATGCTGGTGGATGCGCAGGTGGACCTGGTGTTGGCGAACGACATCACGGCGCCCATCGCCATCCGCGAGTTTGAGCGCCTGGGCAGCCAACGCGTGTTCGACCGCGAGCGCGTGGTGTTGGTGCCCGATCACTTTACACCCAACAAGGACATCAAATCGGCCACCCAATCCCTGGAGCTGCGCCGCTTTGCCCGCGCCCAGCAACTGGCCAACTACTTTGAGGTCGGGCGCATGGGCATCGAGCATGTGCTCTTGCCCGAGCAGGGGCTGGTCGTGCCCGGCGATCTCGTGGTCGGCGCCGACTCGCACACCTGCACCTATGGCGCCGTGAGCGCCCTTGCCACCGGCATGGGCTCCACCGATATCGCCGTCGCCATGGCCACCGGGCGCGTCTGGCTCAAAGTGCCGGAAACGCTGCGCATTATCTATCGGGGCGCACTGCCCCGGTGGGTAGGCGGCAAAGACCTGATCCTCTACACCATCGGCCGCATCGGCGTTGACGGTGCGCGCTACATGGCCATGGAGTTCACCGGCCCTGCCATCGAGGCGCTCTCGATGGATGGCCGCTTTACCATGGCCAATATGGCCATCGAGGCGGGCGGCAAGGCCGGCCTCTTCCTGGCTGATAGCAAGACCATCGCTTATGTTAAGACGCGCGCCCGCCGCCCGTGGACTGTGCTCGAGCCCGACCGCGACGCCGCCTATGCGCAGACGCTCGAGTTTGACGTCTCCGATATGGAGCCCCAGGTGGCCTTCCCCCACCTGCCCTCCAACACCCGGCCTCTGAGCCAAGTCGGTGATGTTCGCATCGATCAGGTGGTCATCGGCTCCTGCACCAATGGCCGCTGGGAGGACCTGGAACTGGCGGCGCGCATCCTGCGCGGGCGCAGTGTCCATCCCGACGTGCGCTGCCTGATTATTCCCGGCAGCCAGGCCATCTATGCCCGCCTGGCGCGCGAAGGGCTCACCGAGCTCTTTGTGGAAGCCGGCGCCGCCGTCAGCACCCCCACCTGCGGCCCCTGCCTGGGTGGGCACATGGGCGTCCTCGCCGCCGGCGAGCGCTGTGTCTCGACCACAAACCGCAATTTCGTCGGCCGCATGGGGCATACGGAATCCCAAGTCTACCTGGCGGGTCCCGCCGTCGCCGCTGCCAGCGCCATCCTCGGCCGTATTGCGGGGCCGGCAGAACTGGGTTTGTAAGGAGGCGCATATGCCATACCAGGCCTGGTTTCAGTGCATCCGCGGCTGCCCGGGCCGCTATTCGCCCTATGAGGTTATCTATAACTGCCCGCACTGCGGTGCTCTGTTGGAAGTAACTCACGACGTCGCCGCGCTCAAAGCGCGTTCGGCGGCGGGTTGGATGAAGCTGCTCGACGAGCGAGTGCGCTGCAACACCTGGCCTTATGGCAGTGGCGTCTGGGGCAAAAAGGAATGGGTGCTGCCCGATATCGACGACAGCAACATCGTCTCGATGTACGAGGGCCACACCAACCTGTTCTGGGCGGAGCGCCTGGGCCGCGAGCTGGGGCTGCCCGACCTCTGGGTTAAGCTCTGCGGCAACAGCCACACCGGTTCGTTCAAGGACCTGGGCATGACGGTGCTGGTTTCCGCGGTCAAGCAGATGATCGCCAACGGCACACCCGTACGCGCCGTAGCCTGCGCCTCCACCGGTGATACCTCGGCGGCGCTGGCAGCCTATTGCGCCGCCGCAGGCATCCAATCCATCGTCTTCCTGCCGCGCGCCAAGGTCTCCACAGCTCAGCTCATCCAGCCCATCGCCAATGGCGCTCTGGTGCTCTCGCTCGATACCGATTTCGACGGCTGCATGAACATCGTGCGCGAGGTGACCAAAGACAACTCGATCTACCTGGCCAACTCGATGAACTCTCTTCGTGTTGAGGGGCAAAAGACCGTCGGCATCGAGATCGTGCAGCAATTCGATTGGGAGGTGCCCGACTGGATCGTCATCCCTGTGGGCAACCTGGGGAACGTTTCGGCGTTGGGCAAGGGGTTGCTCCTGATGCGCGACCTGGGCCTCATCAACAAACTGCCCCGCATCCTGGCCGCCCAGGCCGAGCGGGCCAACCCCTTTTACCGCGCCTACCAGAAAGGCTTCAAAGAGTTCACGCCCGTGGCCGCGCAAAAGACCCTGGCCTCGGCCATCCAGATCGGCAACCCGGTCAGTTATGAAAAGGCCGTCAAGGTGCTGCAGCAGTTCGATGGCGCCGTAGAGCAGGTCAGCGAAGACGAACTGGCCGAAGCAGCCGCCCGCGCCGATCGCACGGGCATGTACACTTGCCCCCATACGGGTGTGGCCCTGGCAGCCCTCTTCAAGTTCGTCGCTCGGGGCGAGATTGGTCCCAAAGACCGCGTGGTGGTCATCTCCACCGCCCACGGACTAAAGTTTACCGACTTTAAGCTCAACTACCATACGGGCGCCCTGAGCGACGTTGTCGCGCGCCACGCCAACCCGCCCATCGAGCTCCCAGCCAGCGTCGACGCTGTCCGTCGTCAGATCGATGTCGCCCTCTCCAACCGGGGGCGCTGAACAAGTCTCCAAAGCTTTGGAAGTCTGAATCCGCTAAAGAAGGAGGAATAACGCCCGTGACACTGAGCGGTAAAGTGTGGAAATACGGCGATAACGTCGATACCGACGTCATCATTCCGGCCCGCTACCTGAATGTATCCGATCCCCAGGAGTTGGCGCGCCACTGCATGGAGGACCTGGACCCAACCTTCGCCTCCACGGTGCACCCGGGCGATATCATCGTCGCCGGCAGCAATTTCGGCTGTGGCTCCTCTCGAGAGCATGCGCCGCTGGCCATCAAGGCCGCCGGCGTTTCCGTCGTGGTCGCCGAGAGCTTTGCGCGCATCTTCTTCCGCAATGCCCTCAATATTGGCCTCCCCATCCTCGAATGCCCCGCTGCCGTGGCCGCAACCCAGGCTGGGCAGACCCTTGAGATCGACCTGGCGGCCGGCAGCATCCGTAACGCCGATACAGGCGAGACCTTTCAGGCCATGCCTTACCCGCCCTTTATGCTGGAGTTGATCGCAGCAGGTGGCTTGGTGGAATACACCCGTCGGCAGCAGGAAAAGCCGCCCGTAGCCTCCAGCGCCCAAACCGTCACCCGCGTCTCCTTCCAGGGCGAGCGGGGCGCCTATAGTGAGGCCGCCGCCGATAACCTCTACGGGAGCAATGTCGAACTGGTGCCGCTGCCCTCCTTCGAGGAGGTCTTCAAAAGCGTACAACAGGGCGACTGCGCCTATGGCGTGATACCCATTGAAAACTCACTGGCCGGCAGCATCCACCGCAACTATGATCTGCTGCTGCAGCACGAGCTCTACATCGTGGGCGAGACGAACGTGCGCGTGATGCACCACCTGATCGCAAACCGCGGTGTGCGCCTGTCCGATGTGCGGCGCATCTATTCGCACCCTCAGGCCCTGGCCCAATGTGAGGCCACCCTGGCCGCCCTGCCCGGGGTCGAAGTCGTGCCCACCTATGACACGGCCGGCAGCGTCAAGCTGATCAAAGAACAGAACCTGCGCGATGCCGCCGCCATCGCCAGCCGCCGCGCGGCCGAGATTTATGACATGGAGATCCTGCGCAACAACCTGGAGGACGTGCCCGACAACTATACCCGCTTCCTGGCTCTGTCACGCACGCCCGTCAAGGCCACGGGGCCCAGCAAGACCTCCATCGTCTTTGCCGACCGCAACGTGCCTGGCTCACTGTTCAAGATGCTGAGCGTCTTTGCCCTGCGCGATATCGACCTGACCAAGATCGAATCGCGCCCTCAGCGCGGCAAGCCCTTCGAATACCTTTTCTACCTGGACTTCGCCGGCAGCATGGAAGACGAAGCCTGCCAGCACGCCATCGCCCACCTGGGCGAGATCGCTTCGTTCCTGCGTGTCTTTGGCTCGTACCCCCGCGCGGCCCAGCTGTGGCCGAACGGGAATCACACGGGATTGTGAGTTGAAAGGAGATACACCATGCCCTTACCCAAATCGGAATTCATCTGGCAGAACGGCAAGCTCGTGCCCTGGGATCAGGCCACCGTCCACGTTTCGGCCCACGCCCTCCACTATGGCTCGTCGGTGTTTGAGGGCATCCGCTGCTACGATAATCGCCAGCTAGGCCCAGCCATCTTCCGCCTGCGGCCGCACATCATGCGCCTCTACAGATCCGCGCGCATTTACCGGATGGAGATCCCCTGGTCCGTCGAGCAGTTCGAACAGGCCGTCTGTGAGACGATCGCCGCCAACAAGCTGCGCTCGTGCTATGTCCGCCCGCTCGTTTTCCGTGGCTGCAACCAGCTGGGCGTCGAGCCGCGCACCTGCCCGGTCGAAGCCATCATCATGACCTGGGTGTGGGGCAAGTACCTGGGCCCCGAAGCGCTCGAGCAGGGCATCGATGCAGGCGTCTCCTCCTGGCGGCGCATGGCCCCCGATACGTTCCCGGCCGCAGCCAAGGTCGGCGGCCACTATACCAACTCGCAGCTCATCCACATGGAAGCGGCCGAGCACGGCTACGGCGAAGGCATCGCCCTTGACATCAACGGCTATGTCGCTGAGGGCTCAGGCGAGAACATCTTTATCGTCGAGAACGGCGTCTTGCGCACGCCGCCTCGCTCTTCCTCCATCCTGGGCGGCATCACTCGCGACAGCGTGATCCAACTGGCCCGGGATATGGGCATCCAGGTCGTCGAAGAGGTCATTTCCCGCGAGGCGCTCTACATGGCCGATGAGGTGTTCTTCTCCGGCACTGCGGCTGAGATCACGCCCATCCGCTCTATCGACCACATCCAGATCGGCGCCGGCAAGCGTGGGCCCATCGCCAAGCAGCTGCAGGAAGCCTTCTTCGCCATCGTCGAGGGCACTGCTCCCGACCGCTACGGATGGCTGACCCCCGTGCCGGGCTTTTGACCTTTCGTGTCGACTCATCTATACTCAGATCAAGGAACGCCGAGCGCGCCGAGGTCAGACCCAGGGCCTCGGCGTTCTCGTGTGTTTGGAAACCAGCCTTAGTACTGCAACCGCACTTGATCCAGCCGGCTCCCGGTAACAGCCGGCCAAGGTGCTGTGCGCCTGCCCGGCTCTGACCCGGGAGGGGGGATTTGGCGGGTTGCCTGCAGCCGGGCCGCCCGCA
>Ga0078972_1004392_pt1 | contig 38837 bp, 32 predicted proteins | sample YelNatPaOPGAMG01_FD_67568 | JGI IMG/M metagenome (GOLD analysis project Ga0078972, IMG submission 67568) | Hot spring thermophilic microbial communities from Obsidian Pool, Yellowstone National Park, USA - OP-RAMG-01 (SPADES assembly) (version 2) | ecosystem: Environmental > Aquatic > Thermal...
CCAAGCCAAGGTCATCCAGATTAAGGGGGGCGAGTCCGCTCACGCAAGGCCCGCAGCGGTAGGGGGTCTCGAAAAGGCCAACATCCCGAGCAAGCGGGGGGCGCTGGGTTGGGGGGCCCGCCTCATCCAGGAGGCGGTTGGTCTGCTCGGCGGTCATGACCCGGGGGAGCGTCTTGGGAGTCTTCGGAGACGCCAACAGACGGGCGGTGTTCACAGGGACCAATCCCTCCCGGACCAGGAACTTGAAGAAGGAGCGGACCGCCGCCAGTTTGCGCCTCATCGAAATGGGCTTCAAACCCTGTTCGTAGAGCTGCGACAACCACACGCGCAAGGCGGCGAGGTCAAGTTTTTCGAGCTCTTGCGGCACGCAGGCAGCGAACTGCCTCAGATCCGCTTCGTAGGCGCGCAGCGTGTGCTGGGAAACGTTTTCCCGCTGCCGCGCCTCCAGATACCGCGCAATCTGAATCTCGAGCGGAGACGGCGCGGCCCCGCCCTGGCTATCGTCGGACTTGGACATTCTCCTCCAAGTATTCCTCCAAAGACCGCAAGGCGCGGCGGCAGACTTCCGCATGGCGCGCTCGCTTGTCGTGCCGCAGAGCGTGGCGCACGGATTCCTCCAGCGGCGGCAGCAGATCAAACGTGATGTTGGCCGGCTGGAACCCGGCGGCCTCGGCGCCGCTTACATAAGCGCACAGCGACCCCAGGGCGGTCTGGCGGGGGAAGGGACGGGGCGCCTGGCCGCGCAGCAGATCGGCCGCATGGCGGCCTGCCGCCAGCCCGGTGGCCACGGACTCAACATATCCTTCGACGCCGCAGATCTGCCCGGCGAAAAAGATGCGGGGTTCGCTGCGAAGCTGGAGCGTGGGGGTGAGCAGAGCCGGCGCACAGATGTACGTGTTGCGGTGAATCTGCCCGTAGCGCAGGAACTCTGCGTTCTCCAACCCCGGGATCAACCGGAACACGCGCGCCTGCTCCGAGAACCGCAGGTAGTTCTGAAATCCGACCAGATTATAGCTGGAGGCGCGCAGATCCTCCTGGCGCAACTGCACCACGGCGTAAGGGGTGCGGCCCGTGCGGGGATCGATCAATCCCACCGGCTTCATCGGCCCGAATCGCAGGGTATCCCGCCCGCGCCGCGCCAGCTCCTCGATCGGGAGGCAGGCTTCGAAAAACGGGATGTCGTCCGGGATGTGCGGCTCGTGCCGCTCCGCCTTGAGCAGCTCGTCCACAAAGCGGTCGTAGTCTTCGCGGGTGAGGGGGCAGTTCAGGTAGTCCCCGTCCGGACTCTGAGACCTTCCGTAGCGGGAGGCGCGGAAGACGACTTCCATGTTGATGGTTTCGGCGTCCACGATGGGGCTGATGCTGTCGTAGAAAAACAGCCGGCCGGCGCCGGTTCGCTTCCCGATCTCCTCCGCCAGCGCGCCGCTGGTCAGTGGCCCAGTGGCGATAAGGACAATCCCTTCCTCCGGGATCCGGTCCACCTCTTGGCGGAGCAGTTCGATGCGGGGATGTTCCTCGATGGCGGCGCTGACGAACCGGCTGAATTCCTCGCGGTCCACCACCAGAGCCTGCCCGCCTGGAATCCGCGCCTGCTCCGCCGCCCGAAGCAACAAGGATCCCAGCCGCCGCAGCTCCTGCTTCAACAGCCAGGGAGCGCTGTTGGGCAATTCGCTCTTCAGCGAATTGCTGCACACCAGCTCCGCCAGCAGGCCTGTCCGGTGGGCGGGAGTCATGATGGCGGGCCGCATCTCGTAGAGCCGGACGCGGAAGCCCGCCTCGGCGAGCTGCCAGGCCGCTTCGCAACCGGCCAGACCGCCTCCCAGGATGGTCACCGGATCGTGTGGCATAGCCATCGGCTGCCGCCCAGAACGGCTACGAACGCGAGATCCTTCGCGCCCGCAAAAAAGAATGAATCCCGAAGAAGGCCATCATGGCGATGAAGAACAACGCGAGCACGATCCGGAACAGGCCGCTCCCCGTCTCCTGGTAAGTTTGCCAATCCCGGATCAGCCGGGGCACGGGGGATATGGCCAATACCAGGAACAAAAACCCGATCAGTTCGTTCCACAAAGCCCGCAGCGGCTTGAGAATCTGCGGGAGCACATGCTGGATGAACTGGCGGACAACGCGGGGCATGGCCTTTCGATTACCCATCGTAACAGATGCCCGGCCGCGGGTCGGCCGATCTACAGGAAGGAAAGGTTCCAGCCGATCCAGTGCTTGAGACGCGAGGCCGTTCCGTCTCCCTGAACGAGAGCCGCCCGGCAGAGACGGTGTTATGCTGAAGGAGGGGCGCAGCGTGGACGATCAACTAAAGGACCTAATGCGGGAGTTAGGCAACGCCATCAACGAGTCACTGTCCGAGTCGGAGCGGATTTCGGCGGTGATCGAAGAGATCAAAGAGGCCGGCTACGATGTGTTTCTTGTGCTCGAGGCGACCATCGGCTTCAACAAATGTGAGCCTTCCGGCAAGGCGGAGTCCGCGGAAGAAGAAGAGGCGGAAGCGGCCGAGCTCGAGCGCCCAAAGGCCGGCAAGATCCGTTGGACCTCGCACGACCAAAAGTTCTTGCGCGCCCTGAAGATCGCCGTGGACGACGATCGCGCATAGCTGCGCCATCTGACCGCATCCCGGTTTATCGCAACAGTTCCTGATAGACAGACCAAGTTTGCTCCACCGCTTTTTCCCAGCGGAAGGCGGAGGCGCGCCGCCGTCCCCGCAGCGCCAGCTCTTCGCGCAGCCTGGCATCCTCGGTGAGCCTCTGCAATCCCGCGGCAATGCTCTCCGTATCCTCGGGGTCCACCAAGAACACGGCATCGCCTCCGACTTCGGCGGTCGCCGAGCGGTTTGAAGTCAGCACCGCGACTCCCGAGGCCATCGCGTCGAGAACCGGCATCCCGAAGCCTTCATCGAGAGACGGGAAGGCGAACAGGGAAGCGCGCTGATAAAGCCAGTTCAACCGCCGCTCGGAAACATAGCCATGCACCTCGATTTCGCGGCGGCGGGGGCTGGCAGCGATCCGCTCGAGGATCTCCTCGGCGCCAAACCCATAAGATCCGGCCAGCGCCAGCTTCCATCCCGGGGCGCTTCGCTCGAAGGCTTCCACCAGGCGCAGCGTGTTCTTCCGCTTCTGTAGCGCGCCCACCGACAGAATCAAGTCCTCTTTGAGCAGAGGGGGATCCTGCGCGGCGGGCACGCGGCAGGTCGCGCCGTGGTGAATCACTCGGATCCGGTCCGGCGAAACCCCCAGCAGATCCCGCACCTGCCGGGCGGTGAATTCGGAAACGGCGATGATCAGGCCGGCCCGCTCGGCTGCCTGCCGCGCCTGCAACGCAAAGCGCTGACGGAATTCCGGAGTGGAGTAATCGCCGGTGAGGACGAATAGATCATGAAACGTCGCCACGGCACGCTTGAGGCGCGCCGCGGGCAGCCGCTGATTGAGGCCATGAAAAACGTCCGCCTTCGGCGCCCAGCGCTCCACGAGCGGCCAGCGCCGGCAGTTGGGATAGAGCGCTTCCCGGAAAGAGGCCAACCAGCGGTGGGGCCGGTAGCAGTAGAAGAAGAAAGCTTCGGGATGGGATTGCGCTAACCCGAACAGGATCCGCCGCGAATAGACTCCAACGCCGGACAGGTTCCGGTCCAGGCTATAGGTGGCGTCGAGAGCCGCTCTCAATCGCTTATCCGGTACTCCTTCAACTTTCGGTATAGCGTCGTCCTGCCGATGCCCAACAGGTGCGCCGCCATCACTCTATCACCTTTGGTGAACTCGAGGGCGCGCCGGATGGCCTCCTTTTCCATCTCGGTCAGAGAGGGCACCGGAGGGCAGGCAGGATGCTCCGGATCCGCGCTGCGCTGCGGACCAACGAACGGGACGCCCCCAGCCACGGCGGTCATCGCCGCCTGTCCCGCCCTGCGGGCGGCAAGGTGATTCTGGAGTCCAGTGGGAAGATCAGCGGCGTGGAGCAGCGGGCCGGAGTTGAGCGCCACCATCCGCTCGATGGCGTTTTCCAACTCGCGGACGTTGCCGGGCCAGTCGTAGGCCAGCATGGCGTCCAGGCACTCCCGGGTCAGGCTATGGCGGCCGCCGCCGTACTTGGCCAGAAAATGAGAAGCCAATTCCGGGATGTCCTCTTTGCGTTCCCGCAACGGGGGCAGCCGCAGCGTCACCACGTTCAGCCGGAAATAGAGATCGGCGCGGAACCGGCCTCGCTCGACTTCCCGCGCCAAATCGCGGTTGGTGGCCGCGATAAGGCGGAAGTCGGCTCTCTTCAACTCCAGCGAGCCCACCGGCCGGTACTCCTTCTGCTGAATCAGCCGCAAGAGCTTGGCTTGAAGCTCCAGCGGAAGCTCGCCGATCTCGTCAAAGAAAGCGGTCCCGCCGGAGGCGGCTTCCACCAGTCCGCGCTTGGCGGCTACGGCGCCGGTGAATGCGCCGCGCGCGTGCCCGAACAGTTCGCTTTCCAGAAGAGGGCCCGCCAGCGCGGAACAATCGATCGTCACGAATGGACCCCGGTTGCGGACCGAATGGATGAGCCGGGCCGCGACTTCTTTTCCCGTTCCCGTCTCGCCGAGGATGAGCACCGGCGATTGGGTCTTGCCCGCTTTCTGAATGAGCTGCTGGACCTGGCGGATCCGGGGGGACCGGCCCACGAGGACGGGTGGGGGGTCCACTCCGAGTGGATGCATTCCTGTACCGGATTATAGTTCATCCCCGGCGGGCTCATCGAGGCGAACCACGAACACCGTTCCAAAGTCCGGCCGCAACTGCGCCGCCAGGACCCTGGCCCGCTCCTCGCTCGTCTCCTCTCCGATCAAGACTCGCCAGAGCACCGTGGGGCCGTCGCGCTTGACCAGACGGCAGCGCCGGTATTGCGCTTGCAGCCTGCGGCGCATGCGCTCGGCGTTCTCCCGGTTCAAATAGGCGCCGACCTGAACCGCGAAGCGTCCGCCCGCCGCGGCCGGCCCGGAGACGACCTGCACGCGCACCTTCACGATCCCCGCCCGCACCATGTCGATCTCCCGCGCCGCCGCCAGCGACAGGTCGATGATCCTTCCCTCGACGAACGGCCCGCGGTCGGTGATGCGCACGCGCACGCGCTTGTGGTTGTCGAGGTTGGTCACCTCCACCCAGGTGCCGAAGGGAAGCGTCCGGTGCGCGGCGGTGAGCTTCTCCATGTCGTAGATCTCACCGCTGGCGGTGCGCCGCCCGTGATAAGGATATCCGTACCAGCTGGCGATGCCGGTCTCCACGGCGCCGGGACGCGCGGGAACGGGCGCGGGCAGCTTTCTCTTCTTCCGGCAAGCGGCGGCCGCGGCGCCGCCGATCAGCAGCCAGAGCGCGCGGCGGCGGTCCGGATTCGAAGCGGTCGTCAGGGGCCCGGCAGCCATCTCCTCCATTAAAACAATTTCCGCGGGGCTCGTTTTTGCCGGGCCCACCCCCCTCCGGAAAAGATTTTTTCGGCCTCCATGCATTTTTCTCTTGACTTTCGGCAAGAATGACTTTATATATGAATCACGCTGCGATCTTTTCCGGATCGCGCAAATTTGATGTTTGGGAGAATCAATCGATGAAGAACGCAACGAAGAAGGCTGCAAAGCCGGCCAAGAAGAAGGCTGCAAAGCCCGCCAAGAAGAAGAAGTAAGCGAGGCGCCCCGCACGGGGCAGCAGCAACAGAAGGATCAACCGAGGCCCCCGGCAACGGGGGCCTCTTTTAGCTTCTTGGGGGCTTGCACTGGAGCAGCGCGCGGAACGTCTCACCCAATCCGAACAGCAGCGTCTTGAGCTGGAGCCTGCGCCGCAGCCTTTCCGCCTCCGTGGGAGCGCTCAGAGCGGCCGCGAACCCATCGGCCTCGCCCGCCGCCGCCAGCGCCGCCGCCAGGGTCTCGAACCGGACCGTTTGCAAGCCGAGTTCTTCGCCGTGTTCCCGGAGGGCGCTGAACGCCGCGTGCGCGGTGATGTCCTGCTCTCCGGGATCCGCCAGGACATCCTCGAGCGCCGTGTGCCTCCGGTAGCTCATCAGCGTCCCCTGGGGGAAGCGGAGCAGCTCGCGCGAGGTGTAGCCGTAATCGATGGCGAACACGTAGCCCGACTCCAGCCGTCCGGCGATCCGTTCCATCCAGCGCAGGGCCTCCAAACCGATCTCAACCCAGGCCCCTTTGGCGGCTTGCATGAGATACCGCCCGGCGTAGGCGGCGTGTTCACCGCTGAGCGGAGCGCCTTCGGTCCAGCGGAAGCGTCCGTCCCGCCAGTCCACGAGCATCTCGACGAACTCAGCGCCCCGGCGCACAGCCACGTCCACCGGCAGCGCGTCGAAGAACTCGTTGCTGAAGACCACCCCGCGAAAACGCTCCGGCCAATCCGGAGAGCCCAGCTCCACCGGGAAGTAGCGGAACTCGCTCAGCGCTTCGGCCATCTCCATCCGGCCCGCGCCCAGTTCCACGACCGTGAAGTCCTCGGGCTCGCCCATCTCGCGCCGCAGCCGGCGGAGGAGGGAAGCCACCAGGATTCCGAAAACCGGCTGGAGCTGCTCGGCGGTGTAGTAGTCGCCCCGCTGGCCGAACGGATCCCGTCCCCGGCGGTAGTAGCCGGCTTCCGGGTGATACAAGGCGATCTCCATGAAACGGCTGAAACGCAGCGGCCCGCTGCGGGCGATCTCTTCGCGGAGCAGGGAAGCGGCGGAAACGCTGGGACCGGAGCGGCTCATCCTCGCATTTGCCATACTAACAGCGTAGGGATGCGGTTGCCGGAAACGATCCGAGTCAAATTGAGCAGCGAGGAAGCCGGCGCGATTTCCATGACCCCGGTTCTGAGCCGCGAGATGCCGCTGCGCGAGCTGGTGGAGCTGATGCTGGACTTCACCGGCAAAGACCCTTCCAGGGTGCACGAGCTGCTGTTGCGGGGAACTCTTGTGATTGGCGCCTCCCGCTACCGTTGGGCCGGCTGGGATGCGGACCTGGAGGAACTCACACAGATGCTCTCCCGGCTGCCGAGCCCGCAGCCGGAGCGGCTCTTTGATCCGGAGCATTGCGTTCGTCTCATCCTCCACGGTCCGGCCTTGCGCCTGGAGATCGGCAAACAGCCGGTCTGTGAGCGGCGGTTTCTGCGGCCACGCAGCTTCTGGGACGCGCTCATGGAGATCGCGGGCGAATGTGGGCTGACTTACGCCGGTTACAGCTACCGCGAACGCGCCGACCGTTACCGGCTGGAGATCGGCGCCTCTCTGGCCGCCCGCTTGGCCTCCAGCGCCTCTCTGCTCCGTTACACCCGCCTCGGCGAGCACTTCCGGAACGGCTCGGTTGAGCGCATCGAGTTCCTGGTGGAACGGTCCAACGCCTGACCTCGGTTCTGTTATGATCTTGGCGGGGTGTAGCGCCGTCATGCTCCGCGTGAATTCGAACCAAAGCCTGGCCGCCATCGAGGCGGCGCTGGTCCACGCAGCCCAGCGCCGGGGGATCAATGTTCTTTCCATTGCGCACTTGAACCGCCTGTTCCAACTGTCGGGCAACGCGCTTTCCAAGGACGCCATCTCCTTGACGGTTTGCCGCCCGGATCTGAGCGCGGCTCTGCTCGAAGCCGACATCCGCTTTGCCAACTTTATCCCTTGCCGCCTGACGGTGATCCAAGACGACGGCGGCGTGATCCTCGAGTCGCTCACCGCCGCCGAAATCTGCCGGCTCATCGGCCGCCCCGAGCTGGAAGCGGCGGCTCTTCCCCTGGAGAACATGTTGCGAGAGTTGCTGGAGGAAGCAGCTCGAGCGGGCCGTCCGGGCCGTCCGGATGCGCCCGCACCCGCCTACGAGCCCGGCGCCACCGAGGGCATGGTGAGCCCCCGAGCTACGATCCCCCAGCGCATCGACTGTTTCGGAAGCAAGGTGGAAGACCTCGCCGGCACCGGACAGCATGATGCTCCGGGAGGCTGAGCCGGAGCGCTACCCGCGTTTCTGACGGGTCTTGATCACGATCGGCGTGCCCGTGAATCCGAAGCGCTCGCGCAGGCGGTTGATCAAATACCGTTCGGCGGAAAAATGGAGCTTGCCCGTTCGATCCGTGAACAGCACGAACGCCGGCGGCCGCACCGAAGGCTGAGTGACGTAATAAATCTTGATCTCCGGCTCGAAATGCAGCCCGGCAACGAACCGGTTCAGCTCCGCGGTGGGGATCCGCTGCGAGGCGGCCTCGTAGACCCGGCGGATCAAAGGAAACAACTGGCTGGTCCCGGCGCCGCTGAGCGCCGATACGAAGGCCACCGGCGCGTACTCCAGGAATTTCATGGCGCCCCGCACCTTTTCCACGAACGCCTTCTTGTCTTTGTTTGGCGCAACGTCCCACTTGTTGACGCAGAGGATGATCGCCCGGCCATCCTCGTGGGCATAGCCGCCGATGGTGGCGTCCAGGCCGACCACGCCTTCGCTGCCATCCAGCACCACGAGCGCCACGTCGCACTGGCGTATGTGCTTGCGGGCCATGACCACGCTCAGCTTTTCCGCCATCAGCTTGGTCTTGCCCTTGCGCCGGATGCCCGCCGTATCGACGAAAGTGTACTGCCGCCCCTCCACGGTCACGGTCTCATCGACGGCGTCTCGCGTGGTGCCGGCGATCTCGCTGACAATCGCCCGCTCTTGGCCCACCAGACGGTTCAGCAAGGTGGACTTGCCCACATTCGGCCGGCCGATGATGGCCACCCGGATCGCCGGTTGCCGCTGGTCTCCCGCGTCCTGCTCGGTGACGGGAAAGCCGGAGGTCACGTGGTCCAACAGTTCATCGATTCCGAGGCGGTGCTCGGCGGAAACCGGAAACAAGTCAGGGATGCCTAGAGAGTGGAACTCATGCGCGAGCGCCTCGCGCACGGGGCTGTCGATCTTGTTGACCGCCAGAGCGATGGGACGGGCGAGGCGGCGCAGCAACCGCGCCAGTTCCAGATCGGCCGATGTCAATTCGCTCCGGCCGTCGACCAGAAAGATAATGTGGTCGGCCCGCTCCAGGGCGAACCGGGCTTGCCGGAAGATCTCGCTGGGGATCAGCCCCGGGTCGTCCGGAAGAATTCCGCCGGTGTCGATCAGCTCGAAGCAGCGGCCGCGGTGAACGGCCACCCCATGGATGCGGTCCCGCGTGATCCCCGGCTCGTCGCCCACAATGGCGCGCCGCTGGCCGAGAATCGCGTTGAACAGGGTGGACTTGCCGACGTTGGGCCGGCCGACGATGACCACCACCGGCAGGCTGGAAGCATCCTTCACCAGCCCTCATCTTAACATCCGCCGCCGAACCGCCCGAACGGCGCGGTTCCTGCCCACGCCGGCACCATCTTTCCGATGCCGGCTCCAGGTTGGCCTACGGCTTCTTCTTCTCTTGCTCGGCGAGCTTCTTCTTCATCCGTTCCAGCCCGATCATGTCCAGGAACGGCATCGCCGCTTTGGCCACCTCTTCGGCGTGCTCCCGTGGAACGACAACCACGCCGTCGCCGTCGGCCACGATCACGTCCCCGGGCCGCACCAGGACTCCGCCAATCGTCACCGGCCGGTTGACCGACTCCAGCTCGTTGCGCCCGGGCCGGATCCCGCGCGCCAGCCTCCGGTGATAGACCGGCACCTTCTGGTGGATGATCTCGTCCGTATCCCCCAGCCCGCCGCTCGTGACCAGGCCCACCATGCCCAGCTTTTTCCAGCTCATGATGTTGTTGGACCCGATCGAGCGCGACTCGCCGTCTTCGTTGGCGTCGATCACCAGCACAGCCCCGGGGAACAACATCTTGGTGAATGCTTCTGTCGTGATTTCGTTGTACCAGCGGCCGATCGTCTTGTCGTCCATCTTGGGCTCGCGCTTATTAGTGGGGACGTAGCGGGCCGTCACCGCGATGCCGACGATCCGGTGGGTGAAGTTCTCCGTGTCCTTCCACAGGGCCTTGATTTCCGGATTCACAAGGCCGACGTTGGCCAGCCCGACTACGTCCATCCCGTCGGAGACGTCGGCGACGCGCAGGTCTTCAAACAGGCTGATGATGCGCCGGTTCTCCTCCGCCGTGTAGTGCTTGTACGGAATGAACAGGCGCACTTGCGGCGGAATGCTGGTCTCCGCCGGTTGCGCGCTCAAGGGAAGGCTCACGCCCGCCAGCAGAAGCGCCGGCAAGGCAAGCATAGGCAAAGGGAAACGTTTCATGGGATTCGCCTCCACAGTCTTCTAACTTCCGACTTCGAAGTATAGCCTGTGGGGGAGCCCCGCTGCCCGCCGTCAGCCCTGCTTCCGCAATTCGTTGTAGCGCGCCGAGACCCAGTCCCAGTGGATCACGTTGTAGAAAGCCGCAATGTAGTCCGCGCGGCGATTCTGGTATTTGAGGTAGTAGGCGTGTTCCCAAACGTCGATTCCCACCAGCGGGGTCTGTCCCAGTGAGAGCGGCGAATCCTGGTTGGCGGTCTGGATCACCGACAGTTGACCTTTCCGGTCCAGAGTCAACCAGGCCCAGCCGCTTCCAAAAACGCCCGCAGCGGCGCGCGTGAACTCTTCCTGAAACTTGCTGAAGCTGCCGAACCGCGCGTCGATCGCCTTGGCGAGTTCCCCAACGGGGTTCCGCGGCCCGCTCTTGGACATCAGCTTCCAGAAGAAATCATGATTCACGTGGCCGCCGCCGTTGTTGCGGACAGCCGTGCGAATCTCTTCCGGGACGGCCGCCAGATTCTCGATCAGTTGTTCCGCGGTCCGCTTAGCGATCTCGGGGTATTTGGCGACCGCGTTGTTCAGGTTGTTTACGTAAGCGGCGTGGTGCCGGTCATGGTGGATCTGCATCGTCTGCGCGTCAATGTAAGGCTCCAGCGCATCGTAGGGGTAAGGCAGCGGCGGCAGGGTGTACGGTCCGGATGGGGCTGCGGCGCCCCCTTGGGCCGCCATCTTCAGGGGCATGGCGCCCCAGGCGGCGGCTGCGGCCAGACCCATGCTCCTAAGCGCTTCACGTCGAGTCGTCACGGTTTCTGCTCCTTGGGCCGAAAATCAAACCCTCTCGCTTTATGGATGTAGCAAGCCCGGCGGAGGTCGCGCCCTTTCGGGCTGGTTTCAGCGCGAAATCATGAACCGGTAAGCCTTCTCCGCCTGCTCGTCCCAGCGGCTGTAGCGCTCCCGGATCAGCTCCAGCGCGGCCGACGTCAAGCGGGTGCGCAACTCCGGATCGGTCAATGCTTCTTCCAGGGCGTCCGCAAAGCATGAAGCGCTGCATTCGGTGATCAGGCTGTTGACCCGGTGCTGCAACAGCCACGCCGTGTGCGGATTCCGGTTGCTGACGACCAGAGCCCCGCTGGCCATCAGCTCCAGCGGGATGTAGGAAGGGTGGCAGGTCATCATGCTGACCACCCCCGCGTCGCAAGTCCGGTACAGGGCGGCCGTTTGCCGGTAGGTCAGCAGGCCCAGGTTCGTGACGGCCCCCTCCAGATTCCAGTCTCTTGGATCCCAGTCTTCACCGGCGGCCACGATGCGGACCCTGCCGCCCATTCGCTGCTTCAACAAGCGCAAGGCGTCGGCCAGAATCTCAAAGCAGTTTCTGGGATAAGACGGCCGCGCATACCAGAAGACCGTCAGCGGTCCGGAGCGGCCGGCGCGCCCCGCCGCTTCGGAGGGGTAGAACAGGGCTGTATCGACGCAAGGATCAAAATGCTCGCAGACGCCGCCCCGCAGCGCGTAGCGGTCCCGGACGCCGATGCTGTTGCATAGGCCCAGAAAACCGAAGCGGTAAGTTTCGTCCGCCAGCGCGCTCGAGGCCCCGGCGGCGTGAAACAAGGATTCATCATCCTGCACGAAATAGAACTTCCGCCGCACCTGGTTGTAGCGCAGCAGCGTGTAGGCGGTCCGCCACTCGGTGGCCATGCCGGCATCGGCCGGTCCCAAATCGTCCAGTTGGAACGGCGGCGGAAGGATCACGATCTTGCAGTGCTCCGCAAGCTCCGGAAAGGCGGCCCGGATGCGGCGCCGCATGAGCCATTCCTCGGCCGGCGGCTGGAAGACAAAGGTGGATTGCGTGCCGTGGGCGCGGCGGAAATAGTCGGCAAACCGCAGGATCGTGTAGATGCCCCCGTACTGCGCCGGCGGCACTTGCGGCGTGATCCACACCAGCGAGCGCAATTCGCCCAGCGGTGGGCCGGAGCAAGCCGTCCGGGAACGCTCCAAATCCGTCGCCGTAAAGTCGAACGGCAGCGGAGCATTGGCCGGGAACACCAGTTCCTCTGCCCCGTGATCCGCCTCCTTGGAAGGAAGGCGCAGTTGCAGGGATCCCTTGCGTTGCTCCAGGTTGGAGTTAAAGAAGGGATCCCCCTCCGGGAAAGCGGCGCGAAAACGCGCCCGCGCGGCTTGCTCAGCGCTGCTGCGGACGGGGATCTCCAGCGCGGACCTCTCGCTTTGCCACAGGCGGGCGAAGGGAGTGCAAACCGCACCCAAACCGAGTTCGAGGCGCAAGCGCAGGCAAAGGTCCAAGTCGAGCCGGGGGTGGTAGAGCGGATCCTCGCGGAATCCGCCCACTCTCAGAAAATCGCTGCGGCGCACGGCGAGACAGGCCCCGCTCACGCCCAGCACGTCGCGGTACCAGTGACCGCTGCCGAAGGGTTCTTCCGTTCCTTCCGCCATCCCGCCGAACAGCTCCGCCGCACGGCCGCTCGAGTCGAACACGATCCCCATGTGGCGGATGCGGCCCGTCAGCGGGTCCAGCAGCTTGGCCCCAACCACTCCGACCGCCGGATCCTCGAACCATCCGAGGAGCTCCTCCAGCCACCCATCTTCGCCCGACAAGCCTGGATCGGCAAACACGAGGATCTCGCCGCTAGCCTCGCGCGCCGCACGGTTCAGCAATTCGGCCAGACTCTCCTCCGCGGCGGCCGAAATGGCGGTCCACGGCGGGCCCACCTGACCGGGTTCCCCTCTCAGGGCCGCCACAAACTGGACCTTTCCTCCGCAAACGGTTCCCGCGAGCTTGGCCAATCGAGGCCGGAGCTGGGCATCGGCGGTCTCCGGCGCGACGGCTATGATGCTGGCCGCCGGCAGCTCGTTCCGGTCCCACTTCAGGCGGACGCCGCCATCGGAACCCACCGTTGCGCTTGCCTTCCATCCGCGGGCAACCAGATCCGCCGCCAGACAACGCTGCTGCGCCTGAAGAGCATACGGCTTGGCTTCCAGACCCGTGGCGGAGGAACCCTGGATTACCCGCCAGTGGTAAAGTACCTTCGAGATATGCACGATCCGGTTCGTCTCGCGGGTGACGCGCAGATAGAAGTCCCAGTCCTGCGCGCCGTCCATCGGCGTGCGAAAGCCGCCCACTCGCCGCGCCAGTTCCGTCCGAATCACGCAGAGGTGTGTCACATAGTTCGCCGAAAGCATTAAGTGCGGAGACCACTCCGGCTTAAAAAAGGGCCAAAACCTGCGCCGGCCATCGGCGGTCAAGCGGTCGCTGTCGGAGTAAAGAAAATCGGCTTCGGGATGCTCATTGAGCGCGCGCGCAACCTCGAACAAGGCAAAAGGGGCCAGCGCGTCGTCGTGATCCAGCAGCGCGATGAAATCGCCCGTAGCCAGCTCCAGCGCCGCGTTGGTGTTGCCCGCAATGCCCAAATTGGATTCCAGAAACTTGACCCGGACTCGGGAATCGGCTGCCGCCAAACCGGCCAGATAGCCCCGTGCCCTGCTGTCGTCCGGATCGCCGTGCGCAATGCACAACTGCCACCGGTCATAGCTCTGCGCCAGAACTGAATTCACGCAGGCGCAAAGGATCTCACCGGAAACCCGGTAGACCGGCAGCAGAACGCTGATGCAGGGGCGGTAAGCAAGATTCACCGCGAGTTCCGCTTGCAGTTCCAGCTCCGATTCGGAAGGCTCAGCCGCTGCGATCCACTCCTGATAGGAAAGCGAATCCTGCTCGGGCGCCGGCCCGCCGTCAGCCGGGCTCGCCCGCTGTGCTCCGCCGGCAAGGAGCCGGACGGCGCGGTTGGCGGCCCAGGCCCAGGCCCGGTGGGCAGCGGGCCAGCGGTGCTGCATGCGCCGCAGCCACTGGTGGTAATAGCTGCTGATCCGCCAGGCGGGGCTCGCGTAAACGGCCTCCAATTCCTCCCGCAGCAACCGCACCTCAACCGCCAGCCGCCGCGCCAAATCGCGCTGAAAGGCTAACTGCCTGCTCAGTTGGGCATCGGGCGAGGAGTCCCTTGTTTGCATGGATCAGCTTGCTCTCCAGGCGAGCGCCGGGCTACCGCCGCATCGGGCCGGTGCTTAACTCTCTGGTCCGCCCGGGTCCCTACTATCTTGCCACAGTGAACCCGGCGGAGCGCCGTTTCCGGCGGCAAAGTTAGCTCGCATCACGCGAATGAAGCCGAGCTGTAGGTGCGGGGGATCTTGAGGGACGCGCCAAAAACTTAAGGCCTCCGCTGCGCTTGGCACACGCAGCGAAGGCCTCAACGAAAAAGCCGATGTCCGAGGTTCAGAGCGATGACTTGCGCCGGATGAGTCCCAATCCTGCCAGGCCCAAGCCCATCAGCAGGAACGTCGTGGGCTCTGGAACCACGGACTCCACAATGGTGACGTTCAACTGACCCCAGTTGTCATCGTATGCGCCGGGATTCGTGGCAGTCCCGAAAGGCGAATTGCCGAACTCGGGAGCGCCGTCGGCAAATCCCAAAAACAGACGGGTCGCGCCGGTCGGAATGTTGAAGGTTTGTGTTCCGCCGGTCCCTTGGCCGTCTCCGATGAAGAAGATCTGTCCCAACGCCGGGCTAAATGTGGGCCCGAGAACGCTGGCGGAAGTGTAATTGATCGTGGCCGGTCCGGAACCGCTCGGGGTGCCCGGCCCGAGGAATACGCCCACCAGGAAGAACTGCCGCCCGTCGAACCGCACCCCCGAGAGCCCCGAGTTGGGATACGGATTGATGTTCGTTCCCTGCCAGCTCATGAAACTCACACCGTCACCGCTGTTGCCAGGATAAGGCGGATTCGGGCCAAAATACACCGTGCCAGTGACGCTTGGGAACTGTACCGCCACTGCCAAGGGATTGAGGTTGTAAAGCACAGGCAGGGTCCCATTCGGCGCGCTCCCCTGACCGGAAGCGAAAATGTTTGACGTAGCGGGCACGATGACTGCTGCCGGCGACGGCAGCGCAACCGCCAGCGCCAATATCACTAGCGAACCGAACAACCAACTCTTCAACATGAGCCGACCTCCCAGGTCTCGTTCGACTGCAACAACCCCATGGTAAGCGAATCCCTGAGGTCTGTCAAGGGGAAAATTTCTTCGTTGCACAGGTGTGAACCTTAGGGTACAACGACTTAGAACTAGTACTAGTACTTTTGCGGGCCTGTTCTTCTCGCCGCAATTTGTGGCACAATCGAACAATGAAGTGCAAGTTCGAGATTTTCGTGCTGGCCGGGCTGGCGGCTTTTCTGGTTTCGTGCTCCAAGCCCCCAGCCCCAAAAGAGGAAAAGCCCTTGACTAAAACAGACTTCGGAAGCGACGCAAGCGGGCGCCCGCTTCACCTGTACACTCTGGCCAACCGCCACGGCCTGAAGGTTTCCATCACGAATTATGGCGGCGCAATTGTCTCCATCCTCGCCCCGGACCGCCAGGGGCGCACGGCGGATGTGGTGCTGGGCTTCGACACGGCCCAAGGCTACCTCGGGCAACATCCCTTCTTCGGGGTGATCGTCGGACGCTACGCCAACCGCATCGCCAAGGCGCGATTCAAGCTGGACGGCGTCGAATACCGGCTGGCAGCCAACGAGGGTCAGAACCACCTTCATGGCGGGCTGCGCGGATTCGACAAGGTCTTTTGGGAAGCCCGCGAGGTCTCTGGACCCAATGGCCCTGCCCTGGAATTGAGCTACCTGAGTAAGGACGGAGAGGAAGGCTATCCGGGCAACCTCTCCGTGCGGGTGACGTACTCGCTTTCCGATGCCGGCGAACTGCGCGTCGATTACCACGCCACCACCGACAAGGCCACGGTTCTCAACCTGACCAACCATTCCTATTTCAACCTGGCGGGCGAAGGTTCGGGCGACATTTTGAACCACGTCCTCACCTTGTACGCCAGCCGGTTCACGCCGGTCGCGAAAGATCTGATCCCCACCGGCGAACTCCGCAGCGTGGAAGGAACGCCGTTCGATTTCCGGAAACCCACGCCCATCGGGGCCCGGATCAACGCGGACGACGAGCAGCTCCGCTTCGCCGGCGGTTACGACCACAACTTCGTGCTGGATAGCGGCGGCAGTTCCTCGCCGGCGCTCGCCGCGCGCGTCTTGGAGCCGAACTCGGGCCGGGTGCTGGAAATCCTCACGACGGAACCCGGCATCCAGTTCTACACCGGAAATTTCCTGGACGGCTCCGTCAAGGGCAAGGGCGGCAAGGCCTATCCGAAACGCTCGGGCTTCTGTCTGGAGACCCAGCACTTCCCGGATTCGCCCAACCAGCCGTCATTCCCCTCTACGGTCTTGAGGCCTGGCCAGGAGTTTCGCTCCACGACCATCTACCGCTTCACGGTGGAAAAGTAGCCGGGGAGCTGCTGCATCCGGATGCCGCTTACGTGCGCATCCGGCTCATCAGGTAGACGGCGGTCAGCGAGAAAACCGCGTCCGGAGCCCAGGCTGCGGCGACCGGCGGGAGCTGGTTGAGATTTCCCACCTGCTCGAAGAGCTGGTTGAGGCTGTAATAACAGATGGCGATGCCGAGGCTTACCCCTACCCCCGCCAGGGCCCCGCGGTTGCCCGTCAACAGGGAAAAGGGCGCCGAAAGCAGCGCCAGAATCAGCACGAACAGCGGCGTCGAGAACTTCTTGTAGTACTGGATGCGCAGCCGGATCGTATCGAACCCGCTCTGGCTCAAGTCGGCGATGTACTCCCCGAGCTCCTGGAAGTTCATCTGCTTGTCCTGTTTGACTTCCTTGACGAAGTACTCCGGCGGCTCGGCGAGCTGGCGGAATGTAGCCGCCTGGAACGGCTCGAAGCGCTGCTCGCCTTCCGTCTCCAGGTTCCGGGCCCACCCTTCCTCAAACACCCAAGTCTTCAGCGAGGGGGACCAGACCGCGCGGCTGGCCGAGATGTGGCGCTTGAGGCGGAACGTCGCGGGGTCCAGTTCGTACACGCTCACCCCGCCCATCTCGCCCCGCGTAGGATCGAAGTACTTGTAGTAATAAATTCGCGGCCCTTGTCCGAAAATCCACGGCCGGCCGGGCGTCCGGTAAGTTTGCACGGGCCGCCCTTTGATTTCGGCCCGCAACGCGTCTTGGCGCCGGTTGGCCTCCGGGACGTAGTAGTAATCGAAAGCGAACAGTCCGGCGCTCAACAGGAAACCCGCCACCGCCACCGGCGCCATCAACCGGTACATGCTGATTCCGCAGCTCTTGAACCCGACCAGCTCGTTGTGTTTGGCCAGCACCCCGAAGGTCACCAGTACGGCCACCATGGCGCTCACGGCGGCGGAGTTGTAGATGAGCATCGGCGCCAAATAGAACAGATACGCCAGGACCTTCGACATCGGAATGCGGTTTTGAATGATGTCGCTCAGCAGTTCAAAGAAGGTGTAGACCTCGGTGAGCAGCACGAAGCTCACCAGGAAGACCGTGAAATATAGGAGCAGCGAACTCAGTACGTAGGTGTCGACAATTTGCGGCAAAAGCGGCAGCTTCCGCCCGCTGCCCTTCCACGCCCAAGCGGGCCGGCTGGGCCAGAATCGCTTCGCCGTGCGGTAGTGGGCGCTGATCCAGCGCTCCAGCCGCCCGGCAACATCCATATCCCCAGGCTTTTCGATCCGGCTCAACAACGCCGCCCCCAACACGGCGAGAACCGCGTTCGGCAACCACACCGCCAACGCGGCCGGCAGGCTGCCCTGCCGGGCCAGGCCGATCAGGCTGATCAACGCCGTGTGGTACAGAAAGGCCAGAAATACGGTCATGACCACGGCCGCCGATTTGCCGGACTTCTTCGAGGACAACCCGAGCGGCACCCCCACGGCCGCCAGCAACAAGCAGGCGAGCGGCAGCGAAAACCTTTGATGCAACTCGATGCGCGCTTCCACCGACTGGCGGGCCAGCGCGACGAGCGGCCGGGTGTCCGTCTCCGGAATCGGGCGGCTGGCGGAAACCTTGGGGGGCTCGGTCTCCAGAGCCTGCTGCATCACCGGAAAGTAACTGCTGAAGTACTCCTTGGGATCCTGCCCCGGTTCATGCGTGCTGCCGTCGACCAGGGCGATCTGGATGCGGTTGTGGGCGGGATCCGGGACCGCGACCGCCTCCCGGGCGACCGTGATGCGCGGATTGTCGGCGGTCTCCCGCAGGCGGCTGCCCCGCTGTTGCGGCGGCCTCAGGTCGGCGAGAAAAACTCGCTCCCACCGCACCACCGTGCCCGGTTTGACATCCTGCACAAACAAAATGGCGTTCGGAAATTGCTCCTGGAAAACACGCGGCTGAATCTCCGCGGTCAATTGCTCGGAGGCCAGCTTCTGCACGACGCGGTAGCTCTCCCGGTAGCTCCAAGGCGTGAGCCACAACGAGCAAGCGCCCGTCACGGCTAGCCCCAGCAGGGCCAGCAGGCTCACCGGGGCCATCACCCTCCGGCCCGGGATCCCCGCCGCGCGTAGGGCGGTAATCTCCCCATCGGCCGACATCCGCCCCAGAGCCACCAGCAGCCCGACCAGAACCCCGATCGGCACCGTGAACACCAAGCTGGGCGGCATGGCCAGCAGCAACAGGTAGACGACCTCGCCGGGCTGGGCCGAACTGCGCACCAGCAACTCGAACAGCCGGCTTGCCGTGCGCAGAAACAGCACGAAAGTGAAAAGCACCGTGCCCAGCACTGCGGCCGTGAGGCTCTCCTTGAAGATAGAACGTGCGAGCAATCCCATCGCTACAGGTTAGCCTCGAGCGGCGGACGGGGAACAATGGGCAGGCGCGGAAATTCCTCGGCCGGCCGCTCCAACTGCACTTCCTCGAACAGAAGCCCGGGCGCCACCACGGAACATTCGGCCACGAAAGCCGAGGCCCCGGTCAGCGCCATCGGCGCGCCGTTCTCCAAGTAGTCGAACGCCACTGGATCGCCCCCCGCCGCCACAATGTCCCGCAAGGACCGCACGGTCAATTCCCGGAACTGGAGCCCTCGCACCAGCTCCTCCCGGCCGTCCGGGTACACCCGGTAGGCCAACAGCGGCGCGCTCACAACACGCCTTGACCCGCCGCCCTGCGCCAGTCGCGCCGCCATGCGCTGAAACTCGGCTCCCGATGCCGTGGACGGAAAATCCAGCTTCCGCACGACCAGCCCGTACGGCCGGTTCCTCTGAGCGCACAGCTCCAAAAGCCGCTTCCGCAGTTCCTCCATGGACGACCTTTGAGCGGCTTGCACAAACAGGTTGCCGAACGCCGCGGCATTGGCGCCATAGCTTCCGTAAAGCCTGGCCCGCCCATTCGATTCCAGTTGGCCTTTGACCGGCTGCCGGGTGCCCAGCATCGCCTTCAAGATCCCCTTCTCCACAATCACCAGCCGCCGGGGAACCACGCCCTCTAAATCCACCGGGTAGCTCCCAAACAGGCGCTTTCCCTCCCACTGCTCCGCCGTGGGGTCATCCACAATATCGATCCATTCGGGCAGAATGCGCGTCCCCAGCCTGCCCTCCAGTTCACTGTCGGCGAAAGGCACGGGCCGGCCGGGCTCACTAATGGGCCGCCGCCGCCATCCGAGGTTCCGCCCCAACAGATCCGCCAGCAACTGCGCCGCGGCCTGCGGTTCAAACAGAACCGGGCCAAGATAGTTGTCCGCCAGCGGCGCCCGCACCAGGGCCCGCAGATTCTCTCCCACGCTGCGGACCGCCTGCCGCAGCTCCGGCTCACCCGGCAGATCCCGGAATTCATGAGCCAGAAAAATCGCCGAGTCGCGAAGGGGCATCCCGTCTTCCGCCAGAGCGTTGGCCCGGACTTGGAACCTCGCCACGTTCTCAGGAATCCGGATCTGGGCGCCTTCCGTGTTGACCAGATAAAACATTCCGGTCGAAATCTGAAACTCCACCCCCGAAGCCGTTACCTCAGGATAGGCTCGCAGTTCGGCCGAAAGGCTTCGGAGCATCCCCTCCCATTCCTTGGGCTGGAAGATCTGCCGGCGGGGAGCCAGAATCATCCGCACCGGCTCAGCTCGGGCGAAGTCCGGCAGGCTCTCGCCGAGCGTCAGATTCCGCACCGCCGCACGTTTGCGCGCGAGAATCTGCAACGCCGAGCGGTAGACCAGATCGGTCGCCAGCCATAAGTGACGCCGGATCGCCGCGGGATGGTCTTCCAGGGGAAAGTAGCTGAGGGCGTAAGGAGCGCCGGTCATCGAATCGCTGAAGACGTAGTTCGTGTTGTCGAAATCGTAGCTGCCGACCCGCACCCGGATCCGCGGCAGCCGCAGCCGCTCGATGCGGCTCTCAGCCAGGGCCCCCAGCGTGGCCCCCGCGTAGAACGCCTCCATGTCGTGAACCGCGTACTCCACAAAGTACGGGCGTTCCAAGTTCTCCAGGCGCAGCTCCCGCGCCCGCTCCAGCTCGGCCAGCAACGACTCCAGAAGCGCGTCCCGCTGCCCGTCCGACTGAAACGCCCCGGCCGGCCTCGCCAGGGGCGCGGCTACGGCCGCCAGAAAGGCCCGGCGCGGGATCATGATCCTCCTCCTGCCGGAGGCGGAGGGAGCAACGGCGGCCGGTCGGTCGAGGTCTCCTTGCGCTGCGTCTCGATCTCGCTCACCAGCAGCGCGGGAGACACCGCGGCCACCGGAACATTGCCCGACTCGGCCCCGCAGAAACCGTTGAACACCTCAGGCCGGTCCGAGGTGGCCAGAACCTTCCCGAAACTCGCCAGCGGAGTACCCACGATCTCCACGCCCCGCACCAGCTCATCGGGACGCCCATCCGCATACACCCGGTACACCACCAGCGGGATCACCGCGAACGCTTGCAGCCCGCCGCGCCGGGTCTGCGTGAAGCCGCCGGTGACTTGTTCGAAATAAAGACCGTAAGGCTTCTTCTGCCGCCGGATCTCCTGGCGAAGCATTTCCCGCAGAGCGGATTCTGAAACGGTCTTGCTCGATTCCACAATCAGATTCGACTGGCGGCTCACCACCTCGTAGCCGGACTGCCGGCGGCCGTGACCGTTGGAGCGAGGAACCTGCGGCAGCGGGGACCGCGACATCAGAAAGGTCTTGAGCACGCCCATCTCCACGACCGGAACCCTCCGCGCCGCCACCCCCTCGTCATCGTAAAGGTAAGAACCGTTCAGGTCCACCCCTGCGGCGCGGCGGCGCGTGGGGTCAAAAATCACGGACAGAAACGACGGCAGAACCTGCTGGCCCAGACTCTTGGTGAACGTCTGCCCCTCCGACTCGTCCTTCTGCCGGTGGCCTTCCACCCGGTGCCCAAAGATCTCGTGGAAGAACACGCCGGCCGCTTTGCCGGATAGAATTGCGGGACCGACAAACGGCTCGGCCACAGGGGCCGTCCGAAGGGCCTCCAGTTGCCGCGCCACGCGCTCCACGGTGGCCAGCACGACTTTGTCCGACGGCAACCCGGAAGCATCCTCCGAATCGAGGTTTTCGCTGAGGTTCAGGTCCATGCCGTCTGAGGAGCGCGTGCTCGCCGAGATCACGATCCGGCTGTAGTTCCGCCCATGCACCAGCCGGGTCCCTTCCGTGTTCACCAGGTACTTCACCTCGCGCCGGGCGCCGATGCTCACCTGGGAAGTCAGGATCCCGCTGCTTGCTCCGAAGGCGGCGGACCACCTCTTGACCCGCTCCTCCCACAGCTCTTTCGGAAAGGAGAAAGGTTTGGGCGCCCCGGCAAAAACCGACGGCTTCTCCTCGGTGAAGTCCGCCGCCTGCTCCTCGCCCGCCGCCCGCACCTGCGTGCTGGTCTTAAGCCGGATCAACCGCTCAGCCGCGCTCCGGTAAACCCGGTCCGTCTCAAGCCATACGATCTGCCGGATGGCCCCCGGCACATCGTCCAAAGGCAGGCGCGCCGCAGAGGTGAAAACCGGCCGCTCGCCGGGCATCCGGTGATAGTTGTCCAATTGCAGGCTGCCCACGCGCACGGTCACGTCCAGAACCCGGTTCTGCTGGCACCGGCTCACCTGCAATGCGCCCAGCGTCGCCGCCACCGTGCACCCCTGCTCTTCGGTGACCTCGTACGCCATGAAGTAAGGAGGAGGGTCGCCCCGCTCTTTGAGTGCGGAAAAGTTCCGTGCCAGCTCGTCGCTCAAAACGGAGAGCAGATCCTGACTTTGCGCCCCGCAAAGCGCCAGCACAGCCAGTGCTAGAGCTGTAACCCTGAGCCCTCGCGCCACGGACCCAGCATAACATGCACAGCGGCTGACCCTCGCGAGCCCCGCTGCCGCCGAAAGGGCTCAGCCTCCCAGCCCCTCAAGCCGTCATCTCAAGGCTCTCCGGCTCCTGCACCTTGGCCAAGGCAAGTTGAAAACGCCCCCGCAGTCCCGTCTTTTCATAAAGATGTTTCAGGTGGATTTTCACGGTGCCCGGCCGGATCCCCAGCTCCTCGGCAATCTCGTTGTTCGACAGTCCAATCCGCACCAGCCGGAAAACCTCGGCCTCCCGCGGGGTCAACCCGTACCGCGGCTCCCTGGGCAGATTTCTTGGCCGCGGCCGGAAAATCGCCTCCTCAATCCAGACTTGCCCACGCGAGATGGCGCGGAAACAACGGACCAGGCTCTCGGGTTCAATTGATTTTTGTAGTACTCCCTTGGCCCCTGCCTGGATCAAGCGCACCGCGTCCGTTTCGCTCATGGTGTTGCCCCACACCGCCGCCACCGGCCCCGCCCCCTCGCTCCAGAGCCGGATGACCTCGGATATGCTGTTTATTCCTAACGCCTTATCTATTAATACTACAGATGGCTTTGACTGAGCAGACTTCTGCCGCATCTCCTCCAGATTCAACGCCGACCAAGCCACCGCCAAGTCGGCTTGACCTCTCAGAACGGAATGAATGCCCAGAGCGGCGACCGGCTGTGGGTCACATATTCCTATAAGAATAGTCGAAGACTCCCGATCACAGCAGGGAAACCCCTGCGCTTCAATCGCGTACCGCATATCGACTCTATCCTAGAACTATTTAGTCGCGCCACGAGCCAAGAGTTCTCAAACTTTCTAGTCAGCCCGCCGATGTGGTGCTTGGAATCAAAACCTTGCGAGGTGCAGGCAGCTCCGGGTCTGTTTCGGCTTTCAGGGCAGATGAGCCACCGTGCGCATGGCACATTGGATCCGACCAGGTTTTGGGAAGCGCTCTGGCGGCCTTGCTGAAGGCGGAAGCGCCGGAATTGCACCTGATTCACATCCCCTGGGAGCCAGGCCGCGAGCTTCAGTTGCGGCCGCCCGGGGGCGTCGAGCCCCGGCTTTACTTATTGGAGGTCGCCGGTCCCGCAGAAGAACCACTGGCCGTTCTTGAGCGGCTCTCCCGGCCACCCTGGCGGGCCCCGGTTGTCGCGGTGTTAAGCCGTGAAGATCCGGAGCTTGCCCTGCGGTGCATGCGCCGGGGGGCTTGGGGCTGCCTGGTGCCTCCCTTTACGGCAGACCAACTCCGTCCGATCCTGTCCCGGGTATTCAGGAGAGCCGCTGATCACCCGCCCGGGCCCACCGGCAGCGCCGTTTGCGTTGCTCCAGCCAAAGGCGCTTGTGGCGCGACCGTGCTGGCCGTGACGCTGGCCGATCAACTGCGCCGCGCGGTTGCCCAACGGGTTCTGCTGGCTGACTTCGACGCGGTGGCCGGCGCCGTGGCCTTCAACTTGAAGCTGTCCTCGCCCCACAGCTTCGCCGACGCTTTGAGGCATGCCCCCCAATTGGATGGCGACCTTTGGCGCGGCTTGGTCGTCTCCAAACTGGAGTTCGACATCTTGCTGGCCCCCGATGCTCCGGTCGACACCGAGGAAGACTCCTCCTCGCTCGCCTTGGTGCTCGCCTATGCCCGGCGCAACTATGACTGGATCGTGGCCGACGGCGGAACTCTAGGGAGCGGGTATTCGGTAGAGTTGGCGCGCCTTTGCGACAGGATCCTTTTTCTTCTGACGCCGGAGCCCGCCTCCGTATATGCGGCCAAGCGCTGGCTGCCCCACCTGCTGGCCAGTGGATTGAGCCGTTCCAAGATCCTGCTTGTGATGAACCGCTGCAACCGGAGTCAGGGCATCGGCGCTGAACAGGCCGGCGCCGCCCTGGGCTGGCCTATCCATTGGACCCTGCCCGAAGACCCGGCCGCCGTGCAGACCGCCCTCATCGAAGGCAAGCCGGTCGCTCCGGCCAGCGCTTACGCCAAGCAGGTCAAACGGCTGGCCGAGAGCCTGCTGGAAGAGTCTCAACCCGTACCCCGTCCAGCGGCTCCGAAAGGGCTGCTCTCCCTTTTCTCGGGTGGTTTTTAAGCTGCCCCCTCCAAACAACGGACCGTATCGCGCGCAATCACCAGCGCTTCATCGGTCGGGATGACCCACACCTCGACCCTGGCCCCTTCGGCGCCGATGCTCATTTCCCTTCCGGCAGCCCGCTCATTGCGATCCGGATCGATTTGGACGCCCAGGGCATCCAGACCGCGGCAAATCTCGGCCCGCACGGCGGGCGCGTTCTCCCCGATCCCGCCCGTGAAGATCACCCCGTCGCAGCCGTTCAGAACCGCATAGTAGGCGCCGATGTACTTCTTCACCCGGTAACAGAACACCTCCACGGCTTGCGCTGCCGCGCTGTGTCCGCGCCGCCGCAGCTCGAGCAAAGTCCGCATGTCGTTGGAAGCCATGGAAAGACCGTACAGGCCGCTCTGCCGGTTCAACAAACGGTCCATCTGGTCCACCGTCAAGTTTTCTTTCGCCATCAGGTAGAGCACGGCTCCCGGGTCCAGGTCCCCGCACCGCGTTCCCATCAGCAGCCCCTCGAGCGGCGTGAATCCCATCGAAGTATCCACCGACTTTCCGCCCTCCACCGCCGCCATCGAGCACCCGTTGCCCAGATGGCAGGTGATCAGCCGGTAGTTCTTGCTCGTGTCTCCGTGCAGCTCAGCGAAGCGCCACGCCACGTACCGGTGCGATGAGCCGTGAAACCCGTAGCGGCGCACCCGCCAGCGCCGCCACAGCGGGTCCGGCAGCCCGTACAGATAGGCTTTCGGCTCCATCGATTGATGGAAAGCCGTATCGAAGACCGCCACGTGCCGCGCCTGAGGCAAGACCTCCCGCGCCGCCCGGTAGCCCCTCAGATTGTGCGGATTGTGCAGCGGCGCCAGCTCGTTCCACTCTTCGATCTCCCGGGCCACGCGCTCATCCAGCTCCACCGGCGCCTGGAACCGGTCCCCGCCATGCACCACCCTGTGGCCCACGGCGGAGATCTCCTCGCGGCTCCAAGTGCGGCTGCCCATCCGCTCCAGCAGCGCCTCCACCGCCAGCTCGATCGCCTCCTTGTGGTCCGCCACCGGGTGGGTCCACTCCGCGGCTTCTCCTTCCGCCTCGCACCGGAGCGAAGCATCGCCTTCGCCCACCCGGTCCACCAGCACTCCGCCGAGTTTTCTCTCCTGCCCGGCCTCAATCGCCCTCGTGCTGGTTTCAAACAGGTGACACCGCACCGAAGAACTGCCGCAATTCAGAGCAAGAACTTTCATCAGTAGCAGTCTGGCACAGCGCGCCCCGGTCTTTGGGACAATAGCCCGAGCGCCCCCCGCGCCGCCCTTTCAGTACAATGAGAGGTTCCCATGGCCTTGCCAGAATCCGCCGTCGAGTTCATGTCCCGCCAGATCGAACGCGTCCGCCAAATCCGCGGGCGTAAGCGGATCGTCTTTCCGGAAGGCGGCGACCCGCGCGTTCAAGAAGCCGCTGCCCGTCTGGCTCGGGAAGGACTCGCCGAGCCGGTGCTGATCGGCAAGCCCCCCGCTTCGGCGCCCGCCGGCGTGACCTTCGTCCAGCCCGAGGCCTCCCCAAACCTCTCCAAATACGCCGCCATTTACCATGAACGGCGGCGTTCGCGGGGCATCACCCAGGTCGAAGCCCTGGACATCGCCCGCCGCCCCGAGTACTTCGGTCAGCTCATGGTCGCAGCCGGCGACGCCGATGGCAGCGTCTGCGGCGCGGTCTACACCAGCAAGGACACCCTGCGCGCCATGATCCACTGCATTGGAGTCGCCCCCGGGACAAAGCTGGTGACAAGCTTGTTTATCCTCGCCGTCCGTAATCGCTCCTACGGGCACAAGGGGCTGCTTGGGATTTGCGACGCCTCAACGGTGATCGACCCCAGTTCCGTGGAGCTGGCCGACATGGCGATTACCGCCGCCAACGCCGTGCGGCTCCTTTTCGAAACCGAGCCCATTGTCGCCCTGCTGAGCTACTCGACCAAGGGCAGCGGCGGCAAGCACAAGCTCGTTGACAAGGTCGTCGAAGCTCTACGCATCGTCAAAGCCAGAGCTCCCGAGCTCAACGTCGATGGCGAGCTGCAAGCCGACACCGCGCTGGTCCCTTCCGTTGCCGCCTCCAAAGCTCCCGGTTCCACCGTCGCCGGCCGAGCCAATACCTTGATCTTTCCCGACCTCAACTCCGCCAACATCGCGGTCAAAATGGTCCAGCGGCTGGGCGACGCCGAGGCCATCGGCCCCTTCATCCAGGGCTTGGCCAAACCCGCCAACGACCTCAGCCGCGGCTGCTCGGTCGACGACATCTACCACGTGGCCATCATTACCTGCCTCCAGGCCGAACGCGCTAGACTGGGCGGATAGAAGCCCGTTCGGGATGCTGCCCTTCCGCCTCGTTTACGACGACGACTACGACCTCGACCTGGGAGACCACGTCTTCCCCTCCCGTAAGTACCGCCTGATCCGGGAGAGGCTGTTGGCTCTAGGCATCGCCACTCCTGCGGATTTCGTCTCCCCGCTGCCCCCCTCCGAGGACACGCTCCGCCTTGTCCACGGCGAAGGCTGGCTGCGGCGGCTGTTCAACGGAACGCTGAGCTATCAGGAAGTGGCCCGCCTTGAGATTCCCTACTCCCGCCGCATGGTCCAGGCCACCCGCCTGGCTGCCGGCGGCACGATCCTGGCCTCCCGTCTGGCCTTGGCCGACGGAATCGGCTTCAACATCGGCGGCGGCTTCCACCACGCCTTCGCCGATCACGGCGAGGGGTTTTGCGCCCTAAACGACGTGGCCATCGCCCTGCGGCTGCTCCTCAAGGAAGGAGCCATCGAACGCGCTATGGTGGTCGACTGCGACGTGCATCAGGGCAATGGAACCGCAGCCCTATTCGCCTCCGATCCCCGAGTCTTCACCTTCTCCATTCACCAGCTCAACAACTACCCCGCCGTGAAGCCCCCCTCCGACATCGACGTCAACCTCGAAGACGGCGTCGGCGACGAAGAATACCTCGACCAATTGCTCGCCCACTACGTGCCCGCTTTGCGCGAGCATCAGCCTCAACTCGTCATCTACCTGGCTGGCGCCGACCCCTACTATCAGGACGAACTTGGCGGCCTGGCCCTCACCATGAACGGCCTGCGCAACCGCGACCGCCTGGTGATCGAAACCGCTCTGCGCCGCGGCGCCCACGTCGCCGTGACTCTGGCCGGAGGCTACGCTTTCCTGGTGCAGGACACCGTGACCATCCACGTCAACACGGTCAAGGCCGCCGCCGAAGCCCTGCACGCAGTCCGCAGTCCAGCCCGCAGCTGAGCCCTTCGTGGGCCGCTACGCGCAATAACGAACGGTACAAACGGGCTGGCCCCCTTCCGGAATTCCGCAGGCCATGCTCGCAACCCCCGGGACGCTGCGGCCGTTTCCCCGGGGCCTGAACAGGGATTTTCAGGAGGCCCTGGCAGCAGCGACGAAGCAGGTCCCTTTGGCAGCGCGCCTGGCCCTAAGCCGCAGCTTCGCACCAGCGCATGCTCAACCCAGTCCGCGTGTGTGCCGAGACGCACCCACACCCGCGCCCGGAAGCCGGACGCTTCCGATAACGAACCTCCATCACTTCCCAACGTGCGCCGACAAGTGATCGCTGTAACGCATATCCGTCTCCAGGATGTGCTTCTGAAGCCAGTCCCGGAGGAAGGTCATCAATTTCAACTGGGCACTCACACCTCCACTGGCGATCTGTTGCCGGAATGCATGCACCTGCGCCTCCATCGCCCGGTGCTTGCGCCGGTGTTCTTCCAACTCCGGGTAACCGCAGGACTCCATCAGGCGCTCCTCGGCGCTGAAGTGATGCTGGGTGTAAAGGACCAGCTCCTCCACCACCTTTTGCGCCACCGCCGGGTCGCCTCCCCCGCGCAACGCGTCGTGCAGCCGGTTGAGCATGCCCACCAAACGCTGATGCTGCTGGTCCAGCTCCGGAACCTTCACGCTGTAGGACTCCTGCCAAGCAAGAAACGCCATCGCCTGATCTCCTCCCTACCCATCGGCAGCTCAGAGCCGCGCCTGTAGCGCGACCGCAAAATTTTCGAAATGCAGCAGGCTGCCGCCGCTTGGGTGAGCGGGCAGCCGCATGGCTCAACACCGGCTCAGCGCCTCGCGCCCTGGGGCCGCACATTCGGAGCCGGTTTCCTCAGCCCCGGCCTGTATCCCGCTCGCGCAGCCCGGCGAACAGATCGCTCTCCCGCGCCCGTCCACCGTTCACCATGCTGAAGACGCGGTAGAATTCTTGCCTGCCCCAAAGAAGCCTGTGGTCGGCTTCGCTAAGCCGGTCCAGCCCTTGGTAGATCGCCAACTGCGTCTTGTGGCGGCGGATCGCGCGCCAGGCCGCCTCCCAGTGATCGGATGCGTCCACCACGGCCGTGATCGCCCAATCCGGCCAGGGAACCGGCTCTCGTTCCACGCCGTCCACCGTGATCCGGATCCTGCGGAACCGTTCCTGAAAAGCCTCCCAGTGAGCGGCGCCCCGCACCGCATAGTAAAGTTTGAGCACGCGGTGGCTGCGTACGGACTCCGTAGAGCCCAGCCCGGCCTCAAACTGGGGGTCCGCCGCGCAGACCACCGCAGCAGAGGTCCATTGGGAAACGGCGATATGATCCGGGTGCCCATAGCCCCCATCGGGCCCGAATGTCACCACGACCTGAGGCCGAACCCGCCGCAGGTGGCGGACAATCTTGGCCACCGCCTCTCCCCAATCGGCCCGGTCCAGCTCCCCGTCCACATAATCTAGAAACGACACTTCACGGATGCCCAGCTCGACGGCCGCCGCACGCAGTTCCTCCTCCCGGACTCGCCCCACGACCTCCGGGGCGGGCCGCTCGGGGCCGGCCCCAAACCGCCCGCGCTCCCCTCGCGTGGCCGTCACCACGTAGGTTTCGACGCCCTCGCTCGCGTACTTCGCCAACACGCCGCCCAAACCCAGCGACTCGTCATCCGGGTGCGCCAGCACGCACATCAATCGCAACGGAGGTTTCATGCTAATCCCGCCTACTCATTAGATTCGCAGGCATGGCCCCGCCGCGCCAAACCAAATATCCCGGCATGTGCCCCCCAGGACGCATCGCCGCCACAACGTGTCCGCCGCCCACATCGTCCGGATCCGCGCCCGGCTTGCGGATCGGAATTCAACCGGCCAGCGCCCGCCGCGTGCCCTCCAGCGTGCGAAGCAGCGATTCCTTCGGAAGGTCCCGCACAATCGGCTCAATGAGCCAGCCCAGCCCGCTTGGGATGTCCCGTGTCAGCGAAATCGCCTGGCACTCGATGTAAACGCCCCCGTCGCGCTCCTCAAACCTCCAGTAGCTGTACAGACGCCAAAGAAAGCCGTGCCCGCGGCCCTCGGGCAACTCCCGCTCGTCCCGCCCGCCCGCGTTTTCCACCTCCGCCACGCGCACGCTGTAGGAGCGGCTGTACCAGCGTTTGGCGTCGAGCGAGTTGTACTCCACCTCGTGCTCCGTATTGAGCACGGCGGTGAGGATCTTCTTCTTCAGAAGCCGCATATACACCCGGTAATGGTTCCCCTGGTGCGACATCACGCGCGAGGCCACCACCTCCGGCGAATAGATCTGCGCATGGCGGTCGTAGTCCTGCACCAGGGCCAGCGCCTTCGACAGGCTCACGCCGGGGACAAATACCGCTCCGATCCAATCGTGGATCAGCCCTCCGGGCGCGGCCGTGCCGCCCCGGGATTGGAACGGTTCGGCCAGCGCCTCTCCCCGCCTCACCCGCTCACGGCGTTCGGCGGATTCATCGGTCCACAGGAACGGTCCTCTTCCGCTGATCCTCGCATGAATCCTGTCCTCCGCCCCGCGCACATAACGCTCAAAACCCGCTAACGTCTCCGGCCTCAGTTCGACCGCTCTCGCGCCCATGGCCACGGCCGCCGACAACACTGCGCTCCAAACAAATTTCTTCATTGGCGTCATTGTGGCACAATGGTTCGACGGCCATGCCGGACACGCAGTTCCACGAAGCTAGCCCCGCGCCGCGCTCCTGAGCTCCATGCCGCGCCCCGCTTCCGCCCAGCGCCCCCTCAAAACCCTGGACCGCGTTCTCTCCAAAGCGGGCGCAGGATCGCGCACCGAGGCCCGCCGCTGGATCGGCGCCGGCCGCGTAGCCGTCAACGGCAAGGTGATCCAAACCCCGGACTACTGGGTCGACCTCGAGCGCGACCAGGTTACCCTCGATGGCCGCCCGCTCAAGCCCGCCCGCCGCATCTACCTGCTGCTCTATAAGCCCAAAGGCTATCTCACCACCTACAAGGATCCGGAGGGACGCCCCACCGTTTACGACCTCCTCCAGGACCTCCGCGAATGGGTCTTTCCCGTGGGCCGCCTCGACCGGGACACCAGCGGCCTGCTGCTCCTTACCAACGACGCCCAGTTCGCCGAGCGCATCGCCAATCCGGCCTTCAAAGTGCCCAAGACTTATCTGGTGAAAGCTTCCACCCACCTCACCGATGAACAACTGGACCGGCTGGCGCGCGGCGTCACCCTCAGCGACGGCCCCACACGCCCCGCTCAGGTGCGCCGGCTGCGCGAAGCCGGAGGCAAGACGGTCTTCGAGATCACCATCACGGAAGGCCGCAACCGGCAAGTCCGCCGCATGGCGGAAGCCATCGGCAGCAAGGTCCTGAAGCTGGTGCGGACGGGCATCGGGCCCCTTACGATTGCCGGCCTGCCCATCGGCGCCTGGCGGTCGCTCACGCCGGAAGAGCGCCGCCTCCTGGTTCCGGCGCCGGCGGAGAAGAGGCGGTCTCCAAAGCCGCATCCCGCGCCGCGTAGCCGCAAGCCACGGCCGCCAAAAACAAGGTGAGCACCTCGCTGTCGCCCAGATTCAGCTCAAAGAACCCCGACACCAGAACCGCAATCGTCACCGCGGCCACGCCGTGCAGCAGGAACCGGGCCTCGGATCTCCCCGGCGGCAGCCGCCGCAGCGCCGCCAGCATGTCATAGAGAACCTTCCCCAGAAACCACACCAGCATGAGCATCGTGGGCACGCCGCGCTCCGCCGCGTAGTGAATGTAGATGTTGTGCAAGTGGCCGTACCAGCCCTCCGGCAGGGGCCGGGGAATATCCGGCGGCACGTAGCGGTCAAACTGGATCCGCACCTGCTCCGGCCCCAGGCCGAACCAGGGATGCGCCTGGATCATCCGCAAGCCCGTCCGCCAGCACACGATGCGGTGCTGGTTTGAATCCAGCTCGCGCTGCGGGTGGAACATCGAGACCACGCGGGTCCTCACGCCCGGCGCCAGCCAGATCGCCGCGGCCAGAACCACGGGCAGCGCCGCCAGCGACGCCCGCCTCCAGTGCCACAGCAGCCACACCCCTCCGGCGCCCGCCGCCAGCCAGATGCTCCGGGTGAACCCCAGCAGAATGGCCGCCCCGATCAAAGCCCCACACAGCAGCCCGTACCACAACAGCTTTCTTTTGGCCGTTGGGGAAAAAAACAAAAACGCCGCCAGCAGCAAGCCCACGATCAGAAGCAGCCCGCTGAAGGTCATCCAGTGGCTCATGAAGCCCGTGATCCGCTCCCCCACGTAGTATTGGTAAAAATCCTGGCCCGCGTACACCGCCTCCTGATACTTCTCTTGAAACTGAACCAGCCCGCGCGCCGCCGTGATGGCCCCCGCCCCCGCCCAAACCAGAACCAGCCGCCGGAGCTGCGCCAGCTCCCGGAACGCCGAGTACATCACGAACAACATCAGAAACACGAAGAACTTCCGGATCTGCGGCCGGCCCGATACCCAATCCCCGCTCAGCGCGAGCGAGATCAGAGTCCCAACCACAAACAGCCCCAGCGGCAGCCCCAGCGGAGGAAACCGCAGCCGGGTATCCGACAGCAGAAGCGCCACGGCCGCCAGCGCCATCAGGATCTGACAGGCGGCGATGGAAAAGACCACCGCCACCGCCGCTCCGCCCGTCAGCCAGAAGGCGGCTCGGCTCATCAAGGCCCGATAGGAACCCGTCGTGGACATGAAGCCTAACCAGTATGCCAAAAGCCGCCCCGCCAACGGTGCTAGACTCCCGCTTGTGAAGACCATCATCGAGCCGTTCCGCATCAAAAGCGTCGAGCCGCTGCGGCAGACCACGCCCGAACAGCGCGAGGTTTTCCTGCAACAGGCCGGCTACAACCTCTTCCTCATCGACGCGGCCCACATCCTCATCGACCTGCTGACCGATTCCGGCGCCAGCGCCATGTCCACCGAGCAATGGGCGGCCATGATGCGCGGCGACGAATCCTACGCCGGCAGCGAGAGCTTCGTGCGCTTCAAGCGCGCCGTGCAGGAGCTGACCGGCTTTACTCACGTCATCCCCACTCACCAGGGACGCGCCGCCGAGCGCATCCTCTTCACCGTCCTGTGCCGCCCGGGTCACATCGTGCCGAACAACACCCACTTCGACACCACCCGCGCCAACATCGAGTTCACCGGCGCCCGCGCCGTCGACCTTCCCCTGCCCGAGGCCGCCGACACCCAGGCCCGGCTGCCCTTCAAAGGCAACATGGATGTGGCGGCTCTCGAACGCCTCATCGCCGACGAGGGCCCTGACCGCATCCCGCTCGTCATGGTCACCGTCACCGACAACTCCGGCGGCGGGCAGCCCGTCTCCATGGCCAACCTCGAAGCCGTCCGCGAGCTCACCTCCCGCTACCGCATCCCCTTCTACCTCGACGCCTGCCGCTTCGCCGAGAACTGCTGGTTCATTCAACAACGCGAACCCGGCTACGCGAACTGGACGCCGAAGCAGATCGCCCAAAAAATGTTCCGGCTGGCCGACGGCTGCACCTTCTCGGCCAAGAAGGACGCCTTCGCCAACATCGGCGGCTTTCTGTGCGCCAACGACGACCGGCTGGCCGAACAGGAAAAAGAGCTGCTCATCCTTACCGAGGGCTTCCCCACTTACGGAGGCCTCGCCGGCCGGGACCTGGAAGCCATCGCCGTCGGCCTCCAAGAGGTGCTCGACCCCGACTACCTGCGCTACCGGATCGCCTCAACCTCTTACTTAGGCCGTCATATCGCCGATCATGGGGTGCCCATCGTGGAGCCTCCCGGCGGCCACGCCATCTACATCGACGCCGGACGCATGCTCCCCCACATCCCCCGCCATCAGTTCCCCGCCCAGGCGCTCGCCGTCGAACTCTACCGCCACGCCGGCATCCGCTCGGTCGAAATCGGATCGGTGATGTTCGGCGAGCACGCCAAACATGAACTCCTCCGGCTGGCCATCCCGCGCCGAGTCTACACTCAGAGCCACATCGATTACGTGGTGGAAGCCATCCTGGAGATCAACGAGCGCAAGGACCGCCTGCGCGGCCTGGAGATCGTTTGGGAACCCCGTTTCCTGCGCCACTTCAGCGCCCGCTTCCGGCCCTTGGACGCCGCCGGATGAAGACCCGCTGGCCCTGCCCAAAGTTGGGCCGGGCCGCAACTACGTTGTGATACACTGAACGCTTCCATGACCGCCCCGTACCGCGAGGTGCACTGTGGTTCTCACGTTTATTGACTACCTGATCCTGGCTGTCTACTTCGCCTTCGTGATCGGCATCGGGTGGCTGCTGCGCAAGCGGGTTTCGAGCAGCGCCGACTTTCTGACCTCCGCCCGCTCGGTGCCCCTCTGGATCACCAGCCTGGCTTTCGTCGCCACCAACCTCGGCGCCCAGGAGCTCATCGGCATGTGCGCCTCCGGCGCCAAGTACGGCATCATGACCTCCCACTTCTACTGGGTCGGCGCCATTCCCGCCATGCTTTTCGTCGGCCTGTTCATGATGCCCTTCTATTACGGCAGCAAGGCCCGCTCCGTGCCGGAGTATCTCAAGCTGCGCTACGACGAAAAGACCCGCGCCTTTAACGCCATCAGCTTCGCCGTCATGACTCTGTTTTCCTCGGGCATCTCGATGTACGCGCTGGGCTTGCTGTTCCAGCTCGTGCTGGGATGGAGCTTTACGGCTTCGGTGCTGCTCTCGGCGGCGATCGTGCTGGTCTACACCTACCTCGGCGGCCTCACCAGCGCCATCTATAACGAGGTCCTCCAGTTCTTCCTCATCGTGGCCGGCGCCGCCCCGCTGGCCATCCTGGCCGTGAATAAAGCCGGCGGCTGGCAAGGCATGGCGAGCCGCCTGGAGCCCGTGATGACCCGCTCCTGGGCCTACATGGGTCATCCTTCGCAGAATCCGATGGGCGTGGAAGTGATCGGCTTGGTGATGGGTTTGGGCTTTGTGCTCTCTTTCGGCTATTGGTGCACCAACTACCTGGTCGTGCAGCGCGCCATGGCGGCCAAGAGCATGACCGACGCCCGCCTCACCCCCATCGTCGGCGCCTTCCCCAAGATGTTCCTGCCCTTCATCGTCATCGTGCCGGGGATCGCCGCCGTCGCCTTGAGCAAGATGGGGCTGGGTTATTCACTGCCCATGAAAGAGACCGGCGTTCCGAACTACGACCTGGCCCTCACCACCCTGATGGCCCAGTTCTATCCCAGCGGGCTGCTGGGCGTCGGCATCACCGGGTTGATGGCCTCTTTTATGTCCGGCATGGCCGGCAACGTCACCGCCTTCAATACCGTCTGGACCTACGACATCTACCAGAGCTACATCAACAAGTCCGCGCCCGACTCCCACTACCTGTGGGTCGGCCGCATGACCACGGTCGTGGGCGTGGCCCTCTCCATCGCCGCGGCTTACCTGGCCACCCTCTACAACAACATCATGGACCTGCTCCAGCTCGTGTTCGGCTTCGTCAATGCGCCGCTGTTTGCCACCTTCCTGCTGGGCATGTTCTGGAAGCGCGCTACCGGTCACGGGGCCTTCAGCGGTTTGGTGGCCGGCACCGCAGCCGCAGCCCTGACCCACGGCTTGACCCTGGCCGAGGGCAAAGGCGCTTGGATCGCCAACCTTCACGAATTCCCCTCCACCATGGCGCAGAATTTCTGGATCGCCATCTGGGCCTGGACTTCCTGTTTCCTCGTCACCATTCTGGTGAGCCTGCTCAGCAAACCGCGCCCCGCCGAGGAGCTGCGCAGCCTGGTCTACGGCTTGACCGAACTGCCCAAGGACGAGGGCGCTCCCTGGCGCCGCCGCCCGGCTCTGGTAGCCGCGATCGCCGCGGTGGTGTGCCTGATGCTTAACTTCCTGTTCTGGTGATCACTATGTGGGATCTGCGAATTCCTTCGGGATGGTTCTTCGTGATCTTGGGCCTCCTGTTGCTTGCGGCCGGAACGATTATCCCCGGCCATAAAGCCCCGCTCACCGAGGCCAACGTCAACCTATACACCGGCATCGTTACGCTTTTGTTCGGGGGTTTCCTTCTGTGGATGGCACGTCGCGCTTCTTAGCGCAATCTTTCGAGGAACACTTTGGCCCGGCTCCTGCTCTGCGCGTGTTCCGTGCGCCCGGCCGCGTCAATCTGATCGGAGAGCACACCGACTACAACCTGGGTTTCGTCATGCCCATGGCCCTCGACCTGGCCTGCTTCACCGTCATCGCGCCGGGTCCCGGTCGTGCCCTCCGCGTCTACTCCAAGAACTTGGAGCAGGAACGCAGTTGGTCCCTCGACGGCATCGCTTCCGCCCAGCCCGCCCGCGACTGGGGCGACTACGTCCTCGGCGTCGCCCGCGAGCTTCAGCTGGCCGGCTACGAGATCCCCGCGGCCAACCTCCTCATTTGGAGCACCGTCCCGGTGGGCTCAGGCCTAAGTTCCTCGGCCGCCATTGAGGTCTCCGTGGCGGCCGCTCTGCTGGGCGGCCGCCGCATCGAGCCATTAGAACTCGCCAGGCTCTGCCGCCGCGCTGAGAACAACTTCGTCGGGATGCCCTGCGGCATCATGGACCAGTACATCGCCGTCTTCGGCCGGAAAGGCGCCGCGGTCAAGATCGACTGCCGCAGCCTCGATCACGAAATCGTGAATCTCCCCGCCGAGGCCGAGTTCCTCGCCATCAATACCATGGTCAAGCACGAACTTGGCTCATCGGCCTACCGCCACCGCGTGGCCGAGTGCGCTGCCGCCGTGGAGGTCATCCAGAAAACCCACCCGCAGGTGCAAAGCCTTCGCGATGTCACCAGCGCCATGCTGGCGCCCCTCGCGGATCAACTGCCTCCCGTGCCCGCCAAACGCGCCCGCCACGTCGTGACAGAAGACGAGCGCGTCGAGCAATTCGTCCAGGCCAGCTGTCAGGGCGATCTCCGCCGCATGGGCGAACTGCTTGTCGCCTCCCACCGCAGCCTCCAGCACGACTACGAGGTGAGCTGCGAAGAGCTCGACTTCCTCGTGGATGCCGCCATTTCGCTGCCCGGCGTCTATGGCGCGCGCATGACCGGCGGAGGCTTCGGCGGCTGCACGGTCAACATGGTGCAGCCGGAGCAGGCGCTTCGCTTCCAAGCTGCCATCTCCGAGGCGTACCAAAAACGGTTCGGCCTGACGCCGGAAATCTATCCCTGCCGGCCCTCGGCCGGGGCGGGAGAAGTCACCGCCCTTTGAACGCCGGCGTCTGGGAGGCTGGGTTCTCCTGCGGCTCCTTCTCGCGCTTCCTGGTCAGCCGCATCCAGGAGTAGTGCACAATCCCTGCCGCCAGCGAAAAGCCGTTGTAGAGGTGGTACAGAATGTGGAAAGGCACCGCCGCCAGGGCGAACAGCCGGCCGCGCCGAGCCGCCAGGAAGCGGTAGAAGCGCTGGTTGAGCACCAGCAACAGGGCCCCGGTCACAAAGAAAGCGAAGATGATCCAGTGATAGGGCAGCCGCGCCCCCATGTAGACCACCACCGCCGCGATATAAACCGAAATAATCAGCTCCACCAGCCGGTTCCAGCGCTTGCTGCGCCTCTCGGTGCGGTCGCGCAGCAACAGCAGCAGGCAGCCCAAGATCAATGGGTAGACGACGTGCTTCACTTTGTGCTCGACCGCCAGCCACACGATGACTCCAACCAGCGCTCCGAACAGGGCCAGCACGAGGCCCGAGCGTGGGCCGTGCGCGAACTCCAGCCAGTAGCGTGAAAGGATCAGCACCAGCAGGGCCATCAGCGGGACCAGAAAATACGCTCCCCAATAAAACGCCGCCGCGATCGCCACCGCCACCAGCGAGAACGCCAGCGCCACGCTCACCCGCTGGCTGATCTCCAGATTCAGGTCATTGGGCATGTAATGATCCCGCAGGATCAGCTCCGTCCAGGGAATCCCGCGGTCCAGGATGTCAGTCTTGAGCAAACCCCAGAACGTCCACCGCTTGAGGTGCTTCACCTGAAGGTCTTTATCCAGAATCACCTTGCGGCCGGCCGCCCGCAGCCGGTAGCCCAACTCGATGTCTTCAATCGCGGGCCGCTCGTAAGACTCGTCAAAACCGGCGTGCTGAAGGAAGACCTCCCTCCGGATCGCCCCGCACCCGCTCCAGAAAGTGCACGCCTCCCGCCGGGATTGCTGGTGCACAAAACAGTGCATCAGATTCTTGTATTGGGAAAGGAAGTCCTTGGCCCCCGGCGAGGTGTCGTACGACCCTATGAGAGCATCCAGCTCCGGGTCTTCCTCGAAGGCTCTTTCCACCCGGGCCACCGTGTCGGCGTGCACGCAGACGTCCGCATCCAGAAAGAAGACCACCTCTCCTTGTGCCGCCCGTGCCCCTAAGTTGCGTGCATGCGCCGGTCCCCGCCGCCCGTCCGTCCTCAAAACCCTCGCCCCGAGCTTCTCGGCCAGTTCTCCGGATCCGTCCGTCGACCCGTCGTCCACCACAATGCACTCCAGCGGCCGTTCGGAGCCGGCCCAGAGGTGCTCCAGGCATTGGCGAAGAGTGGCTTCGGAGTTGTATACGGGGATGATGACAGAGACCGTTGGCTTCATCCGATGCGCCGCAACCTGCAATTGTGCGCCGCCCGGCTCCTGAAGTCAAATCCCCACGCCCTCTTTCCCGCCCAACCGCGCCCACCCCCCGTAGACCACGCCGCCACGCTTGCCACACCGCCTGTCCTAGTGGAGCAAGCCGCCAGGCTTGCCATGCCGGCGGTCACGCCGGCAGAGCCACACACACGCCACACGTACGGGGTTTCCGAATGCCATCCAGCCCGCACGCCTGCGCGCTCCACCTGAGAAGCCGCCGCTGCAAAGTGGAGCAAGCCGCCAGGCTTGCCATGCCGGCGGTCACGCCGGCAGAGGAACACAACCCCGGGCTGTACGGGAGTTCCAAGCGCCAACCGCCGCCAAGACTGGCGCCGTGGCCCGCAGGACTGCGCGCTCCACTTCAACCCGCCGCGCCGCGTAGATGCCGCCCAGCGTGTCCGCCCCTCCATCTCCGTGTCCTCCGTGTCCTCCGTGTTCTCTGTGGTTTGCTTCTTTTGCGTATCCTCTGTGCCCTCTGTGGTTTGCCTTCTCCGTGTTCTCTGTGGTTTGCTTTTTCCAGTGCCCTCCCCACCCCCAGTCACAACCTTCCCCAAATCTTTTTCCCTTTCCTTTTCAATCACTTCCCAGCTCCCCCTTTCTCCTCCTCTTGCTCCCAT
>Ga0078972_1004394_pt1 | contig 38813 bp, 47 predicted proteins | sample YelNatPaOPGAMG01_FD_67568 | JGI IMG/M metagenome (GOLD analysis project Ga0078972, IMG submission 67568) | Hot spring thermophilic microbial communities from Obsidian Pool, Yellowstone National Park, USA - OP-RAMG-01 (SPADES assembly) (version 2) | ecosystem: Environmental > Aquatic > Thermal...
TAAATAAAACTAAGTAATATAGTTTAGTTAAGAATTAACAGGAGGTTATTATGTCAAACACACAAGAGTGGTCTGCCACCTACACCCAGCTCTTAGACCAACACAATATTAAAGAATCCTACCTTTCATACTTCAGTGATGACTACAAGCTAAACATAGAACCAGAAGAAGCATTAATTGATACACAGGCAATTGTGGATGTAATCGCAAACCAAAAAAAGCAGGTAAGGTTTTTTAAGCAAAACGAAGAGATATTCTTTAAGGTTTATGCATTCTGTAAAATACCATTGTACGAAGTGCTGCCTATACTAAAGAACTTAGGCTTAAATGCACTGTATGAAGATTTCTTTGAAGTAAGCATTAAAGACAAAACAGTGCTTATCCAAAGGTACAACATAGAAAAGAGCTTTGACTTTGATATTGGAAAAAACGCCCATCTTGTAGAAGAAAACTTCCTTGCAGTGATTGATAAAGTTGTAGAAAACGATGAGCTAAACTCCCTTACTACAAAAGAACTGCTTGACTATAAACAAATAGATTTACTTAGAATGCTTGGAAACTATCTAATGCAGGTAGACTTTAGCGTCAAAAGAATCTCTATGCTTGGTGCACTTGTAAAGTACTCGCACCTATCCAAACTCTTTATTGAAGCATTTGAACAGAAGTTTAACCCAAACATACAGCAGCGCAACACAAAAGAGGTGTTTGATAAAGTTTCAAAAGAACTAGAATCAATAAACAACATACAAGACTACAAAATATTAAGCTCTATATTCAACATAATTGATTCAGCAATCAGAACAAACTTCTATAAACAAAAACCCTACCATTACATCTCGCTAAAAATAGACTCTTCTAAAATCTCAAAGATGCCTCTTCCAAGACCTATGTATGAGATATACGTGCATTCTTATTTAATGGAAGGATGTCACTTAAGAGGGGGTAAAGTAGCAAGGGGTGGCATCAGATGGAGCGATAGAAAAGACGACTTTAGGTTAGAAATCCTAGAGCTTATGAAAACGCAGATGGTAAAAAATGCCGTAATTGTGCCCGTAGGCTCAAAGGGCGGGTTTATTATAAAGCACACAAACGGTAATGTCCAAGAAGATGCCATAGAGTCATACAAGACACTAATTAGAGGCATGCTTGATATTACGGATAACTACTCAGGCTCAAAAGAGCAATTAAGGCCAAGTGATGTAGTGTGCTATGACGACTTTGACCCTTACTTAGTTGTAGCAGCAGACAAAGGCACGGCAAAGTTTTCAGATACAGCAAACGACATAGCGCAGAATGAGTACAACTTCTGGTTAAAAGATGCTTTTGCCTCTGGCGGGAAGTTTGGGTACGACCACAAAGAACTAGGCATTACTTCAAAAGGCGCCCTTGTATGTGCAAAAAGGCATTTTAAGGAGCTAGGTATTGAGCTTTATTCCACACCCATAAGCGTAGTAGGTGTTGGAGATATGGGCGGTGATGTGTTTGGCAATGCCATGATTGAGCTAAAAAACATACAACTAAAGGCTGCCTTCAACGATAAAGAAATATTCATCGACCCAAACCCAGATATTGAAGCTTCGTATAAAGAAAGGAAAAGATTGTTTGATAATGGCCTAAGTTGGTCTTTTTACAACAAAGACCTGATTTCAAAAGGCGGGTTTGTATGCAACAGAAACGAAAGAGCCATTGTCCTTTCGCCTGAAGCCAAAGCGTTTCTAAAAACAAACCAAGACATAGTCTCATCAGAAGAGCTCATAAAAATGATCCTTAAAGCAAATGCAGATCTTTTTTGGATGGGAGGAGTTGGCACTTATGTAAAAGCAAGCGATGAAACAAACGAAGACGCAGGGGATAAAACAAACGACAATGTGCGCATTAATGCCAATGAAGTAAAAGCAAAAGTCGTAGGCGAAGGTGCAAACTTAGGCTTTACACAGAAAGCGCGCATTGAGTATGCACTGCTTGGTGGCAAAATTAACACAGACTCTTTAGATAACTCAGCTGGTGTAGATCTATCAGATCAAGAAGTAAACCTCAAAATCCTCTTAAACGACCTAATGGAATCCAAGACAATCAAAGACTTAGATGAGAGAAACAGTATCCTAAAAAAACTAACCCCAGAGGTTATACAAAGGGTGCTGGACCACAACTACATGCAAAGCTTAGCTGTATCGCTAGATGAGATAAGATCCAAAAAAGAGCCAGAGATCTTTTATGAGCTTGTTGAGTTTTTCAAACAAAAAAAGTTATTCAGCGAATCTGAGTACTACTTCCCAAACAAGATAACTTTAGCTTCCCGCATTGACTCTGGTATTGGCTATACAAAACCAGAGCTTTCTATAATGCTGTCTTTGCTTAAGATATTTATCTTTACAAACCTCCTAAAAGAAACAAACTTTGATAAGTACTTAATAGATAAATACGCACTGCTGTATTTTCCACCTTCTACAAGAGAAATTTACAAAGAACACATTCAAAGGCACCTTTTGAAGAAAGAAATAGGCTCAACCTACATTACAAACCTCATTGTAAACAGCAATGGCGTAGGCTCTTTAATTAAGATAAACATGCTCACAGGCCAGCCTTTTACCTCTATAATAAAAACGCTTATCTTTATATACGATCTCTTAGATGTACAAAACATAAGAAATGAAATATTCTCGCACGAGGGTAAAATCAATCAAGAAGTCATCTACCAAACAATCATTGATATGTTCTATGCAGTAGAAAGGTTTGCAACAAATCAACTATACCTCTTTGGCGATTCAATCATAGAGTATGTATACAAGCAAGAAATATTAGGCTATATGGGCTACTATCTAGACAATGCCATAAAAGAAGGTGTATTTAAATCAAAATATGAAGAAAAAACAAAAGAACTCTCTCAATACTTTTCAAAAGAACTGTCTGAGAAAATTGCACAAATCTACTTTATAGATGATTTTATACTAGCCTACTATATAACAAGAAAAACAGATAAAAACTTTATCCAATCTATCCAAACAATAGAAAAAGTAAATGAAACCTTTGGGTTCCAAAAAGTAATAAACTACATAAGTTCAATAAGGATTGTAAACGAGTGGGATAGATTTGCTCAATTTTCCATGATAAAAAAATACACCATATCTTTAGTAAAAATCACTATAAAAATACTCAATGATTTTTCAGGTAATACCGAGGCGCTAATTGCTGCCAAAAAAACACTATATGATGCCTATATAAGCCAGCTAAATGATATATCCAAACTTGCTGCAAACAATCTGCACCCGGTACTTTTGCTTTATGATAAATTAGAAAGCTTGGTTTGAGGGGTTGAAAAACCTTTTTAATATGATATAATTTTCAAATGTGTAAAATTTTATTATATGTGTGAGGTATTGAATGAGTGAAGTTGTTTTAGAAACTAATCTAGAAGGCGTGAAGCTTTTAAAAAGGGGTAAGGTTAGGGATGTTTACGACTTAGATGATAAGCTATTAATCGTAGCAACAGATAGAATATCTGCGTTTGATGTTATTTTACCAAATGGAATACCCGGTAAAGGTGAAGTATTAACACAAATTTCTTTATTTTGGTTTGAAAAAACAAAAGATATAATACAAAACCATATAATAAGTGGATTAATGGATGATTACCCGTCTTCATTAAAAAAATTTGATAGTCTCCTAGACAAACGAAGTATGCTTGTTAAAAAAACTGACCCCATTTTAATTGAATGCATTGTCAGGGGTTATATTTCTGGTTCTGGTTGGGTTGAATATAATCAAACCGGCAAAATATGCGGTATAGAATTACCCAAAAACCTTAAAGAATCACAAAAACTAGAAGAGCCAATCTTTACACCTAGTACTAAAGCCGAAAGTGGACATGACCAAAATATTACTTTTGAGCAAATGTGTGAAATGATTGGGGATAATTTAGCAAGCGAAATCAAAAAAACTAGTCTTGCAATTTACAACAAAGCAAGCCAATATGCTTTGGAAAAAGGCATCATTATTGCAGATACCAAGATGGAATTTGGTATTTACAATGGTAAACTTATGCTTATAGATGAGTTGTTAACACCAGACTCTTCTAGGTTTTGGCTTGTTTCAGACTATAAAGTAGGACAATCTCAGGATAGTTTTGATAAGCAAATTGTTAGAGACTACCTATTGACGCTTGATTGGAACAAAACATACCCAGGGCCCGTACTGCCACCACATATAGTTGAGAAAACTGCTAAAAGATATAGAGAAATTCTAGAAATGCTAACGAGATAAAAACCTAATTCTTCTTGCTTATCCTATCGTATAGGATAAGCAATATTCCTATTGTAATAAAAGAATCTGCAAAGTTAAAGGCAGGGTAGTGGTAGGTTTTTATGTAAAAGTCAAAAAAATCTAAAACATAACCATGCAATACTCTATCATACAAGTTTCCCAAAGCGCCTCCAGCAAGCATGGTTAGGCCAACAAACAATGTTTTAGAGGTATCATTTCTAAACATAAAATAAAACGCTATGATTACTACTATAGAGCTAATTGCTATAAGAAATATAAATCTATATATACCACTTAGATGAGCTAAAAAACCAAAAGCTATGCCACTATTTTGAACATACACCAAGTTAAAGAAATTGGGAATAATTGTAATCGTTCGATCTACTGTAAGTCTTGCTAGATAATACTTGCTAAACCAGTCTATGGCAAAAAAAAGGAGTGTCAATAACACCCCTAATACATATTTGTATTTTCTAAACATTATTTTAAGTTACTGAAATTTTATAAGAGAAATCTTAGCAGCATCGCCTTTTCTGTAGCCTATTTTGTATACTCCAACAAAACCACCATTTTTTTCAACATATTTTGGTACGATATCAATAAGCAATTTTTTAACAGTTGGTTTATGGGGCAGTCTTGACAACAAAAGTCTTCTTGAAGACAGTGTATTTTTCTTACCTATAGTTATAAGCTTGCTAATGAATCTTTGTAACTCTTTTGCTTTAGCATCTGTTGTTTTTATCTGTCCATGCTCAATTAAAGCAATCGCAAGATTCCTAAGAAGCGCTTTACGTTTTTCACTATCTATACTTAAGGTTCTATAAGCCTTTCTATGTCTCATTCTTCACTCCTTTTTATAGCCTCTTCTATTCTTCTTATATATTTCTCGTCAAACGTCATACCCAAACTTAAACCCATTTGCTTTAAAGCCGCTTTAATTTCTTTTAGAGATTGCTTGCCAAAATTCCTCGTGTTAAGTAAATCTATATCTGTTTTTTGCACTAGCTGCCATATATACTTAATGTCATGGTTTCTTAAACAATTAGATGCCCTAACATTTAACTCAAGATCTTCAACCGTTTTTAAAAGATTCTCATCAATTTCTTCATTAGAATCACCGTAGTTTAAATCTGGCTCAGGTTCTTTAAAACTACCCATAAAAAGCTTAAAATGGGAATTAAGTATGTAGCTTGCCTGCCCTAGAGCTTCTTTTGGTGTAATACTACCATCTGTTTCAACATCTAAAACAAGCCTCTCATAATCGTAAAACCCTCTTTCCATGCTTTTATCAGCAGCAAAAGAGACTCTTCTTATTGGCGTAAAAAGCGTATCGACAGGGATATACCCAATCTCTCTATTTGCACTTTCTTGACTTGCCTGTTTGTAACCTACACCTTTTTTCAAGTAAATTTCAGCTTCAAATTCCGCATCATCATTCAACTGAGCAATATAGTGGTTTGGGTTTATGATTTTTAAATCGGAGGTCAATTCAATGTCGCTAGCTTTCAGTACACCAGGACCCCTTTTGCTTATTTTTAAAACGCATTCTTTGAAGTTTTCTGACAAGCTTTTAAAGATCACGTCTTTCAAGTTTAATATAATGTTGATGACATCCTCTTTTACGCCATTTACACCACTAAACTCGTGTTCAACGCCTTCTATTTTTATGCCAATTACGCCAATACCTTGTATAGAAGAAAGCAACACTCTTCTTAACGCATTACCAATAGTTGTTGCAAAACCTTCATTAATTGGCTCAAATATAAACCTTTCATGCCTATCATTAATTCGCTCTACTTTAATTTCTTGAGGCAATTGTAAATATTCAAAAATATCATTATTCATAACCCAACCTTTCTTTAGTTTTATCTTGAGTAAAGCTCAACTATTGTATCAGCCTTAAATGGTACCCTTATGTCCTCAATTGATGGTATGTCTAGGACTTTAACAGACATATTGTTTGGATCTAAACTTAACCATGGGGCAATACCTGATTTGTAAGCATAGTCAATCCTATCTTTTAATTCTTGAGAATTTCTTAATTTCTCTTTAACACTAATGATGTCATTTTTATCAACAATTAAAGAAGCAATTGTGGTCTTTCTCCCATTAAGTAAAATGTTTCCATGACTAATTAGCTGTCTTGCCTGCTTACTTGATGCCGCAAAACCTGCTTTATAAACAATGTTGTCCAATCTACGCTCAAGTATCTTAACTAAATTTTCACCCGTTTGACCTTCCATTTGTTTCGCGTTTTTAAAATATCTTCTAAATTGCCTCTCAAGTACACCGTAGTAGGCCTTAGCTTTTTGTTTTTCAAGTAAATGTTCAGTGTAGCTTTTTAATTTTCTCCTTGAAGTTTTATCTTTTCCTGGAGGATAAGGAGATCTTTCAAATGCACATTTTTCAGTAACGCATCTATCTCCTTTTAAAAATAATTTTAAACCTAATGCTCTGCACCTTTTACATGATGGACCATTATAAACTGCCATATTATATCACCTCAAACTCTTCTTTTCTTTGGTGGTTTACAACCATTATGTGGTATTGGAGTTACATCTTTTAAAGATTTAATCTTTAAACCGGCTGCCTGTAAAGCCCTAATAGCAGTTTCCCTACCCGATCCAGGTCCTTTAACACGTACATCTACTTCTCTTACGCCTCTTTGTAAAGCTACTTTAGCTGATTGCTCTGCTGCCATCTGTGCGGCAAATGGTGTCCCCTTTCTGGTGCCTTTAAATCCTACACTACCAGACGTCGACCAACAAACAGCATTGCCATCTTTATCTGTAATTGTTACTATAGTATTGTTGAAAGTAGACTGAATATAAGCCACACCACTTGAGCCAACTTTTTTTACTTTCTTTTTCTTTGCTTCAGCCATTCAATTTCTCCTTAAAAACCATTAATGTTTACCTCCCACTGTTTTTCTTCTGCCTTTTCTAGTTCTTGCGTTCGTTCTGCTTCTTTGTCCCCTAACGGGCAAACCTTTTCTATGTCTTAATCCTCTGTAATTGCCTAAATCCATCAGACGTTTAATATTCATTCCAACAACTTTTCTTAGTTCACCTTCTATTGTGTAATTCGATAAAATAGATCTCAATTTTTGTAATTCGTCTGGCGTCAAATCATCTGTTCGTCTGTTTGGATCAACACCAGTTTTTTGAAGTATTTCTTCAGCAGTAGATTTACCTATTCCATATATATATGTCAAGGCAATCTCTATACGCTTATTCTTTGGCAACTCTACACCAACTAAACGAGCCATTTAACCTCCTTTTAACCTTGTTTTTGTTTGTGCTTTGGGTTTTCGCATATAACCCTAACAATACCTTTTCTTTTTATTATTTTGCACTTAGGACAAATTTTTTTTACAGAAGATCTAACTTTCATTTATTTAACCTCCATTATTCTTACTTGTATCTATAAATTATTCTACCCTTTTCTATACTGTATGGCGATATTTCCAACTTTACTTTATCGCCTGGCAAAATCTTAATAAAATGCATGCGCATCTTACCTGCAACATGTGCCAACACTATATGGTTATTGTCAAGTTTTACTCTAAACATTGCATTTGGTAGTGCCTCTACAACCTCGCCTTCAACCACAACTGGCTTTTCTTTTGCCATAAAAATTAATTCTCCTTGCTTAATATTACGGGGCCATCTTCCAAAATTGCTATAGTGTGCTCAAAATGTGCTGATGGCATCCTATCTTGTGTTACAACACTCCAGGCGTCTTTTTTAACTTCGACCTCAAAAGAACCTGCATTAACCATTGGCTCGATTGCAATTGTCATACCTACTTTTAACATAACATTGTGCCCTCTATCTGGAACATAATTTGGTACCTGAGGTTCTTCGTGTAAGTTTCTTCCTATACCATGACCAACATAGTCTCTAACAACACTAAACCCTTCAGACTCCACATATGTTTGAATCGCTCTTGATATATCAAATAAATAATTGCCCACTTTAGCCTGCTCAATGCCTTTATATAAAGAATTACGCGTTACATCAATAAGTTTTTGTTTGGCCTGAGAAATACTACCCACACCAACAGTTATAGCCGAATCTCCATAAAAACCGTCATAAAATAAACCAAAATCCAAGCTGACTATATCACCTTCTTTTAGAATTTTTTTCTTTGATGGAATACCATGAACGACTTCTTCGTTAACAGAAACACACAACGCGTTTGGAAAACCTCCATACCCCAAAAAAGCCGGTTTTGCATTCAACTTAGCAGAGTAACTCACTGCAAACCTATCAAGCTCATATGTTGTTATACCAGGTCTTATTTCTTTTTTCAACATATTTAAAACTTGGGCTACCATCGCATTTACAACGCGCATTTTTTCTATTTCTTGTTTTGATTTTAAGATAATCATAAGTTGCCTAATATTTTTGATATCCTTCCAAAGACTTCGTCAACATTACCTAAACCACTCACCGAGCTCAGCTTACCCTGTTTTTCATAATAATCAATCAGTGGTTTTGTGTGCTCTTTAAAAACCTTTAGTCTATTTTCTACAGTTTCTTTTATATCATCACTGCGTTGAACTAATTTAGAACCACAAATATCGCATATCATATCTTGCTTTGGCGGTTTATTTTTCAAGTGATAAATAGCTCCACAAGTTGGACAAACCCTTCTTAGTGTTAATCTTTCGATAATTTCATCATCATTCACATCAATATATATAACTTTATCAAGGCTCAATCCCTTTTGTTCTAGCATTTGATCAAAGCTTTTTGCTTGCTCAATTGTTCTTGGAAATCCGTCTAATAGAAAACCATTTGCGCAATCAGTTTTTGATATGCGGTTTTCTATCATTTTAATAATAAGTTCATCTGGAACTAACTCACCTTTTTCCATATATGTTTTTGCCTTTTCTCCAAGGCCTGTTTGATTTTTTACTTCATTTCTTAAGATATCACCTGTAGATATCTGTATAATTGAAAATTTTTTAACAATATTTTCTGATTGTGTACCTTTTCCTACACCTGGTGCTCCAAGTAGTATTACAATCACCTACCTACCTCCTTTTTTTAAAAAACCGTCATAGTTTCTCATATAAAGATGAGCCTGTATTTGCATTATTGTATCAAGCGCAACCTGTACAACAATCAATAAAGCAGTACCGCCAAAATAAAATGGCACGCTAAAATGTGACATTAATATCCATGGTAAGACGCAAACAAAAGACAAATATATACCACCTACAAATGTAAGCCTTGTAAGTATCCAATCTAAAAAATCAGCAGTATACTTACCAGGTCTTATACCTGGGATAAACCCTCCATTTTTTTTAAGATTATCTGCCACATCTTTTGGATTAAAAGCAATAGATGTGTAAAAGTATGCAAAAAAGAATATCAAAATTACATAAAAAACATTGTATAAAACCCCACCGGGGTTCAGCAAATTAGAAATTTTTTGAATAAAAGGAACATTAATTACTTTAGCTATTGTTGCAGGAAAAAGCATTATAGAAGAAGCAAAAATCGGTGGTATTACACCTGACACATTGATTTTTAATGGAATATAGCTACTTTGTGCATTATAGAGACGCTTACCCACCATTCTTCTTGGATACTGCACACTTACTCGTCTTTGAGCTAACTCTACAAATACAATGAGCGCAATCACGCCTACTACAACGACAAATATTAACAGCAAAGCAAGTATAGACATATCACCAGAGCTTACCAAGTTAAAAGTGTTACCTATGGCAGATGGAAGCCTTGCAATAATACCGGCAAAGATAATGAGAGAAATACCATTTCCAATACCACGCTCTGTTATTTGTTCGCCAAGCCACATTAAAAAAATGGTACCAGTAGTCAATGTAATATCGGCAAAAATTATAAAGCCAATACCATGCCAAATAACAACAGGAGTACCATTAGGCCCGTGCATGGATTGCAAACCAATTGCTATACCTATGCCTTGTAAAAGTGATATAACAACCGTTAAATATCTTGTATACTCTGATATTTTCCTTCTACCTGATTCGCCTTCTTTTTTTAATTTCGCAAGCTCTGGACTGACAGCAGTAAATAACTCCAAAATAATAGCAGCTGAAATATAAGGCATAATACCTAATGAAACTATACTAAAGTTGCTAATAGCACCACCGCTAAAAAGATTAAATAACCCAAGCGCTGTTGATTGATTTTGATTTACAAGTGCAGACAACACATGAGTGTCTACACCTGGGGTTGGTATGTGTGCTGCTAACCTAAATATGACAAACATAATAAGGGTGAATAACAGCCTTTTGTTTAATTCTGGCACATTAAACATATTTGAATAGTCTTGCATTAAAGAACCTCAAAAGTGGCGTTTACTTGTTCAATTTTACTTATGGCTTGCTTAGAAAATGCATGAGCCTTGATACTTAATTTTTTAGATAAAGTCCCGTTTCCAAGAATTTTTATCAATTTATTACCACTAACTAACCCTTTAGATATCAGTATTTCAATCGTAACCTCTTCATTTTCATTAAAGTGTTTATCTAAGGTATTAAGATTTACAATGTCATATTCTACTTTAAAATTGTTTTTAAAGCCTCTCTTAGGCAATCTTCTGTAGATAGGTGTCTGACCACCTTCATAATAAACAGGTAAATGTCCATGACCACTTCTAGCCCTTTCACCTTTATTGCCTTTGCCTGCTGTTGTGCCATAGCCACTTGCATCACCTCTTCCAATTCTTTTAGTCTTTTGTACTATTTTCGGTAATTCATATAACTGCATATTAATCTCCTTATTCAACTTCTTCTACTTTAACCATATAGTATAATTTTTTAATCATTCCCCTGATGTGTGGTGTATCTTTTCTTAGAACAAACTGATTAGGCCTTTTTAAACCAAGAGACATTGCTACTTTTTTCATTTTATCCTTTTGCCCAATATAGCTTTTTGTCATAGTTATTTTAAGAGTCATTGCACTAGTCCCCTTCCTTCAAATATTTCTTCTTTGCTCTTTAATAATTTAAGAGCCTTAATAACTGCATTTGCTAAATTAAATGGATTATTTGAGCCAATGGATTTCGTAACTATATTTTTAATACCACATGCTTCTAAAATATATCTTGCAGTATTGCCTGCAATTACACCTGTACCTGGTTGTGCTGGTTTCAACAACACTATACCAGAACCTTGTTTAACCTGAACTATATGTGGTATGCTGCCATCTTTTGTAATAGGTACTTTAAACATTTCTTTTTTAGCTTTTTCTACAGCTTTCTTTATAGCCTCTGAAACTTCTTTTGATTTGCCAAGTGCAATGCCTACTTGACCATTTGAATCGCCTACCACAACTAATGCATTAAACCTAAATCTTCTACCACCTTTTACTACCTTAGCAACTCTTCCAACTTTAATTACATATTCTTGAAAACCTTTATCCACTTAAACCTCCTAAAATATCAAACCGCCTTCTCGTGCAGCATCTGCTAAGGCTTTAACTTTGCCGTGATACAAGTAGCCATTTCTATCAAAAACAACATTTGATATGTCCTTTTCCGTTGCTTTTTTAGCCAAAAGCGCCCCGACTAATTTTGCAGTTTCAATATTACAACCTTTAACTTTGCCTTTTAATTGATTATCCAAACTAGAAGCACTCACAATTGTACTGCCAGTTGCATCATCAATAATTTGAGCATATATATGATTTAAGCTTTTAAATATACACAACCTGGGTTTTTCTAATGTACCTCTAATTTTATACTTCAAACGAACTTTTCTGGCTAATCGAAGTTTATTTCTACTGCGCTTCTTTAACATTCAACCTCCTATTTTCCTGCAGCTTTACCAGCTTTCCTTCTGACTTTCTCATCTTTGTATCTAATGCCTTTACCTTTGTATGGTTCAACTTTTTTAAATGCCCTCATGTCAGCTGCAACCTGACCAACTAAATATTTATCAATCCCAGATATTATTACGTTTGTGCCTGTTTTATCTACTTCCACAGTTATGCCATCTGGTATTGGGTAAAAAATTTCATGAGAAAATCCAAGATTTAGCTTAACTTTCTTTGATTCGACGCTTGCCTTATAACCTACGCCCTCTATTATTAATTCTTTTTTAAAACCATTAGTTACGCCTGTAACAGCATTTGCAATTAAGCTCCTGTATAAACCGTGAAAAGCGTTTGCTTTTTTATTTTCCTCATTTATGTTTTTAACAATTAAAGTATCACCTTCTTTTATTACTTCAATAAATTCTGGTTTAAAAGTTTGTTTTATAACACCTCTTGGACCTTTAATTGTAACATTGTCTTTTTCTATGTTTAGATCGACATTTTTTGGTATATCTATAATTTTTTTGCCTATACGAGACATAATTTCCTCCTAAAACAGCTCACAAATCAACTCTCCGCCAAGTTTTCTCTTTTTTGCCTGATAGGTTGTCATAACACCCTGGTTTGTTGATATAATACCCATACCTAAACCACTCATAACAGGCTTTATGTCTTGCGACTTAACATATATTCTTCTCGATGGTTTACTTATAATCTTAATAGTACTTAAAACCGGATTTTTTCGTTTTTCATCTAAGTATTGTAATTCTACTTTTATTTGTGTTTTTAAAGGGTCAATTATTTCATAATTTTTTATGTAACCTTCTTTTTTCAATATCTCGCATACATTTTTCACCACACTATTGCCATATATTACTACTTCGGTTTTTTTTGTTGATAGTGCGTTTTTTATAGCCGATAATGAATCACTTATTCTATTCATTGTTACTCCTTACCAACTAGCCTTGGTTATACCTGGAATTTCTCCCTTAGAAGCCAAATTTCTAAAACAAATTCTACAAATGCCAAAATCCCTAATATAACCCCTTGATCTTCCGCATATATTGCACCTATTTTTAGTTCTTACTTTAAATTTTGGACTCTTTTTAGATTTTTCAATCATTGCCTTTCTAGCCATTAAACCTCCTAACTTGCTTTAGCAAAGGGCATACCAAAAGCTTTTAATAATTCGAAAGCTTCCTCGTCGCTCTTTGATGTGGTAACAAAAGAAATGCTTATCCCATGCATTTTAAGTATTTTATCGTAGTTAATCTCTGGGAAAATCAACTGCTCTGTAACGCCAAGAGTGTAATTCCCGCGACCATCAAAATTCTTTTTAGAAACACCTCTAAAATCTCTAATTCTTGGCAAACTAAAACTAATAAATCGTTCTAAAAACTCATACATCCTATCCTTTCTCAATGTTACTTTGCAACCTATTGTTTGGCCTTTTCTTAGCTTAAAATTTGCAATAGAGCTCTTTGCTCTAGTAATTACACCTTTTTGACCAGTTATAGCAGCGATCTCTTCAAGTGCTGAATCCAAGATTTTTATATCTGTTGCACCTTCTGCCATCCCGACATTCAATACAATTTTCTCTAATCTAGGAACCTGCATAACATTTTTGTAGGAAAATTTCTGCATCATATATGGTATTACATTTTCCATATAGTATTTTTTCATATTTGATATATACAACTTAGGACCTCCGACATTATATGGTTTCGTTGCATTTTTGACAAACCCTTACTTTTGTGCCATCATCTAAAAATTTACTTGCAATACGAGTAGGTTTATTACAATGAGGACATACTAACATTATATTAGATATATCAATAGGTGCCTCTTTCTCTATTATGCCACCCTTAGATGTTTGAGTGGCTTTTTCGTGTTTTTTTATAATTTTCACGCCTTCAACTATTACTCTGTTCTTTTTTGGCACAAAGGATATAATTTTCCCTGTTTTCCCTTTGTCTTTGCCGGTTATTACTTTAACCAAGTCACCTTTTTTAAGTTTAGTTTTCATGTTTGAATAAACACTAGCCATAATTTAACTCCTTATAGAACCTCTGGTGCAAGAGATATAATCTTCATAAAGTCTTTCATTCTGAGCTCTCTCACCACTGGTCCAAAAATTCTTGTCCCTATAGGCTCTTTTTGATTATTAATTATCACTGCTGCGTTTTCGTCAAATCTGATATATGAGCCATCATCTCGTCTAAATTCTTTTTTGGTTCTCACAATTACTGCCTTTACAACATCGCCTTTTTTTACTTTGCCATTTGGTATAGCTTCTTTAACAGACGCCACTATAATGTCGCCAACATAAGCATATCTTCTTTTTGATCCGCCAAGAACCTTTATACACATTATTTTTTTTGCTCCAGAATTATCTGCTGATTTTAGCATTGTAAAAGGTTGTATCATATTTCCTCTCCTAACCCAACATATCGTTGCACAATTTTAAGCAACCTAAAGCTTTTTTCTTTGGATATAGGTCTGCAGCTTATAAACTGAACAACGTCACCCACTTTTGACTCATTTTGTTCATCATGAATCTTAAATTTTTTTGTTTTTTTAACATACTTTTTAATCTTTGGGTGTAATTTATATTCCTCAACCCTAACTACTCTAGTTTTATCCATCTTGTCGCTTATAACAACACCTTCTCCAATAAACTTGCTCATAATCCTTTCTCCAATTGCTTAACTCTTGTTAATGCGCGCGCTAAATCTTTTTTTAAATTTTTAATTCTTTTAGGATTTTCTAATTGTTCAAAACCTTTTTTTAGCCTTAATCGCATGAGTTCTTCTCTTATCTTTTGCTCTGATTCTTTTAAGGCTTTTATATCCAATTCTTTAACATCATGTTTCTTCATAGCCACTCCCCGCTTTTTACAAATTTTGTACTGATATTAAGTTTAGAAGCAGCTAATTCAAATGCACTTTTAGCAAGCTCTTCACTAACACCACCAATTTCATACAAAATCCTTCCGGGCTTTATGACGCAAACCCATTTCTCAATAGACCCTTTTCCTTTTCCCATTCTTGTCTCTGCGGGTTTTTTGGTAAGAGGGAAATCAGGAAATATTCTAATCCAAACTTTTCCTTGATGTTTAAGCCTTCTATTTATGGCAACCCTTGCTGCTTCTATTTGGTTACTTGTTATCTCACCTCTTCCGATTGCTTTTAACCCAAACTCACCAAAAGCAAGCTGGCTTCCTCTTTTTGTTAAACCTTCTACGCCGTGTCGGTTGCGTTGGTATTTTCTAAATTTCGTTTTCTTTGGCATTAACATAAAACAACTCCTTTAATCCATTACATAGCCTTTAAATACCCAAACTTTTATACCTATTATGCCAGCCGTTGTCAAACTTTCAGCAAACCCGTAATCAATATTTGCTCTAAGTGTGGTAAGCGGTACCCGACCTTCCTTTAGCCACTCTGTTCTAGCCATCTCAACTCCACCCAATTTGCCAGCACACTGTATCTTTATTCCTTGAGCGCCTTTTCTTTGAGCTAAGTACGCCGCTTTTTTCATTGCCCTTCTAAAGTGTGTTCTCTTTTCAATTTGTAAAGCAATATTTTCTGCTATCAACTGTGCGTCAGTTTCAGGCGTATTGACTTCTCTAATATTTACTGACACTTCTGACTTAGTTAAGTCATTAACAAAGTTCTTAATTTTTTCAACTTCAGAGCCTTTTTTGCCTATTAAAATACCTGGTCTTGCTGCATATATATTTAGTGTTAACTTGTTCATTTTTCTTTCTATTTCGATATTTGAAATACCGGCATAATACAGCTTCGCTTTAACTTCTTTTCGTATCTTTTGATCTTCTAACAACTTATCCTTAAAATCGCTTTTTGCAAACCATCTTGATGACCAGCTTTTTATTATGCCCAATCTTAATCCAATCGGGTTAACTTTTTGACCCAAAACCCACCTCCTTTGCCAACACGACTTTTATGTTTGTACTTCTCTTTAAGATCTTCCCTGCGCGCCCCATTGCCATCGGTCTGTATCTTTTTAACCTTATGCCATCATCTGCGCATACTGTCTTAACATAAAATTTATTAGGGTCCTCACCTTTTTCTAGGCAACCCGCAATAGCTGATTCCAATAATTTTGAAAGAATAAAAGCGCTTTTTTTAGGAACAAGTTTCAATATAGATACAGCATCACTTGCTTTTTTGCCTTTTATTAAACTTGTTACTTGTCTAACTTTAATGGGCGATATCCTTGCCCTTGACAACTTTACCGTATGCTCCATTGCCTACCCCCATGATTTGTTTATCAAAATAAACTACTTACCTATTTTCTTTTGAACTACGCCTTTATGACCTTTAAAAGTCCTAGTTGGCGAAAATTCACCTAGTTTATAGCCAACCATATTTTCTGTAACATATACAGGTACAAATTTTCTGCCGTTGTGCACTCCGAAAGTTAGACCAACAAACTCAGGCACAATAACACTTCGTCTAGACCATGTTTTTATTATCGTTTTTTTGCCTTCTGCTTTTGCTTGAGTAGCCTTTTTAAGTAACTTTTCGTCAACAAATGGGCCTTTTTTTACTGACCTTGCCATCTAACCCCCTAATTAATTCTCTTAATGATAAATTTATCTGTACGTTTATTGTGCCTTGTTTTGTAACCTTTTGTTGGTTTACCCCAAGGTGTTACCGGCGTTCCACCAGTACCTGTTTTACCCTCTCCACCGCCATGAGGATGATCAATTGGGTTCATTGCCACACCCCTAACGTGTGGTCTTCTTCCCATATGCCTTATTCTTCCTGCTTTACCATAGTTTATATTACTTTGTTCAATATTACCAACCTGTCCAATAGTAGCGTAGCAATCAGCCAACACATACCTCATCTCACCACTTGGCAATTTGATGGTAACATACTTGCCCTCTTTTGCCATTAACTGAGCAAAGGTACCAGCACTTCTAGCTAACTTACCTCCACCTTTAATTTTTAATTCTATGTTGTGAATAAAGCTGCCAACTGGTATTTTTCTCAATGGAAGAGCATTCCCAACTTTTGGCTCAATATTCTCGCCAGCTTGCACCTTATCGTTCACATTCAAGCCAACAGGAGCCAAAATATACCTTTTTTCACCATCTTTATAAGACAATAAAGCTATTCTTGCACTTCTATTTGGATCATATTCTATAGCTTTAACTACTGCATCTATATCTCTTTTATCTCTTTTAAAGTCAATAATACGATACAGCTTCCTAGTTCCTCCACCCCTAAACCTTATCGTTATATGTCCTTTATTATTTCTACCAGAATTTTTTTTCAAAACTACAGTTAGAGATTTTTCAGGCTCTGTTTTTGTTATTTCACTAAAATCACTACCACTTTTAAATCTCATGCCGTTTGTAACTGGTTTAAAGAACTTTATTCCCATAATGTCCCCTTTTTATAAATTTATACTGTAGCCTTCTTTGAGCGTGACTACACATTTTTTTTTCGAATTTTTTTTGCCTATTATATTCCTAAAAACCTTTATTTTACCCTTAGAGTTAAGCACATTTACATCATTAACTTTTACATTAAAGATAGATTCAACTGATTTTTTTATTTCAGACTTGGTAGCATCAGCTAGCACATAAAACTCGTATTTATTAAATTCTTGCATCATTAGAGCTTTTTCTGAAACTACTCGGCCTTGAATAATACTCCATTTATCCATTGGCAAATCTCCTGCTTAATTTTTCAAAAATATCCTTTGTGGTTACAACTTTTGGAAACCTTATTAAATCGTAAACATTAACACTATCAACATTTCTAACCTCGACTAATTTCAAATTCCTTAACGACAAATAAGTATTCACCATGTTTTTATCTAAAATGAATAATGATTTTTCCGCATCAAATTTTTTTACTAATTCAGAGGCTAATTTTGTCTTTGGCGACTCAAAATTTAAATCGTTAAGCACCAAAAGAGTTTTTGCCTCAATATGATCCATTAACACTTCCAAAAAAGCTTTCCTTTTTTCTTTTTTATTTATTTTCAATTCAAAATCAGTTTTTGGCTTTGGACCAAAAATAACACCACCACCTCTAAACAAAGGTGATCTAATTGAGCCAGCTCTAGCCCTACCTGTGCCTTTTTGCTTCCATGGTTTTTTACCACCGCCTGATACTTCACCTCTTGTTTTAGTCGAAGCATTCCATTGTCTTTTATTTGCCAGTAAAACTCTTACTACTCTATTTACAACAACACCTGGCTTCTTTGACGGTTTATAATTAAGATCAAAATCAATTTCCCCAACCTTATTAATATCTTTATCAAAATATTCTATTTTCATTGTTATTTCTCCTTCTTGCTTAATAAGGTGACATAAGAACCCTTAGAACCAGGCACAGCACCACTTACAGCTATAATATTTTTTTCTTTATCAACAAAAACAACTTTTAGGTTTTTAACTGTAACACGCTCATTTCCTAAATGTCCCGGCATTTTTTTACCTTTTATAACCCTACCTGGCCACTCTCTATTTCCGATTGAGCCTACTCTCCTATTAAACATTGAGCCGTGACCACCTGGACCACCGGCAAAATTATGTCTTTTCATTGCACCAGCAAAGCCCTTACCTTTTGATGTACCTAAAACATCAACTTGATCGCCTACATTGAAAATATCAATTTCGATTTTATTACCCAATGTAAAATCATTTGTATCTTTAATCTTAAACTCTTTTAGATATTTTTTGGGTGTAGTATTTGATTTTTTCAAATGGCCAACTTGTGCTTTTGTTATTCTAGTTTCTTTAGTATCAATAAAACCGACCTGAATAGCATCATACCCATCATTATCTCTAGTCTTAATTTGGGTAACTATAGCAGGTTCTGCTTCCAAAACTGTCACAGCAACCGCACTACCCTCTACAAAAATCCTAGACATCCCAATTTTTTTTGCAATCAGTCCTAACATGTCTTACTCCTATAATCTATATATCAAGAGGCAGTGAAACCAAAAGGTTTTTACCTCTTTTTAAGTTTTAAAGTTTAACCTCTACGTCTACACCAGCGGACAAATCGATTTTCATCAAAGCATCAACTGTTTGTTGAGTAGCTTCGTCTATCTCTAAGAGCCTTTTGTGCACTCTCATTTCAAATTGCTCCCTTGAGGTTTTATTAACATGAGGTGATCTTAACACTGTATATCTTGAAGTATCAGTTGGCAGTGGTATTGGCCCTCTTATGGTTGCCCCAGTCCTTTTAACAGTTTCAATTATATCTTTTACAGATCTATCCAACAGCTTTGCTTCATAAGCTCTTAGCTTAATTCTAATTTTTTGCGACATTCAAAACACCCTCACTTAATAATCTCAATTACTACACCAGCACCAACAGTCTTACCACCTTCTCTTATAGCAAATCTTGTTTCTTTTTCAAGTGCTATTGGAGCAATTAGTTCTACTTCCATTTCCACATTGTCACCTGGCATTACCATTTCTACGCCTTCTTTAAGTTGAACTGTACCTGTTACATCTGTTGTTCTTACATAGAATTGTGGCCTGTAGCCATTAAAGAATGGTGTGTGCCTGCCGCCTTCTTCTTTTGTTAGGATATACACTTGAGCTTTAAACTTTGTGTGTGGCGTAATTGAGCCTGGTTTTGCAAGTACCATACCGCGTTCTACTTCTTCTTTCTTTGTACCTCGCAAAAGCACTCCTACGTTATCTCCAGGTAGTGCTTCATCAAGTATTTTTCTAAACATCTCAAGAGAAGTTGCAACGGTCTTTTGTGTAGGTTTTAGACCTACAATTTCTACTTCATCGCCTGTCTTTATTACACCGCGCTCTACCCTACCTGTTACAACAGTACCACGACCAGAGATTGTGAATATATCTTCGATTGGCATAAGGAATGGTTTATCTGAATCGCGCTCTGGTGTTGGTATATACTCATCTACTGCATTCATTAAGTCTTCTATGGATTTAGTCCATTCATTTTCTGAGTCAGACTCTAATGCTTTTAATGCACTGCCTCTTATAACTGGTACATCATCACCTGGGAAGTTGTATTTGGAAAGGAGCTCTCTTACCTCCATTTCTACAAGGTCTATGAGTTCTGGGTCATCAACCATGTCTATCTTATTTAAAAATACAACAATGTATGGCACACCAACTTGGCGGGCAAGCAAGATGTGTTCCCTAGTTTGAGGCATTGGGCCATCTGCTGCTGAAACAACAAGTATTGCACCATCCATCTGGGCTGCACCTGTAATCATGTTCTTTATGTAGTCAGCATGCCCTGGGCAGTCAACATGTGCGTAGTGTCTTTTGGATGTCTCATACTCAACATGAGAAGTATTGATAGTAACACCCCTTTCTCTTTCTTCTGGAGCGTTATCTATTTGAGAGTAATCTTTAAACTCTGCAAAACCTTTTTTTGATAAAACCTTTGTTATAGCTGCAGTTAAAGTAGTCTTGCCATGATCAACGTGTCCAATTGTACCAATATTTACGTGAGGTTTGGTACGAACATATTTTTCCTTTGCCATAATGGAAACCTCCTAAACTTCTTTCTTTATTATCTTTTCTGCAATAGAGCTTGGAACTTCTTCATAAGTAGAAAACTGCATTACATAAGTACCACGACCTTGAGTAATCGATCTTAAGGTTGTAGCATACCCAAACATTTCGCCAAGTGGTATATCAGCCCTAATAACTTTAACACCGGACTTATCTTCCATGTTTTTAATTTTACCTCTTCTTGAGCTCAAATCACCTATTACATCACCCAAGTATTGCTCTGGTGTAGAAACCTCAACATCCATAATAGGTTCTAGCAAATAAGGCTTGGCAGCTTTAAGAGCTTCTTTGAAAGCCATAGAACCTGCTATTTTAAAAGCCATCTCCGATGAATCGACCTCATGATAAGATCCGTCAACCAGCGTAGCAACAACATCTATTACTTCATAACCTGCTAAAACTCCATTTTCTGCGGCTTCTTTAACACCTTCTCCTATTGCAGGTATAAATTCTTTTGGTATAACCCCTCCGACGATCTTATTTACAAATGTTATACCCTTACCACGTTCTTGTGGTCCAACTTCAAGCCAGACATCACCATACTGACCATGACCACCAGTTTGGCGCACAAATTTACCCTGTTTTTTGACTTTAGTTTTGATACTTTCTTTATATGCTACTTGCGGTTTGCCTGTATTTACATTGACATTGAATTCTCTTTTTAGCCTGTCTACAATAATTTCAAGATGAAGCTCACCCATACCAGATATGATCGTTTGGGCTGTTTCTTCGTCAAATTTTATCCTAAATGTAGGATCTTCTTCTGCTAATTTTTGAAGACCATTTGATAGTTTTTCCTGATCTGCTTTTGTTTTAGGCTCTACTGCAATAGATATTACAGGTTCTGGAAATTCCATAGCCTCAAGCACTATTGGTTTATCTTCAGCACACAACGCATCACCTGTTGCGGTGTATTTTAAACCAATTGCCGCAACAATATCACCAGCATGTGCTTCTTCTATGTCTTCTCTTTTGTTTGAATGCATCAAAAGGAGTCTTCCTATTCTTTCTTTTTTACCTTTTACAGAATTTAATACGTAAGTACCTGCCTTCAAAACTCCAGAATATATTCTTAAGTATGTAAGTTTGCCTACATACGGATCGCTTAATATTTTAAAAGCTAAAGCGCACAATGGTTCATTATCATCTGCTTTCCTTTCCTCTTCTTCGCCTAACAAATTTTTTCCCTTAATTCCACCAACATCCACCGGCGATGGCAAATAAAGCGTAACAGCATCTAGCAATGGTTGAACACCTTTATTTTTAAAAGCACTGCCACATAGCACTGGCGTACACTTTCCAGATAATGTAGCTTTTCTGATTGCAGAAATAATTTTATCTTCTGATATTTCCTTTCCGTCTAGATAATCAATCATTAGTTCTTCATCAAAATCGGCTATTGTCTCAACCATTTTCAAACGATATTCTTGAGCTAACCCCAAAAGATCAGCAGGTATTTCGTTTTCGCTAAATGTTGCGCCAAGAACATCAGAGTCCCAAATCATTGCCTTCATTTTGACTAGATCGACTACACCTGCAAAACTATTTTCAGAACCAATTGGGATTTGTAATGCTATTGGAACGGACCCCAACTTTGTATTTATTTCTTTAACTACATTGAAAAAATTAGCACCAGTCCTATCCATTTTATTTACAAATGCAATTCTTGGGACATTGTATTTATTAGCTTGACGCCAAACAGTTTCTGATTGCGGCTCAACGCCACTAACTGCACAAAAAACGCCTACAGCACCGTCAAGAACCCTTAAGGATCTTTCAACTTCTACTGTAAAATCTACATGGCCTGGAGTATCTATTAAGTTAATTTTATAATCTTTCCAAAAGCATACGGTCGAAGCTGATGTAATTGTTATTCCTCGTTCTTTTTCCTGCTCCATCCAGTCCATCGTAGCTGTACCTTCATGTACTTCGCCAATTTTATGTGAAACACCCGTATAGAACAAAACTCTCTCTGATGTTGTAGTTTTGCCTGCGTCTATATGGGCTATAATTCCTATATTTCTAACTTTTTCTAAAGGGTACGCTCTACTCAAAATACCACCTCACCACTTGTAGTGTGCAAAAGCCCTATTTGCTTCGGCCATCTTGTGCGTATCTTCTTTTTTCTTAATCGCTCCGCCTCTATTATTAAAAGCGTCTAGGATTTCACCTGCCAATTTTTCAAACATTCTTTTTTCGTTTCTTGATCTTGTATAGTTTACTAGCCAACGAATAGCTAGACTGACTTGCCTTTCTCTTCTTACCTCAACTGGTACTTGGTATGTTGCACCACCAACCCTTCTTGGTCTGACCTCAAGTTTTGGCATAATATTGTTAAGTGCTTGTTCAAATACTTCTAAAGGATTTTGACCAGTTTTTTCTTTTATTATATCAAAACTTTTATAAAATATCCTTTGAGCGATTGATTTCTTACCATCATACATTATTTTATTTATAGTTTTTTCTATTAATAAACTATTATAGACTAAATCACTTTGGGTTTGTCTCTTTTCAGCCCTTCTTCTTCTCATTTACAGCACCTTCCTTCGGTTTTTTTGCTCCATATTTGGATCTGCTTTGCTTTCTGTCGTTAACACCGGCAGTGTCTAATGTACCTCTGATTATATGATACCTAACGCCTGGCAAATCCTTAACCCTACCGCCCCTTACAAGAACAATTGAGTGTTCTTGTAAATTGTGACCTTCGCCTGGTATATATGCTGTCACCTCATATCCTGTTGTCAATTTAACCCTTGCAACCTTCCTTAAAGCCGAGTTAGGCTTTTTTGGCGTAGTTGTATACACTCTCGTGCAAACACCCCTTCTTTGAGGACAATTCTGTAAAGCCAGTGTTTTTGTTTTTTCTTTGACTTTCTTTCTACCGATCCTAACTAACTGGTTAATAGTTGGCACCCATTACCTCCTTGAAATATTAGCTTGACTAAATTACCAATAAAACTCTTATTTGTCAAGAATTTTCATCTCAATATTTATGTCGTCAAATCTTTTTTGTCCAGTTCCAACAGGGATTAACCTTCCAACGATAACATTTTCTTTCAACCCCCTAAGTGAATCAATCGAACCAGTAATAGCCGCATCTGTTAGCACCTTGACTGTTTCTTGGAATGATGCAGCTGAAATAAAACTATCAGTATTTAAAGAAGCTTTTGTGATGCCTAACAAGCTTATCTTTCCTATTGCTGGTTCCCTACCATTTTCGATTGCCTGTTGATTTTTTCTTTCAAATATAAATTTATCAACTAAATCACCTTCTATAAAATCTGTATCTCCAGCATTTTCCACAATAATCTTAGACAACATTTGTTTTACTATTATTTCTATGTGTTTATCATTAATTGTAACACCTTGCAATTTGTACACTTGTTGAATTTCATTTACTAAATGCCACCTTAAAACCTTTTCACCTAGTATCCTTAATATATCATGCGGATTGATAATTCCGTCTGTTAGAGGATCGCCTGCTTGCACCCTATCGCCTGGGTAAACTAATATACGCTTATTTCTAGCAATTAGATATTCTTTCTTTGCTTCACCTTTTCCTATTGTTGATGTTATAACAATCCTTCTTTTACCTTTAATCTCTCCTTCGTAAGAAACAATACCGCTTATTTCACTTAGCACTGCAGAATCTTTTGGTTTTTTCGCCTCAAATATATCATTTAATCTAGGTAAACCGCCAGTTATGTCAGTAGTTTTTGTTGCTTCTCTTGGAATCTTTCCAAGCGTATCACCAGACTTTACATAATCACCATTTTCTTTTTGCAAAATAATACCGGGAGGCAAATAATACTCAGCTTTTTCATGTGTGCTTTCTGATATTTTTACATTACCATTTTCATCGACAATTTCTATTCTTGGTTTTAGGTTAACATTTTTGCTTTCAATTATAATATTGCTTTTTAAGCCCGTAATTTTATCTATCTCTACCCTTAAAGTTACATTATTTACTATATCAACAAACTTCACATAACCTTCAGTATCAACAAGTAAAAAGTCCGTATAAGAATCCCAATCTGCTATGGTAGTACTTGATAAATAAATTGAAGGGTCAGCTTCCATAATACGCTTTTTGACCACATCATCAAAACCAGCTATAATTTCACCTGATTTTACTTTAGTGTTGTTTTTTACAAATACTTTACTTCCTATTGAAAGGTAATATCTCTTTTTTAATGTAGAGTTTTCATCTTCGATTAAGATATGGGCACCATGCCTATTTACAACATCGTTTTCGAACCCATCAACCTCTACAAATGATTGCCCTTTTAAAATAGCAAATTTTACGATCCCAGCATCACTTGTCCTAATAAATCGCTTTATCGTATCATTATCATTTATATATATTCTAGCCCCATAAGGTAAGTTTTTTGGCACTATGTATACCTCAAGTATCCTTCCAACTAAAAAATCACCCTCTTTCACCGAATCGCCATCTTTAACATTGAAAATCAATTTACCTACAACATTTGCATCATTTTGTATAATATCTTTTTCATTTATAAAATCGATTTTTCTAATACTGTAGTTTTCTTTGTCTTCTATTTTTAATAAAAAATCTGTTTTTGTCTGTTCAATGTTTACTATGCCAGCATTTTCTGAAACAATCTGTGGCTCTATGATTAATACTGCCGCATCTCTTCTACTTAAAATCACATTGTTATTTTCAGAGTTAACTGATGTTCTTAAGTTGAAATACTTTACAATTCCACCTTTTTTGGTTTCTGCTCCAACTTTTTCACCAGCTCTTAAGGCAGTACCACCTACGTGAAATGTTCTAAGTGTCAACTGCGTGCCGGGTTCGCCAATGGATTGCGCAGCAATAATTCCAACAGCTTCACCAATCTCAATTTCTTTACCTCTGCCCAAATCTCTACCGTAGCATTTAGCGCAAACGCCGTATTTTGCTTTGCATGTTAAAACAGAAAAAATTTTAACGCTTCTAATACCAGCTTCTGTTATTTTTTCAGCTAGTTCTTCTGTAATTTCCTGATTTTCTTTTACGATTAATTCTTGAGTAAGTGGGTTTATTATATCTTCAGCAGAAATTCTACCTGCAATTCTTTCTTGAAGCGATTCAATCTCTTCGCCGTTTACAATTAATGCGCTTACCTCTAATCCTTCTGTTGTTCCACAGTCTTCCATTGTTACAAAAACATCTTGAGCTACATCGATAAGCTTTCTTGTTAGATAACCAGCATTTGCTGTCTTTAGAGCGGTATCAGCCAAACCTTTTCTTGCACCATGAGTCGAAACAAAGTATTCTATTACATTTAGACCCTCTTTAAAGTTAGATTTTATTGGCGTCTCGATAATATCTCCAGATGGTTTTGTCATGAGGCCCCTAATGCCAGCAAGTTGCCTCATTTGCTGCAAACTACCCCTTGCGCCTGAATCTGCCATTATAAAAATAGGGTTAAAGCTTTCATTGTAAGCACCGCCTAATTTTACCATCATAACCTTTGATATCTCTTCTGTAACATTGTTCCAAAGGTCTACTATCTTATTGTATCGCTCTGAATCTGTTAATAAACCCTGCTCATACTGATTTTGAATTTTTCTTGCTTCATCTTCAGCGTTTTCTATAATGCTCGATTTGTCTTCTGGAACCAATATATCATCAACAGAAATAGAAATACCTGATCTTGTTGCCATCTCAAAGCCCATTTTTTTAACATTATCCAAAAAAGCAACTGTAGTTGGTAAATCTGTATTTTTATATACATATGAAATAAGTTTGTTTAGGTCTTTTTTTCCAATTATCTTGTTTATCAAAGAGAACGGAACTACTTTTGGCACAATATCACTAAACAGCACCCTGCCTACTGTCGTATTAATAATTGTATTTTCAACTCTATATTTTATTTTTGCATTTAAATCCACTACACCATTTTCAAAAGCTAACCTTACACTCCAAGCATTTGGAAAGATAGCCGACTCACCTTTGGCATTCTCTCTTGCTTTTGTCATATAGTAAATACCAAGAACCATATCTTGAGATGGCACAGCTATAGGGTTGCCGTTAGCCGGAGAAATAATATTGTGTGAAGATAAAATTATGGCCTTCGATTCTAATTGCGCTTCAACGCTAATGGGTACATGAACAGCCATCTGATCGCCATCAAAATCTGCGTTAAACGCAGCGCACACTAATGGATGAAGCCTTATAGCCTTTTCATCAGTTAGAACTGGGTAAAATGCCTGAATAGAAATTCTATGCAGCGTAGGAGCCCTATTTAACATCACTGGATACTCTTTGACAATATCTTCTAGTAAATCCCAAACAATAGGCTCTTTGTCTTCAACTATTTTTTTAGCATTTTTTACAGTTAGAGCATGACCTTCTTCTATTAATTTGTTGTAAATGAATGGCTTAAACAACTCATAAGCCATTATTTTTGGCAAACCACACTGGTCAATTCTCAAATCAGGCCCAGCTACAATTACCGATCTGCCCGAGTAGTCAACCCTTTTACCTAAAAGATTCCTTCTAAAGCGCCCTTCTTTGCCCTTTATAGTATCGCTTAGCGATTTTAGCGGTCTATTGTTTGACGCTCTTACAACCTGTTTTCGCCTGCCATTATCAATTAAAGCATCTACAGCTTCCTGGAGCATTCTCATCTCATTTCTTACAATAATGGAAGGAGCTCCCAACTCAAGCAAGCGCTTCAATCTATTATTTCTATTAATAATTCTCCTGTATAAATCGTTCAAATCAGATGAAGCAAACCTGCCTCCTTCAAGCGAAACAAGAGGTCTTAAATCAGGTGGCAAAACTGGCAATACTTTTAATACCATCCACTCTGGTTTGTTTTGACTTCTTTTGAACTTCTCAATGAGTTTTATACGTTTCATAACTTTTTTCTTTTTAAGATCAGAGGATGTGGCGTCGTACTCTTCTTTGAGTTCGCCCAATACTTTATCTAAATCAAGGTTTTTTAATAAATTATATATTGCTAGAGCACCCATTTCAGCATTTATTTTTATACCATATGTCTCTATTGCTTCTTTGTAAGCACTTTCGGTTAAAACAGTTTTAACTGGAATTTCTTCAACTTCTGAGTGAACAACAACATATGCCTCATAATAAACAATTCTTTCTAAATCCTTTAATTTCATATCAAGCACAATAGAAAGCATGCTTGGGACGCTTTTTAAATACCATATATGAACAACAGGTACAGCAAGCTCAATATGCCCCATGCGCTCCCTTCTAACGCGCGATTCTGTTACTTCAACACCACATTTTTCACAAACAATGCCTTTATACTTAATGCGTTTATATTTGCCACACAGACACTCATAGTCTTTCATTGGGCCAAATATTTTGGCGCAAAAAAGACCGTCTCTTTCTGGCTTAAATGTTCTATAGTTAATTGTTTCAGCTTTTTTTACTTCTCCATAGCTCCATTCTCTAATACGTTCAGGGGAAGCTAATTTTATTCTTATACTATCAAAATCTCTTGATGACTTTGGTTTACTTTTTAAAACGGTAAACATCATACCCCCTATCTTCTTCTAACATCTTTTAAAAGCTCTATATCCAAACCCAGTGACTGTAGTTCTTTAACAAGCACATTGAATGATTCAGGTATACCGCCAAGTAAAACTGGCTTTCCTTTAACTATTGCTTCATACATCTTGCTTCTGCCACTTACATCGTCTGATTTTACCGTCAGCATTTCTTGTAAAGTATAAGCAGCCCCATAACCCTCTAGAGCCCAGACTTCCATCTCACCAAACCTTTGTCCGCCAAAATGCGCTTTACCGCCAAGTGGCTGTTGTGTTACAAGAGAATATGGACCTACGCTTCTTGCATGAACTTTATCATCTACTAAGTGGTGCAATTTTAGCACATACATAACGCCAACAGTTACGGGCTCTATAAATTTTTCACCTGTTATGCCGTCAAAAAGGGTTGATTTGAATGTATCAATACCTAAAATCTTTTTATAATAATCGAAATCTTTTTCTTTTGGCCCTTCAAATACTGGAGTTGCAAAATGAACACCATTTTTCCACTCTTTTACGTATATATCAAGCATTTCATCACTTAAACCGTCTATAAACTCATCTGCGTTACCCAAAAAGATTCGCTTTAAATATTGCCTTAATATATCCTTTTTGCCTTCTTTCATAAGTTCGTCAATTTTTTTGCCCAAACCTTTAGATATCCATCCCAAATGAGTCTCAAGAATCTGACCTAAGTTCATTCTTGATGGAACGCCCAAAGGGTTAAGCACAACATCCACAGCAGTACCGTCTTCTAAAAAAGGCATATCGCATACAGGCAAAATTCTTGAAACAACACCTTTATTACCGTGTCTACCACTCATTTTATCGCCAACGGATAATTTTCTTTTTGTTGCAATAAAAACCTTTACGCTCATTATTACACTTGGGGGTAATTCATCTTCTTTGTCAATTTCTTTTAACTTTTTTGCGTACTCATCTTTTAAAGTTTTAGCTATTTTTTTGTAATGCTTTTCAATCTCTTTTGCTTTAAGTTTGTTTTTTGTAGAAAGTAATTCTTTTATCAATTTTTCATCCAATATATCAAGTGCACATTTATCCAGTTTGCTACCTTTTTTATAAGTTAGATCTGCTATTTCTAGGTCATTTTCTAATGTTTCTTCCTCAAGCAAACGCTTATACGACTCTAACTTTAAATTTTCTAACAGATTTAATTGAGTTTTAAGCTCTTCATTGATTTTTTTTATGTCCTCTTTTTGTATCAATTCTTCTCTAGTTATTTTTTCTGTCCCTTTACGCCTAAATATCCTTACATCTATAACTGTACCTTCTGTATCAGATGGGACTCTAAGCGATGAATCAGATACGTTAGAGGCCTTTTCTCCAAAGATAGCCCTAAGCAACCTCTCTTCTGGCGAATAATGTGTTTCTGCTTTTGGCGTAACTTTTCCTACTAATATATCACCTGGCCTTACATAAGCCCCAATTCTTATGATCCCGTTTTTATCTAAATTTTTAATCAATTCAGCAGATGCGCTTGGTATATCGGCAGTTATTTCTTCTGGACCTAATTTAGTGTCTCGAGCATAAACTTCAAATTCCTTTATATGTATTGATGTGAATAAATCTTCTTCCGCAACACGTCTTGAAAGTGTAATGCCGTCTTCATAATTGTAGCCACGCCAAGGCACAAAGGCCACAACCATGTTTCTACCTAGGGCAAGCTCACCTTTATCCATTGTAGGACCATCTGCTATAACTTGATTTTTTCTCACAAAGTCGCCTATTTTTACAATAGGCTTTTGAGAAAAACATGTATCTTGGTTTGACCTAACGAAACTATCTAAATCGTACTTGTCTATCTCAAAGGTACCATCTTGAGTTTGTACTGCTATATAGATTTTATTGCTTTCTATCCTTATAACTTTACCTTCTCTTTTTGCAAGAACAGCATGCCTTGAGTATGTTCCTACCTCTTTTTCCATGCCTGTGCCAACAAGTGGCGATTCTGGTACGATAAGCGGTACAGCTTGACGCTGCATATTAGAGCCCATAAGTGCCCTGTTGGCATCATCGTGTTCAAGAAATGGTATCAGACTAGCCGCCACAGAAACAATTTGTCTTGGCGAGACATCCATTAAATTTACATCCATTTTAGGTGCCATAATAAATTCACCATTTCTCATTGATGGCACATACTCTTGGGCAAAAGTTCCGTCAGCATTTAAATCAACACTAGCTTGCGCTATTATATTATCTTTTTCTTTACCTGCTGTCATATAAATAATCTTGTCTGTAACTTTACCATTTTCCACTATTCTATATGGCGTTTCAATAAATCCGTACTCATTAACTTTAGCATATATTGAAAATGAAACAATTAAGCCAATATTTGGCCCTTCGGGTGTTTCTATTGGGCAAAGCCTACCATAATGGGAAGGATGAACATCACGCACTTCAAAACCAGCTCTTTCACGCGTCAAGCCACCAGGACCAAGCGCGGAAAGTCTTCGTTTGTGCGAAATTTCTGATAATATATTTGTTTGATCTAAGAATTGAGATAGCTGACCTGTTGCAAAAAAATCTTTAACAGTGCTTGCAACAGGCTTTGTATTTATCACATCATAAGGTGTTAAGTCTTCTGTATCTTTTGGCATTAATAATCTGTCTTTAATAAGCCTTTGCATCCTATAAAGACCTTTTCTGACTTCAGAATACAAAAGTTCCCCAATCAAGTGAACTCGTCTATTCGATAGACTATCCATATCGTCTGCCGATACTTTACCATTTTTAAATAAAATTATATGGTTAATGATCCCAAAAAAATCGTCGACCGTTAGCACCCTTACATCTTTTGGCGTTTCTATATTGAGCGTTTCATTTATTTTTGCTCTGCCTTCAAGTGATAAATCGTACTTAAGTGGGTCAAAAAATAAACCTGCAAAAAACTTATTAGCCTCATCAATAGAAGAATGCTCCCCTGGTCTTAATGATTTATGTAAATAAATTTTTGCTATGTTTTCGATAGGTATATCTTCTTTTAAACCTATCCTTCTTTTTTGCAACAAATCATGATCCGCTTTCAATGTATTTATGATTATATCATCATCGAATTGACTAAATACAACCTTAAAGTTAAAATTTCCCATTAGTTTAAGTTCTTGCAAAATTTTTTGATCGATATGAGATAGAGCCTCCACAACAGAACCGTTGCTATCAATCTTCTCAGCAATGAATTTATCTAAAAGCTCATTTTCATCAATTGCTACTTCATTTACACTTAGGTTTATTAAGTCCGAAATTATTTTTGACGTGAGTTTTTTTTGTTTTTGAGCAACAACTCTGCCATCCACAACAACATCATCTTTTATTCTAGTACCTTGCAGATTCTTGTCTATTTTTACATAAAAAACACCATCTTTCGCATTTATCTCAATTGACTTGTATACTCTACTTAAGATATCAATATCATTAAAACCCAGTGCCTTTAAAATAACAGTCGCAGGAAATTTCTTTTTTCTATCTATCCTAATATGTAAAAGATTTTTATTGTCGGTCTCAAATTCCACCCAACTACCTTTTTCTGGTATTATTTGAGCGTAATAATTATTTTCTTTTTGCTGGGTTAGATTTTTAAATATTACACCAGGAGATCTGTGTAATTGGTTTACAATGACTCTTTCTACACCATTTATGATGAAACTACCCGATTCTGTCATTAAAGGTAATTCGCATACATAAATATCCTGTTCTTTTATATCTTGAACACCTATTTTGTTTCCATTAGAATCTACATCCCACAGTGTAAGCTTTACTTTTAAAATTAGCGAAGCGCCGTAAGTAATACCTTTAAGTTTGCAAACCATAGAATTATATTTTGTTTCTCTTATATAATAATCAACATATTCTAATTTGATCTTTCCATGAACATCTTCAATTGGAAAAATTTCTTTAAAGGCATTTTCTAATGTTTTTTCAAAATCGCTTTCCTTCTGCAAAAATCTTTCATAAGATTCTACTGCCATGCTCAGTATATCTGGCACAGGTAGTACTTCTTGAGTTTGAGCAAAATTCACTCTCATCCTGTAATCTAAGCAAAGAGGCTGCACCATAATTCACCTCATTAACACTTTATTAATATTTATTGTTGGTATAAGACACAAAAAAAAGAGAAGAGACTATAAAGCCCCTCCTTTTAAAAAAAAGAATATTAATTGATTTCTACCACTGCGCCAGCTTCTTCTAGTTTTGCTTTAATACTTTCTGCTTCTTCTTTGCTTACATTTTCTTTCACTTTGCTTGGAGCACCGTCAACTAAATCTTTCGCTTCCTTTAGTCCTAATTGTGTTAATTCTCTGACAACTTTAATCACCTGAATTTTTTTATCGCCAGCAGATTTAATAATAACATCGAACTCAGTTTTTTCCTCTGCTTTTTCCTCTGCTGCTGCGACAGGTTGTCCACTAGCTACAGCTACTTGTGGCGCAGCTGCACTTACTCCAAATTTTTCTTCTAATTCTTTTACTAACTCTGAAAGCTCCAAAACAGTCATGTTTTCTATAAATTTTATAACATCTTCTTTTGTAATATCAGCCATCTATTCCTCCATAAATTTATTTAGATTTTTGCTCTTTTATAGCATTTAATGCATATAATGGTTTTCTTAAGACACCTGCCAAAACACTTACTAAGCCTCTTGCTGGCGCATTCATTACACCAAGCAACATAGCAAGCAAGACTTCCCTTGATGGTAATTTTGAGATTGCCTCAATCTGGTCATGACTAAAAACATTCCCATACATAACAGCTGATTTTAACTGCAATTTTTCTATGCCCTTTTCTGCTTTTAGTAGCAGCTTTGCAAGAGCAATAGGATCATTGTAGCTTACAGCAAAAGCATTGGGGCCCTCAAGCAAGCTCAAAATATTAGACCATTTAGTATCTTGAGTCGCTTTAGCTACAAGCGTGTTTTTGATAACATTGAAAGTATCGCCTAGCTCTTTTACTTGTTCTCTGATGGATTCAAGCTTTTTCACATCAACACCAGAATAATCAACTAAAAACACTGCTTGCGCATTTTCGAGATTTTTACTAATAGTACCAACAATCTCGATCTTTTTTCCTTTTTTCAAAACTCCCTCCTTTACAGACGGGCCAAGTCTCAAGCAGGCTAATTTTTAAAGCATACATGCTACCCACTGTCTTTGACCTCTAAATTTTATTTTAAATTGCTTGTAGCTTTACCTTAACGCTGGGCGAGTGCGTAGTTGATAAATAAAATGATTTAATGTACTTACCTTTTGCGGTCGATGGCTTTGCTTTTAATATCGTATCATAAATCGTTTTTATATTATCAAGCAAATCTTGTTCGTTAAAAGATTTTTTTCCAGCTATCAAATGAACATTTCCTGTTTTGTCACTTCTAAACTCAACCTCGCCTGCTTTAACTCTTTTAACTGCGCCTGCTATATCAAATGTTACAGTACCAACCTTTGGGTTTGGCATAAGACCTCTTGGACCTAAAATTTTGCCAATCTTGCCAACAGCACCCATCATATCTGGTGTTGCAATAACTTTATCAAAATCCATCCACCCAGATTGAATTTTTTCAATCAAATCTTCTGCGCCAACAAAATCTGCACCTACTTCCTGGGCTTCTTTAATTTTTTCACCTTTTGCGAAAACCAAAACCCTGAGAGTTTTACCTGTTCCTTTTGGTAACGTCACGGTACCTCGTAGTTGCTGCTCTGCATGTCTTGGATCGATACCTAAGTTTGTATGAACCTCTACTGTTTCATCGTAATTGGCATACGCTATGTTTTTAAGTAAGCCAATTGCACTCTCTAAATCATATTCTTTTGAAAAGTCGTATTTTTCCAACGCTTGTCTGTATTTTTTACCGTGCTTTGCCATTTTTTGACCTCTCTTTATCTAAAAATCTTGAATTTCAACACCCATATTTATAGCAGTACCTGCAACTATTTTCATTGCTTTGTGCAAGTCTTTAGTGTTTAAATCGGGCATCTTGATTTTTGCAATTTCTTCTAATTTTTCTTTACTCAACTTACCAACTTTAACCTTAAGTGCATTACTTGAACCTTTTTGTAACGATAACGCTTTTTTGATTAACACACTTGCCGGTGGTGTTTTTAATATAAAATCAAAGCTTCTGTCTTTATAAACATTTATAAGCACAGGTATTATTGTATCACCTTTATCTGCCGTTGCATCATTAAATTTTTTAACAAAATCCATTATATTAAGTCCGTGTTGTCCAAGCGCTGGACCAACTGGTGGAGCTGGCGTTGCTTTGCCGGCTGGCAATTGTAATTTTACCTGAGTAACTAATTCTTTTTTTGCCATAATTTTCTCCTTATTTATGCTTTCTCAACTTCATTGTAGTCTAATTCTACAGGTGTTGGTCTGCCAAAAATACTAATCAATATTTTAAGTCTGCCTTTTGTTATGTCAACTTCTTCAATAGTACCCATAAAGTTTGAGAATGGTCCTTCAATAACTCTTACTTTTTCTCCATGCTCAAAAGAAATAGACAAACGAGGCGTTTCTTTAGCCTGATTGATTTTATCCATTACTTTTTTAACTTCGCTGTCATCTATCGGTATAGGCTCATTTTTAGACCCTACAAAGCCAGTTACAAGAGGTAACCTTCTTAGAGTATTGTATAGGCTAACATTCATCCTAGATTTCATAAATACATAGCTAGGGTACATACATTTTTTTACATGTTCTTTTTTGCCTTTTCTTACCTCTATAACTTCTTCCTGAGGCACTAAAATCTCTGCTATATCACTTTCTAAACCAGTTTCTTTTGCTTTGCTTAGTATCATATTTTTAACTTTTTCTTCTTGACCGACCTGCGTGTGTATAGCGTACCATTTAAAATCTTGATCTTCTAGCATTTATCACCAAACTATCTAAATAATTTTTCTAAACCATATGAAAATATAAAATCTAATAACCCAAGTAATATTGATACTACAAAAGAGAAAGCTACAACAGCAATAGTAGCTGTCATAATCTCTCTTCTTTTTGGCCAAACTACTTTTTTAATTTCAGCTTTAACTTCTTCTAAAAAACTTTTAACTTTTTCAAACATAAAAATATATGGCAGGCCAGGAGGGACTCGAACCCCCAACATGCGGTTTTGGAGACCGCCGCTCTACCAATTGGAGCTACTGACCTATTTTACCTCTTTGTGTATAGTATGCGTATTGCAATGTGGGCAATACTTCCTTAACTCCAACTTATCCTTTGATTTCTTTTTATCCCTTGTGCTTGTATAGTTTTTGTTTTTGCATTGACTGCAAGCAAGATACACTATTTCTCTCATTTCTGCCTCACTTACTTAATAATCTCAATTACTACACCAGCACCAACAGTCTTACCACCTTCTCTTATAGCAAATCTTGTTTCTTTTTCAAGTGCTATTGGAGCAATTAGTTCTACTTCCATTTCCACATTGTCACCTGGCATTACCATTTCTACGCCTTCTTTAAGTTGAACTGTACCTGTTACATCTGTTGTTCTTACATAGAATTGTGGCCTGTAGCCATTAAAGAATGGTGTGTGCCTGCCGCCTTCTTCTTTTGTTAGGATATACACTTGAGCTTTAAACTTTGTGTGTGGCGTAATTGAGCCTGGTTTTGCAAGTACCATACCGCGTTCTACTTCTTCTTTCTTTGTACCTCGCAAAAGCACTCCTACGTTATCTCCAGGTAGTGCTTCATCAAGTATTTTTCTAAACATCTCAAGAGAAGTTGCAACGGTCTTTTGTGTAGGTTTTAGACCTACAATTTCTACTTCATCGCCTGTCTTTATTACACCGCGCTCTACCCTACCTGTTACAACAGTACCACGACCAGAGATTGTGAATATATCTTCGATTGGCATAAGGAATGGTTTATCTGAATCGCGCTCTGGTGTTGGTATATACTCATCTACTGCATTCATTAAGTCTTCTATGGATTTAGTCCATTCATTTTCTGAGTCAGACTCTAATGCTTTTAATGCACTGCCTCTTATAACTGGTACATCATCACCTGGGAAGTTGTATTTGGAAAGGAGCTCTCTTACCTCCATTTCTACAAGGTCTATGAGTTCTGGGTCATCAACCATGTCTATCTTATTTAAAAATACAACAATGTATGGCACACCAACTTGGCGGGCAAGCAAGATGTGTTCCCTAGTTTGAGGCATTGGGCCATCTGCTGCTGAAACAACAAGTATTGCACCATCCATCTGGGCTGCACCTGTAATCATGTTCTTTATGTAGTCAGCATGCCCTGGGCAGTCAACATGTGCGTAGTGTCTTTTGGATGTCTCATACTCAACATGAGAAGTATTGATAGTAACACCCCTTTCTCTTTCTTCTGGAGCGTTATCTATTTGAGAGTAATCTTTAAACTCTGCAAAACCTTTTTTTGATAAAACCTTTGTTATAGCTGCAGTTAAAGTAGTCTTGCCATGATCAACGTGTCCAATTGTACCAATATTTACGTGAGGTTTGGTACGAACATATTTTTCCTTTGCCATAATGGAAACCTCCTAAACTTAAATGGAGCCTATGAGCGGGTTTGAACCGCTGACCTCTTCCTTACCAAGGAAGTGCTCTACCAACTGAGCTACATAGGCAATCACTTTCTTTAACTATATTGGAGCGGGAAACGGGACTCGAACCCGCGACCCCAAGCTTGGAAGGCTTGCGCTCTACCAACTGAGCTATTCCCGCCTATTTTTTGTTTAAAATGGTGGAGAGGGGAGGATTCGAACCTCCGAAGGCAATAGCCGACAGATTTACAGTCTGTTCCCTTTGGCCACTCGGGAACCTCTCCATCGCAATTTAGATGGAGCTGGCGAAGGGACTTGAACCCCCAACCTGCTGATTACAAGTCAGCTGCTCTACCATTGAGCTACGCCAGCAAGCAAAGAACGATTATACATATATTTTAAAAATTGTCAAACATACTCTTTAAAAATTTCACTTTTAGCTTTCAGTTTTTTCTTGGTAAACATTTTGCCAGTAATCTTTTAATTCTTCGGCTTTTTTGAATAACCAATCTTTATTATCAATGTACCATTTAACTGTTTTTTCTATGCCTTCTTCAAAGCTTGTAAAAGACAGATTGATTGTTCTTTTAATTTTGCTTGAATCAAGTGAGTATCTAAAATCATGACCTGGTCTGTCTTTTACAAATGTTATCAAACTTTCTGGTTTGTTTAGTAAAGATAGTATAGATCTTACAACTTCAATATTTGTTTTTTCAATAGAGCTGCCTAAATTGTACACTTCGTTTGAGCTTTGATTAATTATGCTTAAGATAGCTTTTGCGCAGTCTTCAACAAATGTCCATTCTCTTATATTTTCTCCCTTAGCATAAACTGGTATAGGCTCATTATTTAAAGCTTTGTAGATTACAACAGGTATGAGTTTTTCTGGGTACTGCCAAGGACCGTAATTGTTTGATGGACGAATTGTTATAACATTTGTATTGTATGTTCTAGCATAAGCCCTTGCAAGCATATCTTGTGCAGCTTTGCTTGATGAGTACGGAGAGCTTGGGTTTAGGCATGATTGTTCTGTAAAGCTTTGATCGTTTTTTGATAAATCACCGTATACTTCATCTGTTGAGATATTAATAAACAAAGCATCTTTTGATAAGTTAAGCATATTTTGAGTGCCAATTATATTTGTTTTTATAAATATATGGGGGTTTAGTATGCTTCTGTCAACATGTGTTTCTGCAGCAAAGTGCACAACTACTTGAGGCTTGAATTGTTTGAATACCTCTTTTAGTGATTCAAGATTGCTTGTATCACAGTTAAAAAACTCTATCTTATCTTTTACTAACTCAATGCGTTTTAAATCACCAGCGTATGTTAGGCTGTCAACTACAGCTATCTCAAAATCTTTTAAGACTGCTTGGCGCACAAACTCACTGCCTATAAAGCCTGCTCCACCGCTAATCAGTATCTTGTTCATGCCTTGATTCTCCTTCTACAATATTAATAAGGTAGTTTCCATAGCCAGACTTTTTAAGCGGTTGAGCTAGCTCTAAAAGTTTTTCTTTGCTAATGTAGCCCATCTTGTATGCAATTTCTTCTATGCAGCCTACCTTTAAGCCTTGTCTTTTTTCTATGGTTTGTATAAACTGACTTGCTTCTAGTAAATTATCAAATGTACCTGTATCAAGCCATGCAAAGCCTCTACCTAGTGTTACAGCCTTTAGCTTAGACATAGATAGGTAAATTTGGTTTATGCTTGTAATTTCTAACTCACCACGCCAGGAGGGCTTTACTTGTTTTGCTATATCTACAACATGATTGTCATAGAAATACAGTCCTACAACTGCATAGTTTGATTTGGGTTTTTGGGGCTTTTCTTCTATACTTAGCACATTGAAATTGCTATCAAACTCAAACACACCGTAGTCTTGTGGGTTTTTTACATAGTATCCAAAAACAACGGCATTGTGCTCTTCTTCTGTAATTGCTTTTGCTTTTCTTAAAAGGTAGGATAAACCCTGACCGTAAAAAATATTATCACCTAAAACCAAACATACATTATCGTTTCCTATGAAAGTCTCTCCAACCAAAAATGCATCAGCTAAACCTCTTGGTGTTTCTTGTGTAGCATAAGAGATATTTAAACCTAAATGATTACCATCTTTAAACAACTCAC
>Ga0078972_1004395_pt1 | contig 38810 bp, 41 predicted proteins | sample YelNatPaOPGAMG01_FD_67568 | JGI IMG/M metagenome (GOLD analysis project Ga0078972, IMG submission 67568) | Hot spring thermophilic microbial communities from Obsidian Pool, Yellowstone National Park, USA - OP-RAMG-01 (SPADES assembly) (version 2) | ecosystem: Environmental > Aquatic > Thermal...
CCTGTAGAATAGAAGTATAACAATAAAAAGGAAAATCAAGCCCATGAAGGATACTGAAATTTTGTTAATAACAGGAAATTTTAATGAAAAATAGGAAATCCCGTTTAAGATGGCAAGAATAAATGCAATTCCATATATTCCATAAATAACTTTTTTATTTAAAGATTGAGAAGGAAATTCTACAGGGAAAACTCCGAAAAGATGAACCCCTATTGCCCCAAATACCGGATATAAAAGCACAGGAAATGAAAAAATATGGACGAAATTGCTGTTTATGTGGGAAAAATAAAATAGAGAGATAGAAGAGGAGAGGGCATAAAATAAAGTGGAGGGAGAATCAAATTTCTTAACAAAATACACAATTGTGCCTAAAATTAAAAATATGGAAGCTGAGATAAAAGGAATCAAAACTAATACGCTGTAATCCCTGGAGGAAAATACCGATGGAGAAACAGTGATTTTTGAAATTTCTCCGTTTTTATTTTTTTTAAATGTTAGATTTAATACCTCGGCTTTCTTTGCCTCTTTATACAATTCCCTTCCTGAAGCGAGGTTTTTACCATTCACTTCTAATACAACATCTAATGGCTCCAAGCCCTTTCTCATCCCTTCCCACAAATCCCTTTTCGTCATTGAGACCATTCTGTTGGAATAAACGAGAAAGGACGGAAATTTTTTTCCATAAAATTCCTTTGTGGCAATTACAAAAGAGCAGATGCCATAAGCCAAAATCAACGGTGTGATTATGATACCAGCAATCAATCGGTTTAATTTTAAACCCTTCTTCATTCTATTTTACATAAGATAAATTATCGGTCATAATCTTCGCTGACAAACACATACGCATTTCCAGTATCTGTGAGCACCCCAACTCCTCTGCGATAAATAGATATCGGTGAAGAAATACCCCCTTCAAGTTTTATACCCTGAAGGATTTTAAAATCCGTATTCAGAATGTAAAGGTTTCCAGTAGATGTTCCAACAATTATCTTTCCATCCCCGGAAATGGAAATTTCATTTGCTCCTTTTATTCCAATTTTCTTTTCCTTTATTTTCTTCCCATTATTAATGTCAATGGAAGTAAAAACTCCATCCTGTGAAACCACAAAAATTTCGCCATTATAATTTCCTATCACACCTATATTTTTCATTTCTTCTTCCCATAACTTTTCACCGGTTTTTTTGTTAACCCCAACTATGTATTTTCCTCCCAGCGGAATTGCAACAATCCCATCTCCTATAACAGGTGTGCCTGTAAAAGATGTATATCCTTCTTTTAACTTGATTTTCCAGAGGATTTTAAAGTCAAGGTCAACAGCATTTAAATCCCCTGTCTGAGTTCCATAAAAAATCATTCTTTCATTCTCATCATAGATAGGTGGTGAGAAAGTAATTACTTTATATCCTGGGGACTCTTCACTTTTTATAATTTTTTTTGTCTCTCCGTTCTTTGTATCTATCATAAGAAGGTCATCATTATAAAATTTTAAAATAATGAATCCTTCAGCAATTACGGGAGGCGAAATTATTGGCTTATTAAACAATTTTTGCTTCCATAAAATTTCGTGGCTTTTAGTTGAGATAGCAACCAGTTCTCCTGAAGCAGTTCCTATGTATAAAACATCATTATATAATTTTGGAGGGCATATAACTCTGCTTTCTAAACTTATAATTTTCTTGAATTTCGCTGCATAATATTGATAAATTTCACCATTTTGTAGAACAAAAAATATCACATTTTCGTTTGAGATAGTTCCTGCGGTTTCAAAATTACTCAATCTATTTATGAAGTCGCCGTGTGGTCCATAAAGGTTCTTTCTCTCTTCTATATATAGAGGAAGATTAAGAGAAAATAAATCCCCCTTCTCTTTCAATAACTCAAGTATCAAAAATATAACAAAAAATGAACTCATTTTTGAAGGTTGAGATAAATTTTTTTCAATCTTGCCACTATAGGAATAGTTCTTGGTGTTCTCGGATACTTTGCTATGGCTTCGTTATAAACCTTTATTGCTTCTTCAAAGTTTCCTATTTTTTCAAAACATCTTCCCGCATCTTCATAGGGCTTAACCCCCAGAGGATTTGGGTCAAGCTCAGTTATCATCATATATATGTTTCCAGCCGATAGATAATCTCCCTTTTTCTCAAGTAACCATCCAAGGGTCTCAAGGGCTGAAGAAAGAAGGTAAACATCCACACTTTCCGTGTTGTCCTTAAAGAATTTCAACAGTTCTTCTGCTTCCTCATACCTGTTATGTTTTATCATGTATTTTGCAAGCATATACCTTGCTCTTTTCCCATACACGCTACCACTGTAGTGTTCCATAACATCCTTTAGCAGTTTTGCAGTTTCCTCTGAATACTCTGCCCCTTCTATCTCTGAATTCATTGCCAGTTCTGCTTTATAAAGCATAGATGATGCGGTAAGAAGCCTTTTTTCTTTTATGAAGAAAATTGCGTAGGTCAAAATACCTGCAAATAATATAACTCCCGCGATAGAAAGAATAGGTTTTTTATGTTCTTTTGCATAGTTATAGATTTTGGTTGTAGTGGTTATAAACTGGTCTGGCTTTTTAATTTCCTTCCTTGTTATCTTCTTCTTTACCTTTATCTTCCTCATATTTCACCTTCCTTTTTGATATCAACCATATACTCATAATAAACAAAAAAATCACAATTGCCCATGTGCCTATCATAAATATCCAGCCGAGGGGTTTCATTCTTCTCTCCGTTTCCAGACAATACCCACAATTGCACACATAAAGACAAATAAGTAAATTAAAAACCCTCTTGTCAAAAAGATATTCCATGAAGCAGTTTCACCTATTCTTGAGAAGTATTTCCAGAACCATGTCACAAGAATTGTTAGAAGGAGAAGGGGACTTATGTATTTGAGAATATAAAAAAAGACCCTGGGAACCTTTATGTCAGCTCCTTTGTGAAGTTCCTCCCATACTTTTTCACCCCCGAAAATCCACATAAATACAAGAGTTTCTATAGTTGCAAAAAGAACAAGTCCGAAGGTTCCAGCCCAGAAGTCCATTTCCTCAATGGCTCCCTTAAAAAATATAACAAGGTGAGAAGAGAAAAAGATAATGATTCCAAGCAGAAGGGAAGATTCCTTTCTGGATAATTTCAATTCGTCCTCAAGGAAACTAATAGCAGGCTGGCAAAGAGCAAGGGAAGAGGTGATACCTGCAAAGAAAAGGAGGAAAAACCATAGCGCCCCAAAAATATTTCCAAAGGGTAAATTTTGAAAAACTGCTGGAAGGGTTATAAAACCAAGTCTGAATGCACCCGATTGGGCTATTTCTTGAGCATTTGCAACTCCGAAGAATATTATTGCTGCAGGGATAGCAATTGAACCTCCTAAAATCACTTCTGCCAGTTCGTTGGATGTGGCTGTAGCAAAGCCGGAAAGGGCAAGGTCATCTTTTTCCCTTAAATAGCTTGCATAAACCTGAATCGCTCCTGTTCCAAGACTCAATGTAAAAAATATCTGCCCAGCTGCTGCAAGCCATATTGAAGGGTCGGAAATTTTTGAGAAATCCGGTTCCCATATATATTTTAAACCTGTAATGATATTTACATCCGGATTTGCAGGATTTTTTAAAGTGAAAACTCTTATAACGAGAACAATGGCAAACAAAAAGAGAAGGGGCATTGCTATTTTTGCAACCCTTTCTATTCCTTTAACAATACCCCTTGAAAGGATGAACATGTTTAAAAATAGAGTTATTATGAAGGCAATATAGGCGTATCTGTCAGGATACATAAGGGCACCATTTGCATCTCCTAAAAAGCTTTTATGGAATGTATGAAATGGAGTCAGGTAGGCATTTATATCCTGCACTTCCTTATGGTCAATTGCAGGGAAGGAATTGGTAAGAGAAAAAAATCCGTAAGCAAGTGTCCATGATTCAATATAAATATAATATATGGCTATAACCGTTGGCGTAAAAAGTCCGATGGCACCGAGATATTTTGCTATCGGATGCTTCCACGCCAGACTCAAAAAAGCAGGTGGAGAACCATGACCTCTTATTCCTGCATATCTTCCTATGGTCCATTCAAGCCACATAAGGGGGATCCCGATAAGAAAAAGTGAGACAATGTATGGAATCATAAAAACCCCTCCACCGTGCTTTGCTGCCTCAACCGGAAATCTCAAAAAATTCCCAAGTCCAATTGCATTTCCAGCCATTGCAAGGATGAGACCGATTCTTGTTCCCCAGTGTTCTCTCTCGTTCATGGTAGTAAAAATAGAACAAAAATCTTTTTATTTCAAGAAAAATTCCTGTTAAAATTATAAACATGATTTGTTCGGGATGTGGAAAGGAAAATGCATCAAGGGCAATAGGGTATTGCTATGAATGCATAATCAAAGGTAAAGCAAAAGAAATCTCATCAAGAATTGAAAGAAGGAAAGAATATGGACTTGTTGATTATCCTCCAAAAGAAGGGAACTCCCCCTGCCCTTTCTGTGGAAATTCCTGCAAACCACTTAAAGGATATGGATGGTGTGGAGAAAGATTCTACAATGGAGAAAAATGGTTAGGTGGTGAAGAAGAGGCTCATCTGGTCTGGTATTATGACCCAATTCCAACAAACTGCGTCGCTGCATGGTTTTGTCAAGCCACAAAGAAAGAAAAGGGAAAATACAATCTCGCAGTTTTTTATGAAAGTTGTTCCTTTGATTGCTTGTTCTGCCAGAACTGGCACTGGAGAGAGGGAAGAAAAAAATTTCCTGTTTCGTATAAAAAACTCGCAGAAAAGGTTGTAGATGAAGTAGCATGCATCTGCTTTTTTGGAGGGGACCCTTCTTCAAATATAAAGCATACCATTCTTGTTTCAGAAGAGGCTCTTAAAAGGAAGAAGGTTAGAATATGCTGGGAAACAAATGGAAACATAAAAAGAGATTACCTTCTGAAAATTGCTGAAATTGCTGAAGAAACAGAGGGTATAATCAAATTTGATATAAAGGCGTACTCCGATGAACTATATAAAGTCCTTTGCGGAGTTTCGGGAAAACTTGTTTACAAAAATTTTGAAATTCTTGCTGAAACATTGTCACATCTCAATCCTCCACGATTATGTGCAAGCACGCTTCTCATTCCATATTATGTGAATGAAGAAGAGGTAAAAAATATAGCAGGATTTATAGCAAAACTCAATCCCTCTATACCCTACTCTCTTCTCGCCTTTTACCCTTCTTACCTTATGGATGACCTTCCATGCACTTCTAAGGAGCATGCATTTAAAGCGCTGAAATATGCAAAAGAAGCCGGATTAAAAAATGTTAACATAGGCAACATCCATTTACTATTTTGAAATTTCGCTTTTAAAATTGGTATTTCTCTTGAAAAGATATAAAGAATAAATAATATGAAAATCTGAATTCCTTCTTGAAAGTGGTGAGAGAGTTTGAATGAAGAACGATGTAGCATGTGTTCTTCTTGCAGGTGGAATTGGAGAAAGGCTCTATCCCATTTCTTCGCCTGAGCATCCTAAATTCTTGCTCAAAAGTGAGGGAAAAACCCTTCTGGAACTTGCTTATGAAAGGGCGAAGAAAATTTGCGGAGAGAATAATGTTTACATAGTAAGCACAAAATGGTTGAAGGAAAAAATCATTAAATCAATTAAAAACTTTAGAGAAGAAAACTTTATAGAAGAACCTCAGAGAAAAAATACACTCCCCGCATTTATCATTTCTTATATAAAAATCCAGGAAAAAAATGTGCTGGCATTTTTCCCATGTGACCACATAATTGAAAAAGAAAAAGAATTTATTATTGCCATCAATAAAGGAATTGGAACAGCAAGAAAGGGTTTTCTTACACTGATAGGGATAAAACCATCAGAACCCTCTTCCCATTACGGATACATAATTCCTGATAAAAAAATTGGAGAAAAAATTTATACTGTGAAAACTTTTGAAGAGAAACCGGAGAGAAGAAGGGCTCAATTTTTAATAAAAAAAGGAGGGGTGTGGAATTCCGGGATATACATAGTTTCAAGAAAGAGACTGAAAGAGCTCCTTGAAACTCATCAAAAAGAAATTTTTGAAAAGTTTGAAAAAGAGAAAAATCTGGAAAGTGTATATGAAGAATTGCCTTCCCTCTCTTTTGATAAAGGAATTACCGAAAAAGAGAAAAACCTCGCAGTAATAAAAGGGAATTTTTACTGGTGCGACATAGGAAGTTTTCAGTCTATCATTGAACATATAAAAAAAACAGAAGGAGTAATTACAGGCGGAGATGTTTCCTGGAAGAATTGTAAAAGAGTGCTTGCGGTCTCATGGGAAAAACCATTGTATATGGATGAAATTTGTGATATGATAATTTTAATAAATGGAGAGAAAGCGGAAATAAGGAGTATAAAAGATGGATGAAGAAAAAGAAGGTAAAAAGGGTTCCCTCCTCTTTAATAAGAGAGCGGAAGAGCTATTAAACACATTCAAAAAAGGTGCTGAATTTGCCCAACAACTTTTAAAGGAAAATGAAAGGCTGAGATACAGGATTGCTCAACTGGAGGAGGAAAATAAGGCTTTGAGGAAGATAAAAGGAGAAGAGGAACTGGAATTTCTGAGAAGACGGATTAAAGAATTGGAAACGGAAAAAGAGGAACTTCTAAAGAAATACAAGGAGGTTGAGAAGGAAAATGTAGATTTTGCCAAAAAGTATGTAGAGGTGGAAGAGGAAAATAACAACCTTGCCAATCTCTATATAGCAAGCTATCAGCTCCATTCAACTCTTGACTTTAAAGAAGTCATTCAGATAATCACAGAAATCCTTATAAACCTTATAGGATGCGGAGTATTCACAATAATGCTCTTTGATGAAAAATTAAATGCCCTGATTCCAATTTCAGCAGAGGGGTTAAACATAAAGGATATCCCCCCTGTAAAACTTGGAGAAGGAAAAATTGGTGAAATTGTGATGAAAAAGGAAAAATGGATGAGGGATTACTATCCGGATGAAGAAATAAACATTGAAGAACCATTTGCCATTGTGCCAATGGAAGTCAAAAATACCCTCATAGGAGCTATCGTGGTTTATAAACTTCTTCCCCAGAAGCAAAAACTTGAAAAAATTGATTACGAACTTTTTACAATGCTTGCAGGTCATGCTGCTACCGCTCTTTTCAGCGCCAAACTTTATTCTGACTCTGAAAGAAAACTTTCAACAATTCAAGGGTTTATACAGCTTTTAACTAAAAAATGAACGGTGAAAAGAAAGAGTATAAAGTATTGATAGTTGAAGACTCTCCCACCATGAGACAACTTTTAAGTTTTATCTTAAAAAGAATAAAAGGTGTAAATGTCGTGGAAGCAAAGGATGGGGTGGATGCATTAAAAAAGATGAGTGTTAACAAATTTGATTTAGTAATCACTGATATAAACATGCCCATTATGGACGGTTTGAAACTTGTAAACCTTATTAGAAAGGACGATATCCATAAAAATGTTCCAATAATAATAGTCACCACGGAAGGGGGGCAGGAAGATAAAGAAAGGGCTATGGCACTCGGAGCAAATGCTTATATTACCAAACCGATCCAGAGCACTCATGTCCTTGATATTGTGAAACAGTATCTCAAATAAAGGCCAATCATGAATTCTATTAAAATAGTTGCATTTTTTAAAAATTTTTTTATAATCTAAATTATGACGCTTGAAGAAAAAAAGAAAATTTTAAAAGAAAATGGGTATTCAGTAACATTTCAAAGAATTGCCATTCTTGAATACCTGGAAAGCTGCAAAACCCATCCCTCTGTGGAAGTGATGTATGAAGAACTGAGGAGAAAATACCCTGTTTTTTCCAGAGCCACAATTTATAACAATCTTCAGGTGCTTAAAAAATTGGGATTAATATGGGAACTTGAGATAGAAAGCGGAAAGGTCCGTTTTGATGGAAATCCGGAGTTTCACCCCCACTTCATGTGCAAAACCTGTGGAGCTATTTTTGATATGCCTGTAGAAGAATCAAAAAAACTTCCAAAAGAAATTGAGGGTCATCTCGTGGATGAAATAAGGATAAATTATTACGGAATATGCGCACGGTGTAGAAAAAAGGGAAAGTAAAAATTATGAAGAGGTGGTATAGACAAATTGAAGAAAATTTTTATTGCAGTAGTAGAGGGGTGACGGAATGAAGATGTTAAGTTATAAGGTCTTACTCAGAAAAGAACCGGAAGGAGGTTACACGGTAATAGTACCTTCTCTTCGTGGATGTGTTACTTATGGAGATACAATAGAAGAAGCAATGAAAATGGCAAAGGAAGCAATTGAATTATATATAGAGAGTTTAAAAGAACATGGTGAAGAAATACCAACAGAGGAAGGGACTTTAGAATATACTTTAATTATAGAAACTTATGTCTAAACTTCCTTCTCTTACTCCAGAGGAGATCATTAAGATCCTTAAAAAGAAGGGATTCGTGTTGAATAGGGTTAAAGGAAGTCATCATATTTATTACCATCCGTAAACGAGAAGAAGAGTTGTGGTCCCTCTTCACACGAGAGATCTACCAAAAGGAACAATTCTTGAAATCATGAAACAGGCCGGTATAAGTAAAGAAGAATTAAAAGATTTACTATAATTTGGAAAACCCCTTACTTCTACAATGCGAGCACTTGAAAATTTGATATAAAAATTTATAATAAAATCCATGAAAATTGAATTAGTAAAAATAGACAATTATAAGTGGAAAATTCCAAAAACAGGAAATATGAGGGTTGATGGGATAATATATGGAAATGAGAAAATAATAAAACTCCTTGAAAACGATGAAAGCCCAAAACAGGTTGCAAATGTGGCATGTCTTCCCGGAATAGTCAAATACTCTCTCGCTATGCCTGATATACATTATGGATACGGATTTCCAATAGGAGGAGTCGCTGCCTTTGACCTTGAGGAAGGGGTTGTCTCACCCGGTGGAGTTGGTTACGACATAAACTGTGGCGTCAGGCTGATGAAAACATCCCTATTTCTTAAAGATGTAGAAAAGAAGATAAACACCATTATTGAATTCCTGTTCAAAGAGGTGCCCACAGGTGTTGGTTCCGAAGGTTCAATTCATCTCTCTCCCTCTGATTTAAGGGCTGTGATGAGGGAAGGAGCAAGGTGGGCAGTCAAAAACGGATACGGGCATGAAGAAAATCTATCAAGAATAGAAGATAATGGATGTATAGAAGGTGCAGACCCATCTGCTGTGAGCGAAAGAGCAATGGAAAGGGGCCAGGACCAGCTTGGAACTGCTGGTTCAGGGAATCACTTTCTTGAAATCGGGTATGTGGAGAAAATTTTTAATAAGAAAGCAGCAGAGGTAATGGGTCTTGAAGAAAATACGATAACCCTTCTCATCCATTCTGGCTCAAGGGGGTTTGGTCATCAGATATGCGACGATTACCTCGTTAAGATGAACCGTTATGTAACAGAGAAGAAAATAAGTCTTCCTGATAGACAGCTTGCCTGTGCCCACATAAAGTCATCTGTGGGACAGGAATACATTGCTGCCATGAAATGTGCTGTAAATTTTGCATTCGCAAACAGGGAATGCCTCGCATTCTGGGCTGAAAAAGCCATTGCAAAAGCCCTATCAACTTCTCCCTCCACCATAGGTATGAAGCTCGTCTATGATGTCGCTCACAATGTAGCAAAAATTGAAGAACATGAGGTAGATGGAAAGAAGGTTAAACTCTGCGTTCATAGAAAGGGGGCAACAAGAGGGTTTCCAGCAGGACATCCTCTTGTCCCGGAGGTTTACAGGGAAATCGGCCAGCCTGTAATTATTCCTGGAGATATGGGAAGGTATTCGTATGTGCTTACAGGAACGGAAAAGGCAATGAAGGAAACATGGGGAACTGTGTGTCATGGTGCAGGAAGGGTTTTGAGCAGAAAACAGGCTATAAAATCAGCAAGGGGGCGGTCAATTACCAGTGAATTAAGTGAGAAAGGAATAATTGTTAAGGCAAAGGAAAAAGACACCCTTGCAGAAGAAATGTCTGAGGCATACAAGGATGTTGAAATAGTTGTTGATGCAGTGGTCCAGGCTGGACTTTCAGAAAAAGTGGTGAGAATAAGACCTATTGGGGTCATAAAGGGATAGTAAATACCAATTAAACTTTGATTTTTTAGTTCTGTTATCTAAATATATTGTCAAAAATTAAAATCGTTCTTTTAAAAATCGTTGAATTTGTATTTTTTCTAAAATAAATCAAACAAAAATGGAGGTGATCTATGCAGTTAAAAAGAGAGGAGCTCCTTAAAAGGCTGGCGAGGGCAAAGTCTCTAATGAGGGAGAAAGAAAAGGAAATGTGTGAGAAGGTTGAAGCCTATCTTTTGAGGGAAGAGGCTGAAGAGTTCATAGACACAATGTCAAAATCAAACATATCCATTGACTGGCTGATTTCTGGAAATGGAAACATAAAAATTTCATTTTTGATAAAAGAACTTGTAAACGAATTCCATTCTATCCCCAATTACAATGCAGAGGTCATTCTCAAAACCATGATTGATTTCGCAAGGAAGCTGAAGAAAGGGGCGGAATCCTGAATTTTCATTTTACTTTGAACTCTACATATTTTTCCGAAGCTCCTTTCATTTTGACGAGAAGTTTCAATTTTTCGGGTATATATATTATCTGATGAACAGTGAATGTATTTCCAACAGGATAGGTTTCCATGATTCTTCTTGCCGCATCAAAATCAATTTTGCCATAGTTTTCTTCAAGTAGCTTTTGAAGCGCACTAAATCTATACAGGCTCCATTCTAACTCCCCTTCCCATCCGGCCTGTGTTTCTTTCATGTTTTCTGAAAGGTAGTGATTGGCAACGAGAAGAACGGAATTTTCGGGTTTCCTTATCGCAGACCTGCTTGCAGAAACCTCAACCACGCTTCCTGTTTTTTCAAATCCGCTTGAAAGGAGGATGTTGCACCCCGAAGCAATCCGTGCAGAAGTTATCATTTCCTCTGCCTCATCAATAGTATCAGCATTCTCCATCACAAGCCTCAAAATCAGGGTTATATCGGTTCCATCCCATGTGCAGTCAGTGCTTGAACTGGCAAGAAGTGAGACTGCTATTCCCTTTTCGTTCATTCCGCTTATCACTCCAATCATTGAGGGGTATCCTATGGAAATAAATGCATTCTTTCCTTCCGGACGATAGAGAATTACAGTTGGATATTTCAAAAGTATATCCATCTGCATCCAGTCCATATTTCTTGCGTTTATAAGAATTCCGTCAGTAGTAGCCGGTCCAAAAGCCACAAATCCAGAGCACATGGGAAGCTGTTGATTGTAAAAGAAATTGTCAACAAAATAGTATCCGTATGATGCAATTATTAGAGCCTCATAATTAAACAATTCACCATTTAAACCATCGGCCATACCCCTTGCCTCATCGCGGAGTTCTTCAGGAAAATTGTCCTCCAGTCTTTTTATAAATCCGCTTTCTTTCAAAAGGTTCAAAAATTCATCGGGCAAAATTCTCCTGAAGAACCTTCCCACATACAAAACTCCGGTCCTGAACTCTGTAGCGTGCTGATAACCAATCTCATAGTGTGAACCCTCAAGTTTAAGAAAATAGATTCCATCCCTTTTTTCTAATTTTGATGTTTCACCTGCACAGGAAAATAAAAATAACAGGACTAAAACTATCAACCTTTTCATCTTTTCACCTCATCTGGACCTATATCCGGTAAATTTCCTATCGGTCTTATGTCTCCATCAATGTCATATTCTGGAAGAACCTCTGTTATGCTTCCCGGATATCCTGCATCAATAAGTGGTGAAATTGGAGAAATATGTATTCCATCTGAATCAAAAATCGGGTCAATTGATAGATTTCCGTCAAAATTGCCTCCATCACCGTCAAGGGAGTTGAGGGTGGAAATATCGGTGTAAGATGTCCCCGAAGCACCATCTCGGTAAATTATCGGAAGTTCACCGGGCATATATGGAAGAGTTGAATATATGTCGTTATTTTTGAAGATGTAATTAGGAGCAATTCCACCATAATCATAAACTCCATATCTCCCGGATGTATTAGCTACAACTGCATCCGCTCCACCTGGGTCTATTATGTTATTTATTATTTTTATACCAGTTGATGCCCCTGATAAAAGATAGACTCCATAACTGTAGCCTGATTTAATGGTAGCACTCATACTCTCAACCGGATGCCCGCCATGAATGTGATTGTGATAAACCTCACATGCTGAATTTGTCGCAAATCCTGTTGTTACAAAATCTGGGGCTCCAGAATTGTCGGAATTGTATCCAGTCCCTCCATAAATTGATGAGTTTAAAACAGAACAATTTGTTACTCCCTGCACATACAATCCAAAGATGTAGCCTGTAGTTGTAGATGACCCTACTGATTTTCCTGCATCTATAATAGATGAATCTATCAAAACATTCTGGATATTACCCAAAATCACCCCACCCCTGCCGAATGTAGTGGAAAGGTTTGGTGGACCAGCTATTGTAGAGCTATTCCCCCCATAAACCCTTGATTTTATAAGGGAAATGTTTGTAACTGCATAGGCATATACTGCTCTTACCCTGGGTCCATCACCTCCATATATATAAGAATTCCTTATCTCAAATCCATAGGCTCCTACTGCCCGAATAGCAAACACTTCTGATGTAGCACCACTTGTTACCCCCTCCATATAAACCCCATCAAAAACTACCAAATCGGTTACAGGAGATGTCAGGTTGAAAACATAGGATGGGGATGCAGTTATAGGGCTTGTTATAATTGTGTAGTAGTTCTCAAAATCCCTCCTTATACATCCATCAGGCTCCCTGTAATAACCTCCCTTAATGGAAATTCCTCCTTTTTTAATATCTATTCCTCCCTCATAAGTCCCATCAAGGATTTTTACCTCAGTAATACCGCTTGAATATGCGATATCAAGAGCCCTTGCTATGGAACTAACCGGTTCATTGAACCTTCCAGGGTTTGAATCATTTCCATTTGTATCCACAAAAATACCATCTCCCATTGATATGAGGTTTATTGTCTCCTCACTCTCCCCTCCCCTTCCATCATCCGCTCTAACCATTATTATTACATCCTCCTCTTTATTGGAAAATCTGAAATTAACAACAGATGTCAAAGGAGAAACAAATTCCCCACTTCCTGATAGAATCTCCCAGGAAAATGTTATTGAATCACCATCAGGGTCTCGGCTCCCTGATGCATCAATGGTTATCACATCATTGAACTGCCCGCACCTTGAAGAGATTGTCAGTGTAATCACAGGGGGATAGTTCGGAGGTAAAGGCTGGCATATTGACCATTCAGGATGCTTTTGACAAACATATTCAGGAGTTAGTTCCTGACATATATCCAGTTCAGGATACTTCTTGCAGAATTCCTCAGGTGGAAGGTTTACGCAGTAGAAATAGAGGTCGGGATATAGGGAGCACGGGTCTTCAGGAATTTTGCATTCAGGGGCATCGGGATGTTCCATACAGTAATCAACCTCTTTAATTTTTTCCCTGACACACCCAGATACCAATAAGCCTATTATGATTACTACTCTTTTCATCGCCTCCTCTTTTTTTTATTATTTTATCAATAAATATCGCAAAAATCAAGGGGAATCTGTGATTTGAAAAATAATTGATTTTTAATTTTAAAATTGATTATAATGCGTTTTATGAAGCCAATAAAAACATGGAGGAAAACCGACAGACCAAGAGAAAGGTTGATTGAAAAGGGTCCATCTGCCCTTTCGGATGCTGAACTTCTTGCAATAATTTTAAGGACCGGAGGAAAGGATAAAACTGCTATAGAACTGGCATCAGAACTCCTTCAAAAATTTGGCTCCTTCAGAGGGCTTGAGAATGTAAGCATAAAGGAGCTTGCTGATTTGAAATTTATGGGAATTGTAAAATCTATTCAGATTAAGGCTTGCCTGGAAATAGCGAAGAGATACTCCAATGAAACCATAAGTGAGAACTTTAAAATAACAAACAAGGAAGATGTCATAAGATATTGTAAAGAGAGCATTTTCCCTTATATGAGGGATATGAAAAAGGAGATTTTCAAGATAATTCTTCTCAATACAAAGAATAGGGTCATAAAAACTGTGGATGTTTCTGTAGGAACCATTGACTTCTCACCGGCTCATCCGAGGGAGATATTAAAAGAAGCAGTAAAAGAATCTGCAGCAGGGATAATAATGGTTCACAACCATCCGAGCGGGGACCCTTCCCCGAGTATGGATGACCTCAAAATAACAGAAAGGATGGTAAAAGCCTGTGAGATAGTAGGTGTAGGGCTGATTGACCATGTTATAATAGGTGGTAATTCTGTCTTCAGTTTCCTTGAATACGGGCTCATATCAATGCCCCAGGAGAACCTTAATAAAACTTCGCCAAAAATTTGATTTTAAAATATAATTTCTTATACTTCATTTATGTCTCCTATAGAAAGACCTTTGAGTCACAATTATCATTCCTTTCTTCCTCTCCCCCTCCCTTCTAAAGATAAATCCGCCCTTCTTGTAATAGATGTTCAGGAATCTTTAGTAAAAGCGATGGAAAAGGAAACAATAGAATCGGTAATTAACAAAATTTCCCTTCTCATAAAAGTAGCAAAAAGGCTGGGAATCCCCATTATCTGGACGGAACAGTATCCAAAGGGATTGAAGGAAACTGTTGAACCTCTGAAAACCCTCATGAAAGATGCGAATGCAAGATATGTAGAAAAAACTGAGTTCTCATGCATGCTTTCAAACGCATTTAGGGAGACAATCAAGACACTACCTTCAGAAATAAACACATTTATTATAACTGGAATAGAAACCCATGTTTGCATTCTTCAAACAGCAATTGACATGAAAATCAGCCATCAGGACTGGAATGTATATGTAGTCGCAGATGCAACATGCTCAAGAAAAAAATTCGATTTTAAAATGGCGAAAAGATACATGAGAGCAAATGGAATTGGTATTTTGAGTGCAGAATCCATTATTTTTTCATGGTTAGAAAAGGCAGGCACTCCTGAGTTCAAAGATGTTCTTTCAATGATTAAGTAAATGATAAAAGATATTTTTGATAAATTTTTTAAAAAGGAGAAAAAAATGGATAAGAAGAAAGCACCGAAGTCAAAAAGCGCTAAAAAGAGCCAGCGAAAAATTGCAAGACCTAAAGAGAAAGCAAAAATATCAAAACCGGCAGCGGATGTGATAGTTCTTCATAAAGTTGACAAAGGTAGGGAAATAGACCCTAAAAAAATTGCGGAAAGACTTTATGCCATGAAGGAAGAAATTTTAGCAAAGATGAAAGCGAGAAAGGCTGAGTGGCGGGAAGCGGGTAGCATCTCTCCGGAACCTGGAGATGAACTTGATATAGTATCAACAGAAAGGGAAAGAGAGTTAGACACTATCCTCTCATCCATAGAAAAGGAAAGGCTCGCCGACATAGAAGATGCGTTGAAAAAATTGAAAGAAGGAACTTACGGAATATGCGAAGAGTGTAAAGCAAAAATTCCACCGGAAAGACTTGAAATGGTTCCGTTTGCAAGGCTGTGCAGAGAATGTCAGGAAATAAAGGATAGGGATGGAAAAATAAAAAGGGGACTGGAGGAAGGAAAAACTCTCAAATCTGCCGGGTTTCTTGATACATCAGATGAAGAATCCTGAAAACTTCATTTCCTTTGGAAATCTGAAAATTGTAAGAGGAAGAAGAAATGGAAGGACCCCGTTTTGCAATTCCATTTTTATAGATGATGAAATTAAGACAATAATAGACCCGCATTCAAGCAGGGAGTTTTGTGAAAGTATAGCTCCTATCACAGAAATCGTTATCAACTCTCATTTTCATATTGACCATACGGGATACAACTTCCTATTTGAGAAAAGCAGAATTTTCGCACCATCAAAAGAAAAAGAGATATATCACTCTTTTGAACGGTTAATTGAGGAATATGGCGTGCAGAATGCTTCTTTTGTCCCAGCCTGGAAAGAATTCTATTTCAAAAAGAAAAAATTTTTTGACTTCCCACCCTCTCAATACTTTGATGATGGAGATGTCTTTGATTTTGGAAAGACAAACCTCAAGGTTATTTCTGCCCCTGGACATACTCCTGGACATTCCTTTTTCCTGTTTGAAAACGAAGGGTTGATTTTTTCTGTAGATGTTGACTTTACTGATTTTGGACCATGGTATGGAGGGAAGTCTTCTGATATAAATCAATTTATAAATAGCATAAGAAAATTGGAAGAATTTAAGGATTTCTACCTTCTCACCGGTCATGAAGCTGGACTTATAAAAAATTTTCTTCCCCTTCTAAAAAGGTTTGAAGATAAGATATATGAAAGGGAAAAAATCATTCTCAATTTCCTTCAGAAGCCACAAAACCTTAAATCTCTCATAGGTAAGAAAATAATCTATCCAGACGATGGGAATGAATGGTTCAGGATTGCTGAGGAGAACATGATAAGGGCTCATCTGAAAAAGCTCCTTGAAGAAGGAAGGATAGAAGAAGTGGAGAAGGAACTCTTTGTAGCAAGGTGTTAGGGAGTGTAAAATGAGCCACCTGCTTTTTATAACAAGAATTCTGGTTGAAGGGATATTGATTTTTAATGCATTCACCTTTTTACTCTCTTACTATGAAAACAATAACATAGAGGAAAAACCGGATGTGCCGGTTTATCAATGGATTATTGCCTTTATATATGAATTCTTCATTTCCATTTTATATCTTCCCCTTTTCCTGTTCGGACTATTTGATTACAACTATTTAAGAATAAGAAGTTATAAAGAAGAAAAAGAAATTCCCGTGATACTCGTCCATCCTTACCTTATGAACAGGGGATGCATGATATATCTCTTTTTAAAACTGAAAAAAGAAGGATATAAAAATGTTTATGCTCTAACCGTAACTCCAAAATTCGCTCCCATTGAGTTTCAGGCAGCAAGATTTGCAGAAATGGTAGAACAGATTTTAAAAAAACACAATTCACAGAAGTTTATAGGAATAGGACACAGTCAGGGCGGAATTATTCTCAGATATTATGTTCAAAAAATGAACGGGCTTGATAAAATTGAAAGGCTTATAACTATAGGTTCGCCAAATCAAGGAACAAAACTCGGCATTTTCGCGCGTTCCTTCAATGGAAAACAGATGAATTATCAATCAGATTTTATAAAGAATCTAAATCAGGAAATTCCAGAAGCGCTTAAACTGCTTTGCATTTTTTCACCAACAGATAACATGATTCTGCCATGGACTGCAGGAAAATTGCAGGAAAAAGACTACTACATAACACCTCCTCTTGGACACGGAAGTCTCATTTTCAGTCCAGATGTGGCTAATAAAATCCTTTCCTATCTGGAGGAAAAGGAAGATTGAATCTTGAAGACCAAAAGGTCATATTCATTACAGGAAAAGGGGGAGTTGGAAAAACTACGATTTCTATCGGAATTGCGAAATTCCTTTCAAAAAATGGTAACAAAAATGTTCTCCTCTGCGACCTTGCTCAGGAAGAAATAATCACAAAAATTCTCGGTCTAAGAAAAACTGGATATCGTATCAAAAAAATAGACAATGGTATCCATCTACTTCACATTGACCCTGAAAAATCCCTTGAAGAATATGTAAAACTGAGGTTGAGATACCGGATACTTTACCTTCCACTCTTCAGCTCGGGAATTTATAAACAATTTGTCCGTTCCACTCCTGGATTAAAAGAAATCACAGTTATAGGGAAAATATGGTATGAATATCAAAAAGGGGATTTTGAACATATTGTCGTAGATATGCCCCCAACAGGACATTCCTTGCCAATGTTAAAACTTCCCGAGGTCTATATGAGTGCTATCAGGGTTGGTCCGATATATAATGAATCAAAAAAACTATTTGACATGATGAAAAACGATTCCGTTCTTATTCCTGTAACAATTCCTCAGGAAATGGCTATAAATGAGACAATTGAACTTATTGAAACTGCAAAAAGGGAACTTCCGCTTCCCATTCCCTTTGTTATTTTTAACAGATTTTTTGAGGAATTAACTGAAGAGGAAATTGAAAATTTACCCTCTCCTTTAAAAAAGACATTTCTTTTCCACTACATAAAAGTTAAAAGGGAGCGGTCTCTAAAACTTTTCAATTTTATAAAAAGTCAACTTCCTGTGCCTGTGATAAAAATTTCAGATTTTGCCTATACCAATGGAGATTTATTTGATAAAATAAAAGAAAAACTAAAAAAGGAGGAGCTATGAAGGTCCTTTTTGGGACAGGTGGAACCCCTGTTTCATCTCCGAAAAGAGATAGCATAACAGGAATAACGACTATAAAAAAACTTGGACTTGACTGTATGGAACTTGAATTTGTGCAGGGCGTAAAGATGAAAGAAGAAATGGCAGAGAGAGTGAAAGAACATTCAAGGGAATTGGGGATAGTCCTAACCGCTCACGCTCCATACTTTATAAATCTGAATTCTAAAGATGAGGAAAAACTGAAAGCAAGTATGGATAGAATTATTGAAACTGCAAGAATTGGTATGTTATGCGGTGTAAAATCAATAACATTTCATCCGGGTTTTATGGAAAAAGACCCCCCATCGGAAGTTCTTAAGAGAATTGTAAAATCTATAAAAAAAATTGAAGAAGAAATGGAGGAAAAAGGAATTGTTATGGACATAAGACCGGAAACAACGGGTAAACCCTCACAGTTTGGAAGCCTGTTAGAAACCCTTGAACTATGTGCTGAAACAGGTCTTCTGCCATGCATTGACTTTGCTCATCTTCATGCAAGGGAGATGGGAAGGTATAAAAACGCAAGCGAATTTGCAGGGATCCTTGAAAAGGTGGCAAAGGCTCTCGGAAAGGATTCATTAAAAAATATGCACATTCACATGTCTGGAATAAAATACGGAAAGAAAGGAGAAATAAAACATTTAAACCTGAAGGAAGCAGACCTCAATTATGAAGAAATATTAAAGGTTTTAATTGATTTTGGTGTTGAAGGAGTGATAATATCGGAAAGTCCGGACCTTGAAGGAGATGCAATTCTTATGAAAAACGCATATAAAAAACTCGGTGGAAAATGAAAAAAAGCATAATTATTGCAATAATTATTCTCATAGCGAAGACGGGGTTTTCAAAGGATTACATAGGGGCAATTGAGGAGGGAATGGGTGGGGCATCCATTGGTATCTCAGCGCTCAACGGTTCCCTTTTTTCCAATCCTGCCCTTTACGCCTTTAACTACATCTATACAGTAGAACTTCTTGGATTTCTGCAGAATTCTCCATCGGGATACGGAGCAAGATGTTCAATAATAGATACTGCTTCTTCACCTGTAGGCGGTGGATTGGCTTTTTCATACCAGGAGGAAGAGAAAGGACCTGTAAAAATGGATTTTGTCTTCAATCTTGCAAAGTCATACAGATTTATTGCTGGAGGGATGAACTTTAAATACCACATGTTGAGAAAAACAAAAAGCGATGACGCCTTTCTCATGGATTTTGGACTTGGGTTTAAATTGTTCAAGGAATATCTATACATAGGAGCTGTTGGAGAAAATATCGTCCAGAACGGTTTAAGAGATGAAGAGGTAAAAAGAGGGATTGGAGGGGGAATAGGCGGAAATCTCATCGGAAGGATTCTGTGGGATTTTGATTACATCAGAAGGGAAGAGGACAATGTTTATAGAGGTGGAATTGAGTTTTTGTTCTTTAAGGGAACCCTAGGAATCAGAGGGGGATTTTCAAAGGATGAGGAAACTGGTAAAAAATTTGGGGCTGGTATATCAATTTATGGACCAAAAATTATGCTAAACTATAGTTTTTCTATGGTGCTGGATGAACCGAAAACCCAGTCCCATATTTTGTCTTTCATCTTTGTCCCAATAAGATAGCCTGTTTTTAAACCCTTATACCTTTTTTTACTTCCTCAATTTTTACTATTTTTCCTGGTCTTGGAGAAAGAAAAACAATTCTTGTTCCTAAAATCCTTGCTTCTTCTACACTGTGAGTAACAAAAATTATTGTCTTACCTGTCTTTTCCCATATCTTTAATAATTCCCTGTGAAGCAATTTAGTGGTTTCAGCATCAAGAAGAGAAAATGGCTCGTCCATTAAAAGGATTGATGGGTTCATACATAATGCCCTTGCAATAGCAACCTTCTGTTTCATCCCTCCTGAAAGCTCGTATGGATATCTTTTTTCAAAACAATTAAGTTCCATAAGTTCTATATATTTTTCTACAATCTCTTTTCTATCTTTTACCCCCATCATCTCAAGTCCAAATTCAATGTTTTTAAAAACATCCCTCCATGGAAAAAGGGAAAACTCCTGAAAAATGAGAACCCTGTCAGGGGAAGTTCCTGAGATTTCCCTTCCATCAAGCAAAATTTTTCCAGTTGTTGGTTGCTCAAGCCCTGCTATGAGCCTTAAAAGGGTCGTTTTCCCGCACCCTGTGGGTCCAAATATGCACAAGAACTCCCCTTCTTTCACTTCAAAATTTATATCCTCAAGCGCCTTTACCTCTCCCCTTTCTGAAAAATATGTCTTTGATAGATTGATTGTTTCAAGTTTCATTTGACTATTCCCTTCTTCCATTTAAGGAATTTATCCTCTACAAATTTTCTGAAAATTGCGTCCATTGTTAAAGAAATAAAACCCAGAAGGAACATATAGGCAACTGCGTAATCCATCTGATGGAAGTGATAGAACCTCTGAAAAAGCCTGTATCCAATTCCTGAATCACTAACCCCAAAAATTTCAGCAGCAACAACACACATCCATCCAACCCCCATCCCTGTTCTTATACCGGAGAAGATATAAGGAAGTGCATAAGGAATTCCCACATACCTTATTAAATATAGTTCACTTTTCGCCCCAAGAATTTTTGCTGTTTCAATCAATATCTTCGGGACATCTTTCATTCCTGTATATGTGTTTATTAGAACTGGAAAAAAGGCACCTGTAAAAATTATGAAACCTGCTGAAACATGTGTGAGTTTGAACCATATTATTGCCATTGGTATCCAGGCAATCGGTGGTATCGGTCTCAAAATCTCAAGTATGGGAAAGAGGGCTATATAAATTTTAGAGAACCATCCAATCCCTATTCCTAAAAGGATGCCGAAAAAACAAGCGCTTCCTACACCTATAAAAAAGTGTATCATGCTTGTTATGATATCCTTGAAAATGTAATTTTTTAAAGAAATGTAAGAAAGAAGGACGGAAGATGGTGGTGGTAGATAGAGCGGATTTTTGATAATAACCCTTGAAAGGAATTCCAAAAATATAAAAAATATTAAAATTGATAAAACAAAATTTCCCCTAAAATTCTTCACTTATAGCCTTTTTGTAAAGTGAAACATCAAATATATCGTTTGCTTCCAGGGGCTTTCTGCTTTTTAATCTTTCTCTGTTCAACTCATAAATAACCCATGCATACTCCAGAATAGATGGAATTGAAAGCTCAGGATTGTGTATCCATTCCATATCAAGGAGAGAAAAGGCAAGTTTAATAGTTGAAGGCTTTATGTTTGTCCATTTTGAAAATATCTGAACCCCTTCCTCATTATGGGTTTTTATGTATTCGGTTGCTCTTATATGAACCTTTATTATCTCGACAAGCATTTCTCTGTGTTTGTTTATTAACTCGTTTCTCGCAGCAATCACACAGCAGGCATGTCCCTTCCATATACTATGAGATGTCTCAACAATTTCTCCAATTCCCTCCTCAACAAGAATTACTGGATATGGAGAAGGAAGGAATATTCCATCCACATTTCCTCTTTCCATTGCCAGAACAGCATCCGATGGACCCATTGTTTTTAATGAGAGTTCTTCAAGGGATATTCCATTGTTCATAAGGAATTTTACAAATACTGTATGAGGCACAGAACCAGGAGGATAAGTGGCAATCTTCTTTCCTTTTAATGACGAAGCCCCTTTATATTCCCTTGCAAGTTCCTTTTTTATAACAAGCGCATACCCCTGAAGGTGAACCCCTGCTATAATTTTTGCCTGAAGTCCCTCATATAATCCTGCTATAACAGGTCCCGAACCAACATAGACAACATCTATCTCCCCTCCCATCATCGCATGTATCTCCTGCGGACCGGTTGGAAATTCCTTGAGTTCTATTCTCTCTATCCCGTATTTTCTCAATCTCTCTATCAACCACCCCTTCTCCATTGCTACCATCAAGGCGAGATGGTCGGTAATTGGCTGATATCCTATGCGAAGAACAGCTTTTTCCTTTTTTGAACATAAAACATTTGTGCCCAGAATAAGAGGAACTAAAAAAAGAAAAATACCTCTTTTCACCTCTACTCCCAAATTTTTGTTTATTTTAATACACCCCTAAATAAAAATCAAACTCGCACACAATAAGTAAATCAAAAAAACTATGAAATTTCCCATTTTTAAAATCCTTCTTATAAAAAATTCGTTTCTCTTGACTTTTGTTTTAAAATTTAATAGAATGGAATTATGGCAGTGAGAAAGAAGCTAACAAAAGAAGAAATAATGAAGGCTTTTAAAAAGAAACAGGCAGAAATACTCCTGGAAGTGGTGGAAATGGTGGATGATGTGGTAAAAGCAAAAGATTTTAACGAATTAAAAGAGATAGTTCGGGAACTTGCTGAGGCACAGAAAAGAACCGAACAAAGGGTAAATGAACTTGCTGAGGCTCAGAAAAAAAGCGAAGAGAGGCTCACAAAATTAGAAATCACCGTGCAGGAACTTATTGAGGCACAGAAAAGAACTGAACAAAGAGTAAATGAACTCGCTGAGGCACAGAAAAAGTCGGAAGAAAGAATTTCAAAAGTTGAAGAAAGGCTCACAAAACTGGTGATTACTGTCCAGGAACTTATTGAGGCTCAGAAGAAAACCGAGGAGGAAATCAGAGCACTTACCCAGGCACTTAATCGCACAAGAGAAGAACTGAAAGGGGATATTTCCAATCTGAGAAAGGAATTTGGAGGATTTCAGAGGTCAATGTCTTATGCCTTTGAAAATGAGGCATTCAGGATGCTACCAGGGGTTTTGAAGGAAAAATACGGGATTGAGGTTACTGAAAGGTTTATAAGAAAGGAGGTGAGGGGAAAGGAGATAAATGTATTTGGGAGGGGAAGGATAAATGGAAAGGATGTTCTCATTGTAGGGGAGGCGAAGATAAGGCTTGAGGAGAAGGGAATGGATAGGGAAGAGAAAGAAAAATGGATTGAGGAAACTTTTGATGAACTTGAGGATAAGGTGAAGGCAGTTCAGGAGGAAAACAGGGGGATTGAGATAGTAAGAATCCTTATAACCCATTTCGCCACCAGCACATTCCTTGAAGAGGCGAGGAAAAGAGGGGTAATCGTAATACAGAGTTTTGAATGGTAGGGAATACAGATAGAAAGGGAGGGTTGGGAAGCAACTAATCTGATTTTTCACACCTTATCGGGAGGGATTTTCTTCATCTAAAATTTTTTCGTCAAATTTTTATTATTTCAAAAAATCTCCCCATTGAAAAGGCTGAAGGCGGTAGGCTGAAGAGCAGGCACAAGGCTGAAGGCTGATGGCTGATGGCTTAAGGGAATAGTTTTGATATTTGAAAAACTTAATAAAATACCTCCTTCACCCTATCGCCTAAAGCCTGTAGCCTATAATAGCCTAATGCCTTAAGCCTCCTACTCCCTACAGCCTAAAGCCTTCAGCCTAAAAACTTTTCATCCCCTCCACAAAACAATAGTCCATTCACCTTTAATATCTTCCATCTGGGCAAAAATTTTTGCTATATCTCCTGCCCTTCCTCTGTAAAATTTCTCATAGATTTTTGTCATCTCTTTCATCAATGCGACATTGAAGTTTTCATCCACTTCATCAATCTCCTTCAGGGTCTTTTTTAAGCGGTAAGGAGACTCATAAATGACAATTGTCTTGTCATAGTTTTTCAGGTTTTTAAAAAACTCCTTCCTTTTCTTCTTGTGAGGAGGAAAACCCAAAAAAATAAATCCCTTTCCTGTCGGTGCCCCTGCTACCGAAAGGGCTGTTGTCAAAGCAGATGGTCCTGGAACAGGAATTATTTCTATTCCCATCTCTATAGCCCTTTTTATTACCTCCTCACCAGGGTCTGAAATTCCAGGGGTCCCAGCCTCTACAACGAGAGCGCACCTTTCACCATTTTTGACCCTCTCAAGGTAAGCGACAATCCTTTTTTCATCCGTCCTCTGAAAAAAAGGAAAAACTGGTTTTCTTATTTCGTAATGGTTGAGAAGCCTTAAGGTTTTTCTCGGATTTTCCGAAAGAATAAAATCCACCTCCTTCAGGATTCTTAATGCCCTCAATGTTATGTCTTCAAGGTTTCCTATCGGGGTTGAGACGACGAAAAGCCTTCCCTTATTTTCCATAAACTTTTGATTTTTCTCTTATTTCCTTAATTGCCCTCAACGGATTTTCATTTTTAAAAATGAATGCGCCCGCGACAACGATATCAGCACCCGCCTTTATTATATCCTCAATATTTTCAGAATTTACTCCACCATCAACCTCAATAAGTGTTTTACTTCCTCTCTTTTCTATAATCTCCTTAGCCCTCTCTATCTTCGGGATGATCTCCTTTATGAATTTTTGACCATAAAATCCCGGGTTCACAGTCATTATCAGAAGAACATCTATCAGGTCAATAAGTTCTTCAATGGTGTTTAAGGGGGTTCCTGGATTAAGGGCAATTCCGCTCATTATTCCATTAAAGGATTTTATCTGGGTAAGGATTCTGTGGGGATGTCTTGCAGATTCTATATGGAAGGAAATAATTCCTTCTCTTATTATTTCCGCAGTTCTCTCAATGTATTTATCTGGCTCAATAATCATGAGATGGACATCAAGAGGAACAGCTGTAATTTTTTTTACACTTTCTATAACTGGAAAACCAATAGATATATTCGGGACAAATACTCCATCCATAACATCAATGTGGAAGTAATCAATGCCTGCTTTTTCAATCTTTTTTATTTCCCTTCCAAGGCAGGAGAAATCTCCTGCGAGGATTGACGGAGAGATTTTTATTTTCCCTTTCATTTTGTTTATTATGCCAGAATAAAAGTTTCTATCAAACAATTTTTCAGTTTGGGATAGAAGGCTGGATTTAAGAAATTTCTTGAAAGTTCAAAAAGTTGAAATAAAAATATAAAAAAAATGAAAGGGGGTGGTTAAAACATTTCTGATTGACCTGCCAGTCCTGAGCCTTTTTGGCTCTATCTACGCCCTTATTCAGAAAAGGGAGGAAAGCTCCCTGCTCAAGGAATCTGCTTTCGGGTGGGGACTTCTCTTCTCAACAGTCTTCATCATATCTGTAATTATTTCCTATTTCATGGCTCCTCACTGGATGTGGATGTATTTTCCGGAAAATCCAGAAATAGGAATCCTTGACTGGATTTACATCCTCCTTTTCCTCTACTACCTTCCATACGCAGGTGGCTATTTCCTCGCAAGGGAATTGAGGAAAAAGGGATTTATCTACGGAGCAATCATCGCACTGATTTCTCTCTTAGGAGAGGTTTTCATAGTTCTGAGACTCTGGGACAGATATACCCATGTGGGGACAAGGGAGGAATTTCTATCAGGAACTGCTACCCTTCTGTGGAAATCCTCTGTCAACACCGTTTTCAATATCGCCATTCCTGTAATGGTTATCGTCTTTATAATTTCTCTCGTAAGGATAAGAAGAGGCTAAAGACATTCCTCTCTTTTCGCTTTTTCGCAATTAAAGAAAAAAAGAGGAGTTGAACTATTTATAAAGCAAAAACTTTCAATTTCCTCATCTTTAGATAAATAACCCCCCTCCTTCAAAAAGTTAATCAACTTCTTATTACGTTTAAAACAAAAGGGAGTGGAGTTTTAGAATGAGAGGTGAAAAGACAAGTGAGACAATGGACATAAGCTTGATGAGGATGTTCATTGATGGACCTGCGGTATCCTTAAATGGGTCACCAACAGTATCTCCAACAACTGCTGCTTTATGGGCATCTGAACCCTTTCCTCCAAAATTTCCTGCCTCAATAAACTTCTTTGCATTGTCCCATGCTCCTCCACCATTAGCCATAAACAATCCTATGAATAATCCACTTGTAATAGCACCAGCGAGCATTCCACCGAGGGCAGCCGGTCCAAATATAACACCAACAAGAATTGGAGCAATAACTGCAGTAACTCCAGGAAGAATCATCTTTTTCAGAGCACCTGTTGTGGTTATTGCTATACACCTTGCAGAATCGGGTTCTGCTTTTCCCTCAAGCAATCCGGGTATTTCTTTGAACTGCCTTCTTATCTCATTCACTATATAAAAAGCAGTTTTACCTACCGCCTTAAGTGCAACAGAGGCGAGGAAAAAGGGAATAGAGGCACCTATAAATAATCCAACTATTACCTCAGGGTCTGTAAGCCTTATAATAAAATCCTCTTTCCCGAGAACATGCTTAACTGTGGATATGTATGCGCTGAAAAGAGCAAGGGCTGTGAGTGCTGCGGAACCTATAGCAAATCCCTTTCCTATTGCTGCGGTTGTGTTTCCAAGGGCATCAAGGGTATCTGTTATTGCCCTTGTCTGGGGACCGAGATGAGCCATCTCTGATATTCCACCTGCGTTATCTGCAATGGGACCGTATGCATCAACGGACATCACTATGCCGATTGTGCCGAGCATACCAACTCCAGCGAGGCTCACTCCATATATTCCAGATGCCTTGTAGGCTATAAATATCCCGAAGGCTATTACGAGGACAGGCAAAAGGGTGCTTTCCATACTCACTGCGAAACCTGTGATAAGATTTGTCGCTGCACCTGTTTTGCTTGATTCAGCAATTTCCTTTATGGGAGATTTTGATGTATAAAACTCTGACAAAAATCCCACCAAAACGCCTGCTATAATTCCTGCGAGAAGGGAATAAAAATTGGAAAGTTCACCGAGTATGCTCCTTATAAGAAAGAAGGAACCAATTATAAAAACCAAAACTGCTACATAGGTAGCATTCCTTAAAGCAGTCTGGGGATGAAGTTTTTGAAATCCAAATATGGAAATTACACCGAGGATTGACGCAAAGAAACCAATGGTGATGATATATAAAGGGAGTGACATAAGTTCTGGTCTATTGAGGGCATAACCTATTGCTATAGTAGCAACCACGCTTCCAACATAGGATTCAAAGAGGTCTGCTCCCATTCCCGCAACATCTCCGACATTGTCTCCTACATTATCAGCAATAACCCCGGGATTTCTCGGGTCATCTTCAGGAATTCCAGCCTCAATTTTTCCAACGAGGTCGCTACCAACATCTGCTGCCTTTGTATATATCCCTCCACCAACACGGGCAAAAAGGGCTATTGACGATGCTCCCATTGCAAATCCATTTATTGCAGTTATGTTTTGCCCTGTAAGAAGGTAAAAGAGGAGGCCGAGACCAAAAAGTCCCAGACTTGCAACTGCTAATCCCATAACTGAACCACCGAGAAATGCCACCCTCAGAGCTGCTTCCCTTCCATACTTATCAGCAGCCATAGCAGTTCTAACATTTGCCCTCGTTGCCGATTTCATTCCTATAAATCCAGCAAGCATGGAGGAAATAGCACCAAATACAAATGATATGGCAGTAAGTGGACCCAGGCCTGGACTGAAGAAAAGAATGAGAAAGAGGCAGATGATAAAAACAGCAATGATTGAGTATTCCCTTTTTAGAAAAACCATTGCTCCTTCATGAATTTTCTCGGATATGGAAAGCATCCTTTCATTTCCGTATGGAAGTGAGCGTATGTAAGAAAATATGCCGAGTGCAATACAAACTCCAATCACCCCTACAATTGGTATCCACCACATTTCTGCACCTCCTTAAAAATTTTAGCAAATTTTATATATCCAAAAAATTAAAAATTCAAGAAAAAGCTATTTCTTTCCTGCCATCTCCACAGCCCTTAAAAGTGCCCTCGCTTTTGAGAGAGTCTCTTCATACTCTGCTGATGGTTCTGAATCAGCAACTATTCCTGCTCCTGCCTGAATATATACATCCCTTCCCCTTTTTATAAGTGTCCTTATGGCAATTGCCATATCCATGTTTCCTGAGTAGTCAAAATATCCGAGAGCACCAGCGTATATCCCCCTTCTTTCATTCTCAAGTTCATCAATTATTTCCATAGCCCTTATCTTTGGAGCCCCTGTGACGGTTCCTGCGGGAAAAGCAGAAACAAAGGCTGAAAACATATCCACATCATCCCTTAAAATTCCCTTTACAGAGCTTACCAGGTGCATAACATGAGAATATCTCTCAACAACCATAAGGTCTGTCACTTTCACACTCCCCGGCAAAGAAACCCTTCCTACATCGTTTCTTCCGAGGTCAACGAGCATTATGTGCTCTGCTCTCTCCTTCTCACTATTTACAAGTTCATTTTCAAGTTTCATGTCTTCATCCCTTGTCTTTCCCCTCGGTCTGGTCCCTGCTATTGGTTTTACCTCAATCTCCCTTCCTTCAACCCTTACGAGGATTTCAGGAGAAGAGCCTATGATTTGAAAGTCATGCAGGTCAAGATAGAACATGTATGGTGATGGATTTATAACCCTCAATGCCCTGTATATTCTGAATGGGTCACCTGAGTAATAGGCTTTCAATCTTTGAGAAAGAACAACCTGTATCACATCCCCTGCAAATATGTATTCCTTTGTAATCCTTACAATTTCCTCAAACCTTTTTCTTGTAAAGTTTGAAGATGTCTTGAGCGGTGAAGCTTTGTCCAGATAAATCTCATCCCTTTCAAACTTATCTTTTCTTATGACCTTCTCTATACTTTCTATCTCCTTCAAAGCATCTTCATACCCACCCTTTTCAGCCAGCACTACAATAAGAAATGTATGCCTGAGATTGTCATAAACTATGAGCCTGTCAGTAAACAAAAACATTGCATCTGGAAGATTTAGAATTTCCCTTGAAGAAATTTTCAACTTTTCAAAAAACCTTATGCAGTCATAGGAGATGTATCCAACTGCTCCTCCAAGAAATCTCGGAAGCCCTTCATATCTCACAACCCTGTATCTTTTTAAAAATTCCTTTACAGGCTCAAGCGGAGTCTTCGCCTTTCCTGTCTCAACCCCTTTTCTGAGAGAAATTTTAAAATCTCCGTCTTTAAAGGTAAAAACTGCAAAAGGTGAAAAACCTATAAAACTGAATCTGCCCCACTTTTCTCCGCCCTCTACACTTTCAAGAAGGAATGGATAATCAAACTTCTTTACCTTTGAAAAAACAGTTAATGGGTTTTCAAAATCAAGAAATATCTCTTTGCAAACAGGAACAAGCCCTCCATTCTTTGTTAGAGCATTAAAAGTTCTTTTTGAAGGATAAATTGCCATTACAAATCTATCCTCATTCCATCATTCGCAGCAATTATTTTCAACCCGCTTTCCCGGGACAGCTTCTCAGCAATCTCCCACGGTTTGCTCTGAACTATATGCATTCCAAAATGAGTGAGTATTGCAAGTTCTGGGTGAACCCTTTCTATTATCTTCATTGCATCGTCAATACAGAGATGCAAAACGCCCTGCCTTCTTTCGGTCAGGACAGTGTTTACTATTAAAACATCAGCCATTTTTTTCTTTAAAGGCATCTCAAAGAATTCTGTATCTGAAATGAAAAGAATTTTTCCATTTTTCCATTGAAAGAGAAAGGCATAGTTTTCAACACCGTGCTGAAGTTTGAACACAGGGATTATTTTTACTGGACCCAGGTCTATTTCCTCTTTTTCTTTAACTACAATTATCTTCTCCAGATAATTTCTCACATACCTGAGAACAACAGGGTCATTATCAAGACAATCCTGAGGAGTGATAAGAAGCCCCCTTTTATTAAGACCTCCATTTGTCATCCCTTCAATAACAACATTCACATCGTTTGTGTGGTCAAGGTGCCTGTGAGAGATGAGGACGCAATCGGTATGATAGGGGTCAAGTCTGGGCTTTGAAGAATTGAGCTTAACTATAGCCCCTGGACCGGGGTCAACATGTATTCTGTAACCGTCAAAATTTAAAATAAATCCTCCTGATGACCTCAATTGTTTGATAACAACAAACCGCGCCCCAGCTGTTCCAAGAAATTTTATATAATTCCCCTTTTTTTCTTCAGAAGCCATAGAAAAATGATACCCATTATTTAGAAAATTTCAAATGGGTAGGAAATTTTGATATAATTAAAAAATGATAACAACAATCCCTGCAGATTACATAATGATGTTCATTGTGGGAAGTTTATTTTCTGTTTCTACCTTTGATAATATCATTAAATGTGGATACCTTTTTAAAAACAAATACTTCCTCACCCTCATAGTTTTTCAGACAGTCTTCTGCATGCCCGTTGCCCTGCTCTGCTATCTTCTTTATCCGGACTGGTGCTGGATGTACTGGATAGAAGCAGGGAGCCTCGCTTTTCCCATTGTCTTTTTCGCCTTTCTTATGTATTACTTTTTCAGCATTCTGGGATATGTTGCGGGATTTAATGCTGAAAGGAAAAAAAGAGGAAACGGATTAAAACTTGTTTCCATCTCTCTTCTCATTTTTCTCATATTTTGCCTGTTAAATTTCAAAAACCTATTCTTCGTAGGTGATATTGAAAGTTTCAAAAATAACTCTGCAAAATTTTTGCTCGCGATGCCCGGACTCTCTGCTATAGTCTTCGGAGGGATGATAATTGCCCTTCTGGTTTTAATTTTAATCCTTTTACATTTCGGGAAAGAACTGGATTTCAAACCCGCTGAAAAAATGATTTCTTCATACCTGAAGTTTGAAAAATATGTCGGCATTTCAAAGGTAAATGAAGATATTCTCACTGCCATAAAAAACTCCCTGAAAATGTGGGGCGGAATAGAGTATCTGCGAAAACTCCTTTATGAAAAACCACTTGTCATAATTAAAGTTAACCTCGCAGGTGGAGGAAAAGATAAAAATGGAACACAAACCTCTCCTGATGTTCTCTCTGCAGTGATTGACCTGATAAGGGAGTTAAAAAAGGATGCTAAAATATACATTGCAGAAAGCCCATCAATAGTGTGGTGGAATCTAAAAACGCTTCTTGAAGGAAGCAGGATAATGAAAGTGATAATGGATAAAGGCGTTGAATTCTTAAACCTTTCAGAGGGAAAAATGGTGGAACACAATTTCGGAGGAAGACTCGGGATTGAAAAAATCCATCAAAAATTACTTGAAAACCCTCTTATCATTGACCTCCCTGTTCCAAAGATGCATGGCTTTTACAGAATGAGCGGGGCATTGAAAAACATGTTCGGAATCCTTCCAGAACCAATGAAATTGAGAAGGTATCACACGAAGGGATTTGCAGATGTGTCAGGAATGGTTTTTATTGATATATGGAGGAACTTTCCTCCGCATATTGTAATAGTTGACGGAACATTCTCCTGTGAAGGCGATGGACCTGTAACTGGAAAAGTCAGGAAAACAGATTTTATAATTTCCTCAAACGATGCCATTTCCGCTGATGTAGTTCTTTGTAGAATTATGGGATTCAAAAGACCCGAAAAAATTCCATACCTGAAATCTCTCTTCTCTCTCGGTTTTAGACCAGAACCTGTAATTCTTGGTGAAAATCCTGAGACGCTTATCAAGGGAAAATTGAAGAAACCCCATTTATTGAGGTCATACAGCATGCTAAAAAACCTATTTGGAATTTTAAAAGAGCACCTGAAAACTTCTTAAAAACTCTTGACATTCTATTTAATCCTTGTTAAAAGCCTTTCAAAAAAGGGGGATGAAGATGGATAAGAAGTTCAGCAGAGACCACCTTTGGGTCCTTCCAAAAAAAAGGAGAGGAAAAACAACTGCAAAAATTGGTGTGACTGAATTCTTTATCACAAAATACGGGTTGGTGGAAGAGATTACTCTACCAGACCCTGAGGAAAGTTTTGAAACAGGAGAAACAATGGGAGAACTCATCACCGAAAAAGAAGGTGCTGTTGACATAATTGCCCCTCTTGGAGGAGAGGTAATTGATATCAATTCGGAAATTGCAGAATCTCCGGAGATTCTAAACGATGACCCGGAATCTGAAGATAACTGGTTAATAGAGATAGAGATTTCTGACCCAAATGAACTTGAATCCCTTCTTGATGAAGAATCTTACGAAGAAATGATTGAGGAAGAGGAGGAAGAAGCGCCTGAAGAGGAAGAACTTGAAGAGGAGGAAGAAGAGTTTGAAGAGGAATTTGAAGAAGAGTTTGAAGAAGAACCAGAAGAGGAGGAAGAAGAATAAAGATGTATGTTTCCGAAAAATTAAAGAAACTCCCACCTTATCTTTTTGCAGAACTTGATAAGAAAAAAGAAGAGGTAAAAAAAAGGGGTATAGATGTCATAAGTCTGGGAATAGGTGACCCTGATATACCAACTCCCAAAGAGATTATTGACGCTCTATATGAATCCGCATTGGATCCCTCTAACCATAGATACCCCTCTTACGAAGGAATGTTTATATTAAGAGAAAAATTTGCGGAATGGTTCAAGAAGAGATTTGGTGTCAAACTTGACCCTGAAAAAGAGGTGATTACTCTTATCGGAAGCAAAGAAGGGATTGCCCATCTCCCTCTCGGGGTGATAAATAAAGAAGAATATGTTCTCATTCCTGATCCGGGATATCCTGTTTACTACGCATCTACAATTTTTGCAGATGGTTATCCGTATTTTATGCCACTTCTCAAGAACAACAACTTCCTTCCTGACCTTTCATCCATCCCCGGAGAAGTTGTTAAAAAAACAAAACTGATGTTTATAAACTATCCAAATAATCCCACATCCGCAACCGCTCCACTTTCATTTCTAAAAGAAGTTGTTCAATTCGCCCTTAAACACGGGATAATTATCGCCTCAGATGCTGCCTATTCTGAGATATTCTGGAATGAAAAACCCCACAGTATACTTGAGGTAGAAGGAGCGATGGAATGTGCTATAGAATTTCATTCCCTCTCCAAAACATTTAACATGACAGGATGGAGAATAGGATTTGCTGTAGGAAATAGAGAAATTGTAAATTCGCTCCTGAAAGTAAAAACAAATGTGGACTCCGGAGTGTTTCAAGCGATTCAGTATGCCGGAATCAAAGCAATTGAAATATATGACAAAGTATCCCGGCAAAACCGCGAGATATATAAAAAAAGAAGAGAGACCTTCCTGAAGGGAGTTGAAAAAATCGGATTAAAGCCTTATCCGTCAGACGCAACATTTTATGTTTGGATTGAATGCCCGAAAGGACTCTCTTCTATGAAAATGGCTGAAAAATGCCTGGAAAAAGGCGTCGTCACAACCCCAGGGATAGGATTTGGAAAATACGGTGATGGATTTGTGAGGGTTGCGTTAACGGTTCCAGAGGAGAGAATTGAAGAAGCCTGTAAAAGGATGAAGGAAGCCTTAAAAAGTTGAAAGAGGTGGATGTATATCTCCTCCTTGGCTCAAATAAAGGAAATCGTTTAAAAAACATAACCTCCGCGATAAAACATCTAAAAAAGGTTAATTGGTTAAAGATACAGAAATTTTCATCACTTTATGAAACTCAACCAGAAGGGGTAAATGAAATTCAACCCGATTACCTTAATATGATAGTCAAGTGTAAAACAAGTCTTAATCCCTATGAACTTCTTGAAGTCATTGAATCTATTGAGAAGAAACTTGGCAGAAGAAACAAAGGAAAAAAAATGTCAAGGACTATTGACATAGACATCCTCATCTTTGGAAAGACGATATTAAAAACCGAGAAACTAACTATCCCTCATCCCCAGATAGTTGAAAGAAAGTTCGTTCCCCATCTAATCTATGAACTCTCTCCTGATTTACTTCATCCTGAGCTCAAAATACCCATCAACAAACTTATCCAAAAAATGGAAAATGCCCCCTCCCTTTACATGAAAAAAGAGGAAATTGCTAAAATTCTATCTTAAATTTTAAAATTCTATTCACCGATTATAAAATCTCTTTTGTTTTTATAACTTTCTGCAAGGGCTGACACGAGAGAGACAAGTTCAATCATTTTCTTTTCCATATCTCTTTTCTTGACGAAAAGCCCGAGCTCATCTCCTCTGATTGAAAACTTTTTAAGAATATCCGAAATCACTTCTTTTTTCACATCTGTTGCCTTTGAAATCCTTTCTGTCAAAAGTCTTCTTTCACTTTTTATCACTTCTGATAAAGGTATATAAAGTTTTTCCTTCTTCGGGTTTTTTGAAAAAATTTTTATCAAATATGGGTCTATATATCCTGTAGCATTTTTAATATACTTCCTTGGAGACAAGCCCAAAAATTTGTAAAGAGGGATGTTAAATTCCTCCACTGGCCTCACTTTTATAGACGGGTCATTTTCTACCACGGGGGGCTTTCTTTTAAGTTTTTTAATTACATTCTCTGTCCATTCAAGTTTCATCATCGCTACTGGTTTAAATCTGTAGGCTTTCCTCCATTTTCTACCCATTACCATAATCGTAGCAAAGGTTTCCGCAAAATCATCATCCGGATGCTTCTGAGCATAATGGTCACCTGTTAGATTTACATACTCCCTGCTCCATGGCTTCTTCTTAAAATAATCTCTTGATGGATAAGTATTAAAAAAATGCCCCTTTACATTGAATATCCTTCTGAAAGGCCTGGTCCTGTAAAGTTTATAGAGGTAACAAAAAGCATGCCCGATTTCATGCCATATAACTGCTGGAAGTTCATCAATAGAGAATATGGACTTTCCAGCCTCTAAATAAAGTTTTCTTATTGTCGGATTGGTATCCCAGAATGGAATGGATATATTCCCTGTTCCCATACAGCAGGAATACTCAATTCCCAGATAAAAATTTGGTCTTATGAAAAAGCCCATTTCTTCCATTTTTTCTTTTACTGACTTTAATACATCTCTAATTGGCTCTCCGTTCAAACTTACAGGAAGTTTGGGAATGATAGTAGTAAGTAGTTCTGCTATCTTCGTATTCTCATCATAAAAAAGTAATACTTCTGACTTCCTCATGAGAAAGAATAATACCCAAATAAAAATCATAAAGCAAATCATTAAGGTATATTAACAGAAATTTTAATACAATGTTTTAAAAATTGTCATTTTGAAGAGCATTTAGTAGAGAATAAGGCATACCGTTCATATCTCCAGAAGACATGAAGACCACGACATCTTTTTCTCTGAGTCTCGCTTTAATTTTAAAAATATCATTATATCCATTAAGAATTTCTGCTATTTTTCCTTCATTTTTTATAGAAGTTATGATAAAATTTTCAGAGAAAACTTCATATTTTTTGGTATTTAAACTTCCATATACCGGTAAAAGAAATACTATATCTGCGTGTCCGAATGCAGATATGTAGTCTTTTTCAAATACCCTCCTTCTTGATGAATTTGTTCTCGGCTCAAAAACGCATACAATCCTGCTGCCTGGATAGGTTACCCTAAAAGCCTTTATGGTCTCTGCTACCGCGGTGGGATGATGTGCAAAGTCATCATAGATTTTTATCCCTCTTACTTCTCCTACAAATTCCTGCCTTCTTCTCACTCCTTCAAATTTTTCCATAACAGACACTACCTTTTTTAAATCAAGTCCTAAAACATCAGCGCAGGCAAGAAGTCCTGAAAGGTTTGAAGCATTGTGCATACCTATGAGATATTTATTTTTAAGCACGATTTTTCCTTCCGGGGTATCAAATAAGAACTTTTCATTTTTAAATTCCAACGGTTTATATCTACTCTCCCCTCCTCTTCCATACCATATAACCTCCCGTCCTGACCTTTTGATTACATCCTTCAAGTGGTCCCATTCGGAAGAACAAAGAATTTTTGAATGCGGATTTCTATTTATGAGTTCTAAAAATGTTTCTTTAATCTGCTCAACATCCCTGTAGATATCTGCATGGTCAAACTCAAGGGAATTTATTATCAGAATTTCTGGTGAAAAATGGAAAAATTTTGGTTTCTTATCAAAAAAGGCAGTATCATACTCGTCTCCCTCAACTACATAAAATTCGTCTCCCAGAGAGTATGACCTGAAAGTATTCTTCAAAATCCCCCCTACAAAAAAACCAGCAGAAAAACCCATTTCCTTCAGCATCCACCCTATAGAAGAAGATAGGGTTGTCTTTCCATGGGTTCCTGTCACAAGAATAACCCTTTTACCACTGAGAAAAAATCTGTTAAGTGCTTCTGGCATGGATGTGAAATATTTAGTGGTTTCTATTATATACTTTGCCTCTTCATTTGAAGAGGATACGGAATTTCCAATTATGTAGCAATCAAAATTTTCTGGCACATTTTCTTTTGAATAGCCTTTTTTTAAGGGAATTTTCAACTGATTCAGTAAATCCGATGCGGGTGGTAAAAATGCTTTGTCTGACCCCTCTACATACCATCCTGATTCCTTTAACATACCGGCAAGCGCACTCATACCTATTCCACATATCCCAACCAGATAAGCCTTTTTTATGGACTCCCTCTTTTCCAATTAGAGTTTTCTACCAACTGCCTTTACAAATTTTGAAAGGTTTTCCATCATATTTTTAAACTTTTCAGGCTTGAGAGATTGGGTACCATCACTCAGTGCCTCCTCTGGATTTGTATGAACCTCCACAATAAGCCCATCTGCCCCTGCAGCAATAGCAGCATAGCACATTGGAGGAACATACTCCCAGTATCCAGTTGCATGGCTTGGGTCAACAATTACTGGTAAATGGCTTTTTTTCTTGAGAACAGGAATTGCTGAAATATCAAGAGTATTCCTTGTAGCAGTTTCAAATGTCCTTATCCCCCTTTCACACAAAATGACATTGGGATTTCCTTCCGCAAGAATGTATTCGGCAGCAAGAAGGAACTCTTCAATAGTAGTCATCATACCCCTTTTCAGGAGAATGGGCTTGTTCGTCTTACCAAGTTTTTTCAAAAGAGGAAAGTTCTGAACATTTCTCGCTCCAACCTGAAGGACATCTGCATACTCTGCAACGGTTTTTACATCTTCCGGAGACATCACTTCGGTAACAATCGGAAGTCCTGTCTTTCTCCCGGCTTCTGCGAGCATCTCAAGACCTTTTTTTCCGAGACCCTGGAACGAATAAGGAGCGGTTCTGGGCTTAAATGCGCCTCCCCTCAATGCGTGAGCTCCTGCTTCCTTCACCTTTTGAGCCACATCTATAATCTGACTTTCATTTTCTACTGAGCATGGACCTGCTATGACAACTACTTTCTCTCCACCTACAACCACTCCTTTTCCTATAGGAACTTTTGTCCCTTCTGGATTTGTAGTCTTTGAAGCGAGTCTATAAGGTTCAAGAACCATAAGAACCTTATCAACGGGTTCCATTGCTTCAAGAATTTTATTGTCAGATTTTCCCCTTTCATCACCTATGCAGTTGATAACTGTTCTGAACATACCCCTCAACACATGGGGCTCATAGCCGAGTTCTTCAATTTTTTTCCTGACCTTTTCTACATCTTCGTCTTTTGCTCCTTCTTTAAGCACAACAATCATATCTTTTCTCCTTTAATTTTTTCTTTATTATACAAATCTCTTCTTACCTTCGCAAGCACACAGGAATACTTTGACGGACTTTGAAAATTTTTACACTCCAGAAGATTAACTCCTATACAGTAATGGCAAAAATCCGAATAAAGACACCCATCACATTTCTGATTGAGTTTTTTTAGAATACCTCTTATCTTTTTCATCTCCTTCCCATTCCATATCTTTTCAAAATCATCTTTGATTATATTTCCACATGGGATTCTCAACTGGAGACAGGGCGATACAATCCCCTCCGGATTTATGTTAAAAAAATTTATTCCTGCACCGCATAGATATTTACGATTTTTGAATTCTTCATAATCTTTGACTGAGCAGGTGCTAAAAATGGCCTTCACAATTTTTAAAGCCCCGATAAGTTCATTTCTATTAAGCCTTAACCTTGTAGGCGACATATCCCCATCGTCCTTAGGCGTTATAAAAAAATCAAAATATGCTTTTGAACCAAAAGTCTCTCCTATCCTGTTGACCTTTTCAATATCCTTTTTATTTCTTTTCATAACCACCATCTTTAAATTTACCTTCAGCCCATTTTTTCTTAAAAGTTCTAATGACTTCAAAAGCCTCTTAAATGAACCATTTACTCCTGTAATAGAATCGTGGACATTTTCATCTCCATAAATGCTCATCTCTACTTCAAGAATTTTTAGGTCTTTGAGTCTCTCACAAATTTCATAGGATAAAAGTGAGCCGTTTGTAAATATCCTCAATGCCATATCTTTTTGAGAGGCAAATTCCATAATTTTTATTGCGTCATTTCTTATAAATGGCTCTCCCCCCGTGAATGTAATAAAAAGAACCCCTTTTCCCCTCAATACTTCAATAATTTTCTTCCATTCCTTCAACGATAGTTCTCGGAAAATAGAATTCTGAACATAGCAATGGATGCATCTTAGATTACATCTATATGTAAGTTCAGCAGTGACACCAACTGGAAGCGGCCCCTCTTTTTTAAGAATTTGAAAGGGGAAAGTCAAAATAAAGTCCTTTTAACTTTATACTACTTCTTTCAGATGGGCTCCTCTCTGAAGGCAACTGGTGCATATCTTTATTGTCTTTGTCCCTTCCTTTGTTTTTACTTTGACCCTTTTGAGATTTGGAAACCATCTCCTTGATGATTTATTGTTTGCGTGGCTTACTCTGTTCCCATAAATTGGTCCCTTCCCGCATATTTCACACCTTTTAGCCATTATGACACCTTCAACAAAACCTTATTTGCTTTTTCATAAAGTTTTGATATATCCCTCGCAGCCT